>JAAUYD010135593.1_pt1 | contig 11088 bp, 10 predicted proteins | sample 7278101 | NCBI WGS metagenome assembly JAAUYD01 (sample SAMN14350128, study PRJNA611818) | marine sediment metagenome | isolation source: surface marine sediment (0.6m) | place: French Polynesia: Moorea | collected 2018-08
ATCTGATTGCCCCAGGTGTCCGGCGCTCTGTGCAGGAATATGTCGAGATACCCGCCGTGATAGGCCTCGACCTCAGCCGCCAGGTCGTCAGGGGTCGGCGACAGGTTCGCGCGAATCTCTGCCCAGGATTCCAGCGTGTCGATCTGCTCTGTGGTCAGCGCGACGCCCGTCGCTTCGAGCTCCGCAATTTCTTCGGCCTGGCTGCGTATTTCATTCAGAACACCACCCGCGAGGGACGTGAAAAGGAGCGCAACCGGCAGGACAAGAACGCCGATGGTTATCAGTGCGCGGGGTGAGCGCTCACGCAAGCCGACGATCAACAGGCCGGTAAGAGCGTAGTGAAACAGAATGTCGCCGGCCCACAGAAAGTAGCCGTGCAGCGCGCCGAATACGAGCAGCAGCAATTGCCGACGACGATGCAGCGGGCGGAAACGCACGTTGCGCGCTCGCGCACGCTCCCACATGATGATGATCCCGGCGCCGAACAGCATGGAAAAGATCGCCATGAACTTCAGGTCGAAGAAAAGGTGCGTTGTGAACCAGGTGCCAAGGTTGTACCACTCGGCGCCGCCCATCAGCAGCGGATTGACGTAGGCCGGATACGGCATGGCAAACGCGTAGATATTCATCACGAGGATGCCGAGCACAGCAACGCCGCGCAGTGTGTCGATGGCGGTCAGTCGCTCGCCGGCAGTGACCGGCGCCGAACCGCTGTCTGGCATCGAGGACAATTTGTGAGACGCCTATGCCCTTAAATCAATCGTCGAGGACAATAGACACGCGTCGGTTGTGCTTACCCTTCTTTTCGACCTTGCTGATCCGGATCTTGCCGACTTCGCCGGTGGATTTGAGGTGCGTGCCGCCGCAGGGTTGCAGGTCGACGCTTTCGATCTCCAGCAACCTCACCCGTCCGGCGTTCTTCGGCGGTTGCACAGACATAGTGCGGACGAGTTCGGGCTGCGCCTCAAGCTCTGCGTCCGTGATCCACGAGCTGCCGACGGGATGATCGGCGGCGACCAACGCCTGCAGCGCCTCGGTGACGGCCTCCTTGTCGACCGGGTCCTGCATGTCGAAATCCAGGCGGCTTTTCGCCTCACTGATGTTGCCGCCGGTGACGCCAAACTTGAGCACCGAGCCGAGCAGATGCAGGCCGGTGTGCATGCGCATGTGTCGATAGCGCCGGTCCCAGTCGATCCTGGCGGTGACTACCGCGCCTACCGGTGGCGGCGTCGCGCCCTCGGCGATGAGGTGCTGAATGGTGCCGTCACCATAGCGTGTGTCGACCACCTCCACTGCGCCGCCGTCCCATTCGATACGACCTGTGTCTCCCGGCTGCCCGCCGCCCAGGGGATAGAACACCGTCCTGTCCAGCACAATCGAGTTCTCGCCCGTTGCGGTCACGCTTGCCTCACAGTCGCGGAGGTAGGCATCGTCGCGGAACAGTTGTTCGGTCATGGTCGGGTCCTTTGTTCGGTTGCCGTGCGGCGGCTGCAATCTGGGATGGCGGGACACAATGTAACCGCCGGCTCCGGCAGCGACAAACCGCAGGCGTTGTCGTCACGCCTCCTCGAACAGAGCGGTGACAGCACCCACAGGATCCGCCACGACCGCGAAACGTCCGCCAGCCAGCGGTCGCTCCTCCCGAACGACTCGACCGCCGTGCTCGACGCAGGCGTTTATGCTGGCGTCCAGATCGGCGACGATGATGTACATGAGCCACTGCGGCGGCAGATCGGCGTTCTCGCCCCGCGCGTGGCAGACGCCGGCCGTCGCCTCGCCGCTGCCTGGCTGTTTCATGTTGAAGTCCGCGTAGTCGCCCATGCTGACGTCCTCAGCAGTCCAGCCGACCACGGCGGCATAGAAGTCGCGCAGCGCTGGCGCGTCGGGTACCGTGATGTCATGCCATGCGATCTGGCCGATCCTGCCGTCGTCACTCATATGTCGTCTCTCGCTGCTGCCAAGCGTTCAATCTCAAGTCTAGACCAGTCCGTTGGTCGCAACGCGTGAGTCACCGTGCCATGATCAATCGATGATGAATTCCGCAGCCCAGACAACGAGCACCAGGCCGTTCATCAAGATGCACGGCCTGCGTAATCACTTCGTCATCGTGGACGCGCGAGTCGAGGCATACCGTCCGGACATCGCAGAGATTGTTCGCATTTGCGATCAACAGGTGGGCGTTGGCGCCGATCAGCTCGTCGTACTGGAGCCGGGGGTGTCGCCCAATGCGGATGTGTTCATGCGGCTATACAACGTCGATGGTCGCGAGGTCGGCGCCTGCGGCAACGCGACGCACTGCGTGGCCTGGCTGTTACTCGAAGAGCTGGGAAACGAACAAGTCGGCGTAGAGACCCTCGCCGGGGTGCTCGAGTGCAGTCGCGCCGGCGACCTGCGAGTAAGGTGTGACATGGGCGAGATCCACGCCGACTGGCAGGCGATTCCCCTCGCGGAGGCGCGCGAGCAGGGCAGCATCGATCTTGCGGGTCTCGAGGGCGGCACTGCACTGAATATCGGCAACCCGCACATCGTGTATTTCGTCGCCGACGTTGATGCCGTTGATCTGGTCGGGATTGCAGAGGAGATTCAGACGAATTATCTGTTCCCCGAGTCCGTCAATGTCGGCATCGCGACGCGCTCTGCCGATGACCGACTCCGGCTGCGTGTCTACGAACGCGGTGCAGGACTGACGATGGCCTGCGGCAGCGGCGCATGCGCCGCGGTTTACGCTGCCCGTTCGCGCGGCATTATCGAAGCGCCGAAGGTCACCGTGACCCTGCCGGGCGGTGATGTCGAGATCGAGCTGGATCAGCGCGATGACGGGACAGTGCACGCCATCATGACCGGTCCGGTGGCTTTTTCTTTTCGAGGGGAGATCGATACGCCATGAGTTCACATGTGCAAACCGGCGCCTGGATGCCCGTGGTCGTCGGCTGCCTGCTGATGCAGGCCGGCTGTGCGCGCGATCCGGCGGGAAAGGTGGACGAACTGTTTGCCGACTACAGCGGGCCTGACAATCCCGGGGCCGCGGTGCTGGTGATCCGCAACGGTGAGAAGGTGTTCGAGCGTGGCTATGGCAGCGCCAGTCTCGAGAACGGATCGCTTGTCGATGCTGCGACCAACTTTCGTCTCGCGTCGATAACCAAGCAGTTCACGGCGACTGCGATCATGCTGCTGGTCGAAGACGGTTTGCTGACGCTCGATACCGAGCTGCGCGAGCTGTATCCCGACTTCAACGGATACGCCGAGGGCATCACGATCCGGCATATCCTCCAGCATCAATCCGGCATGCCGGACTATGAACCTATGGTTCCTGACGACGCGACGGAACAGGTGCACGACGATGACGTGCTTGCCATGATGGCGAGCGCCGATGCTGCTTACTTTGCGCCGGGCGCCGAGTACCGCTACAGCAATTCCGGCTACGCGGTGCTGGCCATGGTCGTCGAGAAACTCTCGGGCATGAGTTTTCCCATGTTCCTGAACGCCCGGATCTTCACGCCGCTTCGAATGCGCAATACCGTTGCGTTCGTCGATGGCGAGAACGACGTGTCCAACCGGGCGTTCGGCTACACCGTCGGCGAGTCGGGCATCGAGGCATCAGACCAGAGTCTGTACAGCGCCGTGCTGGGCGACGGCGGTGTGTACTCATCGCTCAACGATCTCTATCTGTGGGATCAGGGCCTCTACACCGAAACCTTGCTGCCTGCCGAGACTCGCGCAGAGATGTGGATGCCCTCGCTGGAGGACTACGGTCTGGGCTGGCGCATCGACCGCTACAAGGGCCGACTGCGCTATCACCATAGCGGCAGCACCTCGGGTTTCCGCAACTTCATGCAGCAGTTTCCCGAGGAGCAGCTGACGGTGATCGTGCTGACGAACCGGGCGGAGCCTGACGTCAAGCCGCTGGCCGAGCAGGTCGGCGACCTCTTTCTCTGAGGGCGACGCCCTCAGGCGAGGAAGTAGAGGATCAGGAATCCAACGCTCGCGATCGCCGCAGCGAGAAGGGCATAGGGAATCTGCGTGCGGACGTGGTCAATGTGATCGGTGGCCGACGCCATGGACGCTACGACCGTCGTATCGCTGATCGGCGATGCATGATCGCCGAAGATAGCGCCGGAAATCGCCGCGCCGAGCAGCAGCGGCATGGGCAGGTCAAGCGTCGTCGCAATCGGGATCGCTATTGGAATCATGATGGCGAACGTGCCCCAGCTGGATCCCACCGAAAACGCAATGAAGGCCGAAACCAGGAAGATCAGCGGCGCGAGCATGAATTCGGGCACGGTCGCACCGGCGATGCCGGCGACATAGGGTCCCGTTTGCAGCAGGTTGGCGACATCGCCGAGCGCGAGCGCCAATAGCAGGATGGTGGAGATCGGCAGCAGGTTGCCGGCGCCCGTCATGAATACACGCATCAGCCCGTTTATCGAACTCCTGCGCGTCGCCAGCAGCATGATCCAGAGCGCCAGGATGGCCGTGCTGACGGCCCAGAGTATGGACGTCGAGCCGGAGCCCTCGATCAGATTGCCGTCGCCGGTGACGTACAGGCCGACCGGCATCATGCCGATCATGACCACGATCGGGATTGCCATGTAGGCGGCTGACGGCGGCTTGCCCTCGTCGACGACCTGTTCGGCTGACGTATCGACCAGCGGCGTGGACGTTGGCCACAGGAGTTCGCCGCGCGCCGTGCGCTCTTCGGCCGCTTGCATCGGCCCGATGTTGATGTCCTTCCAGATGACCACGAGCGCCAGCAGGATGGCGGTAATCGCATAGAGGTTGTAAGGAATCGAAGCGATGAATACCTGCAGCGGGTTGTCAACGCCGGTTCCTGCAATCAGTCCGATGATGACCGCGCCCCAGGCGTTGAGCGGGATCATCGCGCACACCGGAGCGGACGTTGCGTCGATCAGATACGCGAGCTTTTCGCGGGAAACGCGGTAGCGATCGAACAGCGGGCGACTGACCGACCCGGCGACGAGCAGCGTGATGTTCGATTCGATGAATATGATCAGGCCGGTGACCCAGGCGAGCAGCTGGGCGCGAAATCCCGTGTGCACCCAGCGCCGCGATTCGAGGAAATGCACGAATCCGCGGACGCCGCCGGAGTGCTCGATCGTCGCGATCAGTGACCCGATCAGCAGCGTAAAGATCAGAACCTTCGCATCACCCGCATCACCGAATACGTTCACGACGCCGTCGAGTCCTGCCGTCAGCCCGGCGAGCGGATTGAAGCCCTGCAGAATGAAAAACCCCATCCAGATGCCAGCAAACAGCGACAGGATGACCTGCTTGCTCCAGATCGCCAGAACGATCGCGAGCAGCGGTGGGAGAATGGAGTACCAGCCGGGTTCAGTCATATTGTTCTTCTTGTCGGCGCACAGGGAATGTAGCGCGAATCGCCGCGACGGGCGAACGCCGCACCCTAGCTGCCGTGCACGCTCCGGAATCCCTCGAGGAACGAGCGCAGGTTGTCGCCCAGTTCTGCACTGAGATAGCCGCCTTCCTGCACGAGCACGGTCGGCAGTCGCAGCTCAGCCAACAGCTCTGCGATGCGGGCAAAACCGGCGGTCGATATGCGAAATCCCCGGAACGGGTCGCTTTCATGCGCGTCGAGGCCGAGCGCGATGACCACCGCTTCAGGGGCGAAGTCGGTCACCTGACATAGCGCTTCGTCCAGGGCGTGCAGGTATTCATCGTCGGCCGTGCCACGCGGCAGCGGCACGTTCAGGTTCGCGCCCTCACCCTCGGCTTCGCCTGTTTCCGTTGCGTAACCCCAGTGGAACGGGAAGAAGCGTACCGGGTCGGCGTGCAGCGAAACCGTCAGCACGTCGCCGCGGTTGTAGAACAGGTCCTGCGTGCCGTTGCCGTGATGGACATCGACATCGATGACGGCGACGCGAGCGTATTTCTCGCGCAGTGCCTGCGCAGCGATGGCCGTGTTGCCGAGGTAGCAGAAGCCCGCCGCGTAATCGCGCGTCGCGTGGTGACCCGGTGGCCGCGAAAGGGCATAGCAGGCGGAGTCGCCGGACAGCACGTTGGCTGCCGCCTGCGCGGCGCTGTGTGCGCTCCAGATGACTCCCGTCCAGGTGTGTGCACCGATGGGGCAGGAAAGATCCTGCAGGTGCACGCCGGCCTGTCCCGCGGCCGATGCCGGATAGCCGCCCGAGCGGGGGTCCGGATGAATGCCGGGCACCACCTCGTCGCTGCCGCCGTCGATACGCGCCCAGCGCGGGTAGATGTTCTGCAGATAATCGAGGTAGCGCTCGGAATGCAGGTCCATCGCGTAGTCGAGGCCAAGCTCGCCGGGTGTCTGTCGTTCGAGACCGGCTTCTTTGGCTGCGGCAAGCAGGCGCGTCGCCCGTTCCGGTTTTTCCGGATGCGGCGTCAGCGCCCCGGACGAAAAAAAGGTCTGCGGATCGTGCAGCAGTTGTTCGTCAGCAAACACAACTTTCATTGGTCGGACTCTATCAGCCGGGTGAACGCGGCACCGCCGAGGTGCATCGTTTCTTCTGTGTCGCGGTGCTGCATGCCGACCTGTCGATAGAAATCTCGGGCGGCAGAGTTGTTGTTTTCTACCGAGAGGCGCAGGTGAGTGGCTTTACGGGCCGCGCCACGGCGAGCGACGTCCGCAAGCAGGCGGCGTCCGAGACCGTTGCCACGTTCGGATTCGTCCACGAACAGGTCCTGCACGAAGATGCCCGGCTCGCCGAGCCAGGTCGAGAAGGTGTAGAAGTACAAACACAGGCCAACCGGCTTTTCGCCCCGTTCGGCAATGACGGCCTGAAACAAGGGCGTTGGTCCGAAGCCGTACCGCAGAAAGTCCAGCGGGTCGCTGGCGATACGGTGGTTCTGACCCATGACCTCGGCGACGCCCGTTACCATGGCATGCAGTGCGTCAACGTCGCCCCGATGCGCCTTACGCAAGACAATGTCCGGCTCGCTGCCCATTCCTCGAACGCATCCACCCCGGTGCTGCAATATCCCCGCAGCTCGATAATCGCATTCCGGGGCGCAAACGCAATCCGGGGAACCTGGCCTACGGCGACAACTCGATACTGCGAATGACAACCGTCCCCAGATTTCCGCGCAGTGCCTCGGGGAACTGCGTGGGCAGGTCGTCGGGCTGGGCGCCTTCGCCCACGTAGTACATCGTGTCGCCGACGATTGCGCCGGTCATCGGCGTCGTGGCGTCATTGCCGAGTTCGAGCACGTCCGCCGAAACGACCGATTGCAGGTCGCGGTCGAGGGAAAGCCGCAGCAGTCGCCAGGGTCGCGCGCCGTTCTGGATCGCATAAAGATGCCCGGCATGCCAGTACAGCCCGTCGACGCCGTACAGGCTCAGGGTGTCCGGCAGGTCGAGAAAGCGCGCCTCTCCGCTGTCGATATCGACGGTCGCGACGCCCACCGGGTAGGAGGCTGTGAACAAGGTCCGCCCGTTTTCGTGCGCGGTGATTCCGTTGGTCGCAAACAGCTCGATCGATGTTTCGACAGGTCGCAACAGTCCGTCTTCCTCGTTCACGCGGAACACGCGCTGACCACTCGCGAAGATGTCACCGTTCGGGCCGACTGTGACGTCGTTCAGGCCGAAGCCGCTGTCGGTCAGACGGTAGTCACGCTTCAGGTCGCCAGTGGTCAGGTCGAACGCGAAGACGCCGCTCTGGCCTTCGAATTCGTCCTCGTAATTCTCGGCGAGAGAAAATGCTGCCGCCGCAACCCACAGCAGATCCTGCTGTGCATCCGTCGTCAGTCCGATCGCAGACATGCGCCCGTCGGTCGGCAAACTGGCGAATCGCGATACGCGCTTGTCCGGACCAATGGTGAAGATGTCCCCCGTTCGCATGCTGCTGAAGAACAGTCGGCCGGTCTGCGCATCATGGGCGATGCCTTCGGGGACAATGCCTCGCTGCGGAAACTCGAAGTACGGCTCGCTCGATTCGCGAGTGCGAACTCTTTGCTCCAGCCGAGCAAGCAAAGACTCGAAACGGGGATCATCGCGCAACGTGTCGAGATCAGGGTCCTTTGCCTGGCCGAAGTCCATGCCCGTATTGGACAACTGCTGCAGGAGCGCAATGGCGTCGTCCGCGCGGCCGACCAGCGCATAGCCGCACGCCAGGTTGTACTGGGTGGACAGACTGGCTGGATTCAGTTCGAGCGCGTCCTCCATGGCATCGACGTAGCCCTGCAGATTGCCGGCCCGATACGCCGCGATCGCATCCTGAATGAATACCTGTGAGTCTGCGACTGGCCCCGCACCGTGTGCAGAAGGCAGTAGGCTCCAAAAGCTCAATGGCAAGACTGCCACAACGGCCACGATGGCAATAAATCGACGCATGCTAATCCCCCTGCATACTCAGACGCACGCGGCGAGTCGTTGTTCCAGGTGTTTGAGCACCGGCGCCGAGGCATCGCACGCAATTGCTGCCGAAAAGGCCTCAGCAGCGTCCGACTCCCTGCCGAGCATACGGAGCACCTCCGCACGCGCGGCGAAGTACGGTGCGTAGCCACTCAGCGTGCGTTCGTTGGCCAGCAGATCAAGCGTTTCCAACGCCAGGTCGGGCTCGCCGCGCATGGCCTGTGCAACGCTGGCATTCACGGCGATGACAGGAGAATAGACCATGTCAAGCAGCAGCTCGTAGTAGCGCGCGATCGCGCCCCAGTCGCACTCGTCCCACGACGGAGCGGCCGCGTGCGCGGCAGCAATGCCTGCCTCCAGGTGGTAGCGCGACAAGGATTCCCCATCCTGCGCGGCCTGCATAAAGGCGAGGCCCTGGACGATGCGATCTCTGTTCCACCGACCCCGTTCCTGTTCGCGCAGCAGGATCAGCGAGCCGTCCGCGGCTTCGCGCGCATCCAGTCGGGATGCCTGCAGACACAGCAAAGCTGCCAGCGCCCGCGCGGGCGGCGTGCTGATGCCGGGTTGCTCGGCCAGACAGACCGCGAGCCGCAGCGCTTCCTCGGCAATGTCGCGACGGATCAGTGCGTCGCCGCTTTTCGGCGAGTAGCCCACGCTAAACATCAGATAGATCACCTTGAGCGCGGTGTTCATTCTGGATTCGATGTCGAAACGTGTCGGCGGCCTGTCGATGTCTTCGGGCGCGCTGCGCAGCTTTCGTTTGGCGCGGGCGAGGCGCTGGCCGATCGCGTCTTCGCTCGCCAGAAAGACGCCGGCGATTTCGCGTACGGCGAAGCCGCTGACCACCTTCAAGGTGAGGACCAGTTGATCCAGTTCTCGCAATCGAGCGTGGCAGCACAGGAAGATCAGCCGCAGCTCCGGATCCTCAATCTCGCTGGAGAAACCGGTGACGGCGTCGCTGTTGCGGTCGTCCGCATGTTCGGCATACGGGATTTCGCGCTTGCTGCGGCGCAGCTTGTCGATGGCCCGGTTGTAGGCGACTCGTGCCAGCCAGGCGGCCGGGTTTTCCGGCAGGCCGCGAAACGTCCACGTCGACATCGCTTGCAGCAGAGCATCCTGGGCAACGTCTTCCGCCAGCTCGAGTTCGGCGCCGCCGAGGCGGGCGACCAGGTTTCCTACCAGTCGGCCGCGTTCGCGCCGGGCGATGCGGACGATCTGCAGGCGCAGATCGTCCGGCGTCGGATCAGTCGGCGTCATCGACCTGACGAATCTCGAGGCGCGTGTTGTGCACCAGGTGCGGGCAGCTGCGCGCGATTTCCGTGGCTTCGTTCAGACCGCCCGCCTCGATCAGCATGATGCCGCCGAGTATCTCGGCCATTTCTGCAAACGGCGCGTCGTGAACCTCAACCTCGCCGCCGCCCGCATCAATCACCTTGCCGGGCGAAGTGCTCAACTTGTGGCCACCCTTGTATACGCCCTTGGCCGTCATCTCCTCGATCCAGGCTACGTAGTCCTTGATGATCGCCATAAAGTCGTCGTCGGACACGTTCTCGTATCGGTCGGGAGCGTGGTTCAAAAGCAGCGCGTATGTCGCCATGTCAATTCTCCTGGTTCGTCATTGGTTGGTGTTCGGTACATAGACGAACGAGCGGCGCAGAATCTGACACCCTGCGCGAAAGATTTTTCGTGACTCAGGACTCGATGGGTTGTTCCACGGCATAGTCGTCACCGTAGAACTTGCTCGTGCTGCGCGTGTGGAAGGTGATGGCCTTCACGGGCTCGTAGTGAGGGTCGCCAAGGCCGGGCAGGACCTCGAGGACTTCGTCCTCCCAGACGTAGACGGCCATCGGAAATGACACGCGCGCCCGGTGTCGATGTGAGCCGTCTTCCGGTTTGCCCACGCGATGCGTCGTCGAGGGCAGGCGATCGTTGGTGATGCGCTGCATGTAGTCGCCGGTGTTGATGATGATCGAGCCGGGCGGTGCTTTCAGACGTACCCACCTGTTGCTGCGATGATTCCAGACCTGCAGTCCCTCGATCCGTGGCGCGGGCAGTATCGTGAACAGGTCGACATCCTCATGCCCCAGCAGCCGACCGGCGCCGGATTCATCCGCACCGCGATCCAGCGGCGGGTAGTAGTTGAGCCGCAACCCGAAATTGGTCTGCGTGAGCTTCTCGTCATACAGATGCGGATCGACGCCGAGGCCCTGGAACATGGCGCGGGTGATCGGTTTGAACAACGGCTCATGGGCGAGCGCAAGGCGACGGAATACAGGCTCCCATTTCACGTCCGGCCAGAAATCCTCAGCTCGATACGGGGCCTGTCGCATCTGCGGCAGGTCGAAAGCGCGACGGCACCAGACCCAACCCTCGACGAGGTCCGGATGGATGTCGCTGGTCTCACGTATGGGGAAATAACCCTGGCTGACCGAGCCGTGACGTTCGGCGCGAAAGCGTATCTTGTCCTCGAGGCTGGTCTCGGTGAACACCTCCTCTACGCGATCTTCCAGCTCTGCATACAACGTCGTGTCGATGCCGTGGTTGACGATGATAGAAAAGCCGATGTCCTGGACGGCGCCTGCGAAGTCTTCGGCGAATCGAGCTTGGTCTATCGACGAGCCGTTAAGATAGGGATCGAAGTCGAAGACCTGAATGCGGTAGTCCTCGTCGTATTCGTCCGTCGGGTTTTCGGCGAGTCGATAGGTATGTCGCTTCGCAACCTGATCGTAGCGTTG
>JAAUYD010048251.1_pt1 | contig 11087 bp, 8 predicted proteins | sample 7278101 | NCBI WGS metagenome assembly JAAUYD01 (sample SAMN14350128, study PRJNA611818) | marine sediment metagenome | isolation source: surface marine sediment (0.6m) | place: French Polynesia: Moorea | collected 2018-08
AGACAACTTTTTCTTCAACTTCACTATACCAGTTCAAAAGGATCCTTTTCGATCTTGCAAGATTCGATCTGAACATTCCAATTTAGATTTTCCACAGCTGAGCCCAACTTCTTTTCAAGTTTATCCAAAATTATATGTTCAGAGGCAAAATGCCCAATATCGATAAATGCGCGGCCGGCATCCTCCACGGCGCGGGCATCATGGTATCGCAAATCCCCACTGACAAAGACTTGGGCGTCAGAGTTTAAAAAATCACTCAAAAGGCTTCCACCGCTGCCCGAACAGACGGCCGCCCGTTGAATAACCTGATCAAGATTGCCTGCCACCCTGACTTTTTGTAGACCAAAGCTTTTTTTAATATCAACGATCCATTGGTGCAACGATCGCGGGGGCTCAAGCTGGCCTATGCGCCCTATTCCCACACCCATTGCATCGACGGGCTCATCAGAATTATTCCCGGTCTTTGCTTCAACCATCGGAACCAGATGATGCAATCCTATTTTTTGTGCCAGCAAGTCGTTGATGCCGCCAGCTGCGATGTCCAGATTGGTGTGTGCCGTGTAAACAGCGATTCGATTTTCGAGAGCAGCCGCAATCACTTTGCCCTCGGGGGTCTCTAAATCGATACGTTTTAAAGGGTTAAAAATCAGCGGGTGGTGGGTAATGAGCATATCGACCTGATGACGGGCTGCTTCCTCCATTACCGGCAGAAGTGGATCCAATGCCACCCAGATCTTTTTGATTTTCCATTGGGTCGAACCTACCTGAAGGCCGCAGTTGTCCCAATCCTCGGCCAGATGGGCGGGTGCAATTTTTTCCAACAACCGGGCGACGTCCTCTAGACGCACCGTTTCTTTAGCTTGGGTATTCAAAGGGGCTTTCCTCCCACAGTTGGATATAGCATTTTTCGGAAGGAATTGTAACGGCTTATTCCACCTTCCGCATTCCATCATCCCGGATCTAAAGATGGAAGCGGCTTCAAGCCAGACATGTGGCCAGTGCGGTTTTAGCGCTAAGTGGAGCCTTTTTGGTATCGCGCTGCATACCGTTTGCCCTTGTATAAAGGCAATGGTATGGGCCCACCTGGGTTCGAACCAGGGACCTACCGGTTATGAGCCGGTGGCTCTTCCAACTGAGCTATGGGCCCGTTTGCAACGATGGCTTTAATAACGACAGCTTAACAATTTGTCAAGTTTTTCTAAGTGATTAGAGCCATCCTTTGCCTATGCCTCGGATCAGGTGTCGATAAAGCTTTTAAGTTTGCGACTTCGGGTAGGATGTCGGAGTTTTCTCAAAGCCTTAGCTTCAATTTGTCGAATTCTCTCTCGCGTGACGGTGAAATCCTGCCCAACCTCTTCAAGGGTGTGGTCGGCCTTCTCGCCAATACCAAAGCGCATTCTCAACACCTTCTCCTCACGCGGCGTCAACGTCGCCAAAACTTTTCGTGTTTGCTCCGCCAAATTAAAGCTGACGGCCGCCTCAGATGGCAGCATGAATTTTTTATCCTCTATAAAATCACCGAGATGGCTGTCTTCTTCCTCTCCAATGGGGGTTTCCAATGAGATGGGTTCACGCGCGATTTTCAATACTTTGCGAACTTTATCCAGGGGGATCTCCATTTTCTCTGCGATCTCCTCCGGCCGCGGTTCACGTCCCATCTCCTGCACAAGATAACGGGAAGTTCTAATAAGCTTATTGATCGTCTCGATCATGTGGACCGGAATACGGATGGTTCGCGCCTGGTCGGCAATAGCCCGGGTAATGGCCTGTCGAATCCACCAAGTTGCATAGGTGCTGAACTTATAGCCCCTTCGGTACTCAAACTTATCAACCGCTTTCATCAACCCGATATTACCTTCCTGGATTAAATCCAGAAATTGTAATCCGCGATTGGTGTATTTTTTTGCGATGCTCACCACAAGCCTAAGATTTGCCTTGATCAGCTCGCTTTTAGCCATTTTGGCTCTAAAACGTCCTACATCGACATTGGTCAAAATTCGTTTGAGAATGCGGCTGTTGGCTTTGATTGCATTCTCTTTATCTTCTATCTGGTCGTGTATGCTTCTGATTTGCTTGTATAGCTGCTCAAGTTCTTTTTTGGTCAAATCACATTTGGGTCCCGCCATTTTAATAAACCGGGTTTTGGCCCTCAAATTTTCTCTAAAAGTGGCCACCGACACACCCAGGGACTCAGCAGATGCGGTAATCACGCGATTCATTACATCAAACCACTCTACGAGATTGCGAATGTCTTCCTCAATCTGGTCAATCACACTGCCTTCGAGCCGCCACTCTTTAAGCATATCGAAAATTTTCTGATTGCGACGTGTGATACAGCGTCGAATCCGTCGCTGTTCATCGGCAGCCATCTTGTTATCGTTGAATAGCTTGTCACGGAAGGACATGTTTTCATCATGGACTTCGGTGATGTTGGTGATGGTGGTAATGAAGGCTTTAATTTGGGCGACTTCGTCTTGATAGGTGTCGCCCTCGTCGATATCTCTGAGCACATGTTTTGGACGCAGCATCATACTTTCAATCCGCTGCCCTAGATTTAAAAGATAGTCCACACCAATGGTGGTTTCCAACAGCGCTTTAAGGACATCCTGTTCACCGGCTTCAATTTTTTTGGCAATCTCCACTTCACCTTCGCGGCTCAGCAGGGTGACCATGCCCATTTCTCGAAGGTACATTTTGACTGGGTCGGTAACAGAACCATAGTCCGGCATGGACGCGTCGTCTTTTTTATTGGCCGTTTCAGGTGGTTTAGTTTTTGATTTGGCAACTTTTTTATTTTTTTCATCAACGATATCAATGCCTAAATCTTCAAACATCATCAGTGTTTCATCAATTTTATCTGCAGATAACATTTCGTCCGGAAGCGCGTCATTGATTTCGCCGTAGGACAGGAAGCCATTCTTTTTTCCTTGTGCAATCAAAGTTTTAGTGGCTTTTTCGTTAATCCCTTTATCTTCTTTCTTCACTTTATCATCCTTGTTCGCAGATGCTGTAGTCGCTCGCGCTTTAACGGGTTTCTTTGCTTTTTTCGCTTTTTTTGCTTTTTCTGTTGAGCCTTTGGATGCACTGGCGGCTTTCGATCTAGAGTTTGTTTTTTTTGCCATTTACATTAGCCTCCTGCAACCTACAATTTGGTCATTTTTTTCCAGCATGAAGCTGTTTCTGCTCCAATAGCCTGCTCAGCAGATCCACGTCGTTGTCTCTTTCGGCCGCTTCTATTTGACGCTGAAGGTCATTTTTTATTTTTCGGCGATGACGGGATTTAAACTGATCAAGAAGCCTCTCACAGCCTTGGCGCTCCCAGTGTTGATCCTGTATAGCCAACTTGGCTAACATATTCTGATAATTTGAATCATCGATCATTGAGACCCAATCAGCCACGCTCATTTTATCACCGTCTTTTTGATGTATAATCATTTGGCCTATGGTCTTCAATTTTTCGTCTTCAAAATAATCAAGTATGTTGTTTCCTACGATTTCGGGAATCATGACCGGAAATCGGATCATCATGGCCACAATCTGTTGTTCCAACCGGTCAGGGCCAGCAGTCCCTATTTTGGACAAACCGGCTTCAATTTTAGGTCTGCCCATTGGCCTTTGCACCGATGAGCGGCGTACTTTTTCCATGATAGCCGTCTCATCAATATCCAGTCGTTCGGCGAGTTGTTTTATGTATAATGACCGTGCAATGTTGTCCTGAACATGGGCCAGCGCCGGCTGTAGTGCCGAAACCACCTTGACTTTGCCCTCAAGGCGCAACCCGTAGCGTTGAATAGCCGATTCGATTAAAAAAGGCACCATCCCAAGCGCATTCTCACTGGCCTTGAGAAAATCGTCCGGTCCGTATTCCTTTAAATAGTCATCTGGATCATAGCCATCGGGCAGGACCAGTATTCGTGCATCAAGAAATCCCTGTTCAAAGATGGCGATGCTGCGCTGGGCCGCCTTGATGCCGGCCTGATCCGAATCATAGACCAATATCGCTTTGCCGGACGGCCCGACCCATCCCTTGAGCATTTGAACATGTTCAGGTGTTAACGCCGTTCCCAAAGTTGCCACCGCATTGCTGATACCATAAAGATGCAATGCCAAGGCATCAAAATACCCCTCTACCAGATAAACGACACCACTTTTGCGAATTTCCGGCTTTGCCTTTTGAATACCGTACAGGGATTGTCGTTTGTTGTATAAAGACGTTTCAGGAGAGTTCAGGTATTTCGGCATACCGTCTCCCATGACACGCCCACCAAAACCGATCACACGTTGATTTTGATCCAATATGGGAAACATGATGCGGTCCCTAAAACGATCATAATATCCGCTGCCTTGTTTACGCGGAACAATAAGCCCGGTCTTGGCGATCAGCTCCAGTGGGACTTTTCTTTGCCCCAAATCCCGCAATAACCCATCCCATCGATTGGGTGAATATCCCAGATGGTGCCCTTCAATGATGTTGCGGGTCATTCCCCGCCCAACCAAATAAGCTTTGGCCTGTTGGCCGTGTCTCGGATCCCGCAGTGTCTTCTGATAAAACTGCATCGCCAATTCGTTGATCCGAAAAAGTTTTTCCTTTTCGGACAACCTGCGTTTCTGCTCCGGAGACATCCTATGATCCGGCACTTCGATACCATATTGTTTTCCAAGGGCTCGGACCGCCTCCGGAAATGAAAGTCCCTCATGCTGCATGACAAAGCTGAAGATATTACCGCCTGTGTGACAACCGAAACAGTAAAAAATCTGCTTATCCGCGCTAACAGTAAAGGAGGGGGTTTTTTCAGCGTGAAATGGGCACAATCCTTTATAATTACGCCCCGATTTCTCGAGAACGACCCTATCGCTGACGATATCCACGATATTGGCGGCGTTTTTAATTTGATTTATCGTATCTTCGGGGATTGTCCGTGCCAAATGCAGTTCTCCAATCAGAATAACGGTCTAAGGCAGCCAGTCAACACTGGGCTTGCCGATGAACGCGCCACGTTATTTCATGGATCCCACTGGCAGTGTTTTTTGGTTGTTTGCAAATCGGGTGCTTCGCGCCCGGTTACAACCGCAACGTTTAAAGCACTGACGTGCTTCTGGCGTCCCGGCCTATGGCCGGAAATCCAAGCCACCCGCTCTGCGTGTGGTCGTTGACTCGGGTATCTACGCGCAGGCCTAACTTTCATGCACAAGTATCCTTAGTTTAAAAGTTTTTTACATTATACCTATTTTCACTACGTGTCAATCACTGATTTTGTACAACATGAGGTATGAATAAGCTCCTTACTCCCCCAAGGATGGTATGAGGAACCATCAAAACGGATATTAGAGGGCCTGGGTTTAGATCTACAGCTGGAGGGATAAGACGGTTGTGAACTGCAGAATATCGAACAAGGAATTACGAATTTTGAAGTACAGATAGGATTACTTGGAGTCGAGATGAGGGACCGTCTGCAGCATCTCTTTCAGTGCACCCTTTGCCATCTCCTGCGCACTCACCCAGCGGCCTCGACGCTTGATAAAATTCTTCAATTGCAGCAGGTCCTCAGATAGTGATTTCTGTGTCTCCTTAAACGTGCGCTGCCAAATAATCCGCCCGGTGTCGGCTTGTACCAATACCAGTTCGAAGGCCACATGGGCAGGCGATTCCACGCCATAGTCGCCGCCGGATCTGTCTCTGAAAGCGTATAGAAACCCCAGGATTAGGGAATCAGCGCCTTTATGTTGAGCCAGCGCCTGTAATTGGGGCATAAAATTGGCTTTCAAATCGAAAGAGCCAAAGGTGTTGGGGTCGGTTACATTTTGAAAGGAACTCCATTTCAAGTGGGGTTGCTGACCAATGAGTCGATAAAGTGTATTGGTCATATAAAGGGCCGCATTGTCATCAATATCCCCAGTCACAAAGGCTTTGGAGGTAATTGGATTACGCACGCTGACGTTGCGGCCAAACACCTGAGCCATATCGACGAAGGGCAGCACAACCGTCATGCCACGCGCTGCCTGGGAGCTTGTATCCACTGGCTGCTGGCGCGGTTGGGCGCACCCCCATGCCAAGCTCCACAGCAATAGACTGAAAAGCCCTAATTTGGCAATGTGTGCAGGTTTAAATCGGTTGAATAGAATCAAATAATCCCCTTGGTAGAAGGGACATCGGTGACGCGCGCATCCAATGTGACGGCGGACCGTATTGCGCGACCAAGTCCCTTAAAAACCGCCTCTATCATGTGGTGCCAATTATCACCATAGGGTATGGTAATGTGTAAATTCATACCGCTACGTTGAGCCAAGGCTCGCAAGAATTCCTGGGCCAGAGATGCGTCAAAATCGTTCTGTTTCGGCATGTCAGCCGGCAACCTGAACACCAGGTAAGGACGATTGGATAGGTCGACCGTTACCTCTGCCAAGGCATCATCCATGGGTATGGATGCCCTACCGTATCGTACAATACCTTTTCGATCACCCAATGCATCATTGATAGCAGCCCCAAGGACGAGCCCCACATCCTCAACCGTATGATGAAGATCAACTTCAATATCACCTGAGGCCTTGAGATCTAAATCGTATAACCCATGGGCGGTGAAAAGCGTCAACATGTGGTCGAAAAAACCGATTCCCGTACTCACCTCGTGTTTGCCGCTACCGTCCAGATTCAATTTTGCTGTGATCTGAGTTTCGGTTGTATTGCGTTCTAGCTTTGCGGTTCGCTTCATAGGGTCCCCTTTTCTATCCTTCATCCATTCCATCATCGAGCGATCCTGATGGGGTACACCTATCCCATATTGAATGAAAAATCAATAATGAAGAGGCGTTAGCCAGATAATTATTGGATAAGGCATTCTAACAATTGAAGCCCATAAAAAGGGTGGACAGATAAAAAACAGCCTATTTCATACCTTTTTTGTATAGTTTGTGTTATTAGGCTTGATTTGTACGTTTGATCTCAGTAGAGACAGGAGGCTCGACACAATCTACAGAGCTGGTTGATTTAAAATAAATATTTCGACAGAGGATAAGAAATGCGCCCTAACCCATTGCAACTCAAAGATGCTTTCAAGAAGTTCCGCCACGACCAGGACAAGATTATCACGCCAGAGCAAACCATAGAACGCTTTAAACAACGCCTTGCCGAAAACAATCTCGATATTTTGGAGGATATTGTCCGAGTCGACAACGGCCGATTGGACATCCCCGTCTATTTTAGTGTCTGCGGCCCTGAGGCCTATTCCGCAATAGGCAACTATAAACAGATGGGCAAGGGGGCAACCCCAGCACAATCCCAAGCCAGCGCAGTGATGGAGCTCGGTGAACGTTTTAGCCTATTTAGCTTTTACCGCAATGGGGATAATTTTATTTCGGCATGTGCCAAAGACATCACGGATCCCAAAATAAGCTTTGACCAAATTGCCCAATCTGTTGAAGATGATACAGAGGACCTTGAAATCGCATCCAAATTTTTTGATGACCTCCCTTTGCAATGGACTTGGGCCCATAACTTAACCCGTGGTGACGTCGTCATGGTCCCCTTTAACTGGTTCTGGACCATCAACGAGTTCAATGGTTCATGTGCAGGCAATTGCGTCGAAGAAGCGCTCTGTCAGGGAATTTGCGAGGTGGTGGAGCGGCATGTGTCATCGGTTATTAGTCGCAAACAGATCAAATCACCAAAAATTGAATTGGAATCCATAACAGATCCGGTGGCCCTTGAATTGGTCGGAAAATACCAGAAGGCCGGTGTGGAACTTCATTTAACCGACTTCACCATGGATATGGGTATCCCCAGTGTTGGCGCCCTTGCCTGGGATCCTGTGACCTTTCCCAATAAAAGCGAGATCGTCTGGACCGCCGGTACCATGCCGAGCGCTAATAAAGCCTTATGCCGGGCGCTGACGGAAGTGGCTCAGCTCGCGGGTGATTTCAACAGTGGCGGCAATTATGTGGCCAGCGGCCTGCCCAAATTTCAAGATATCGCGTCAGCGGAGTATGTCATCAACCCGGGACATATCACCGGGCTGGACCAACTTCCAGAGATAGGTGACGATAATATCAAGCTGGAAGTGGAACGATGCATCGGTGCGCTGGCTGACCGCGGCATGGATGTCTATGCGGTCGATGTACGCCACCCCGTTTTGGGGATTCCGGCATTCTATATGATCGTCCCGGGCACCCAGTTCCGCGAAAGGGCAGCGAATTCTTCCGTTTCAATGATTATTGCCAAGATCATCTCCGACACCTTCGCGCCGGATGATGCCATCGCAAGACTTAAGCAATTTGATACAGCATTGCCCAATAAATACTTTCTACAATTCTATCTCGGCCAAATCCATCTCGGGCTGCAGGAACATAAAAGTGCTGTGTCCTATTTTGAAAAAGCGCTGGACCTCAATCCTCCTGACGAAGATCTTGCCAGCATTTGTACCTATTTAGGACTTTGCCATAAGGAAATGGAGCAATTCGAAACTGCTGAAAAGGTATTAGAGAAAGCTCATGGAATCGATCCCGAACGCACCGATACGCTGAATCTGCTTGGGTTTTGCCACTTCAAATTGGGAGACCACGAGAAGGCCATTACCTGTTTTGAAAAGCTCATCGCATTGGATCCCAGTTCTGCCATTGACTATGCCAATATCGCTTCCAATTATCGGGCTATGGGCAAAACCAGCAAGGCTATTAAATACTATCGCTTGTCCATCGCCTTGGACGATAGCATTGAGTTCGCCAAATCACATTTGGCGGAGTTGGAAGGTGAAGGATAGCGCAAAACTTTTATTCAGTTGAATTTCTGTATTAAAAAAAAGAATCGACTACTAATAGATAGTGTTCTGCACATGTGTAATGCGCTATGTTTAAAGAGTAAAGGTTAAAGATAAAAGAGGCGGATGGCATCCGAAATCAAAGTTTATATGACCCCATATTGCAGTACGGGCCTCTGGTCTACTCAATTCTGAGCAGGTTCTTATAATAGATAGAATACCTTTGCTTTAAACTTTGCGCTTTAATCTTTAAACTTGAGCAGGCTGTTTCAGCACTTGGTCAGCAACTCTTCAGCCAAGTTGTTGTAGTCAATAGCGCCAAAGCTACCCTTACGATAAAAGACCACCGGACGACCGACAGCTGCGCTCTCTGCAATGGTGGTATTGGCCCGTACGACGGTTTCAAACAACATGTCCCGGTAACGTTCGTCATCTTTCAATTGCGTCAGGACCTGTTGACTTACTCGGGTACGGCCATCGAAGAAGGTGGGGACGATGCCTAAGATATCGATGTCGGGATTTATCTCCTCCTTGATCGCATCGATCGTATCGCAAAGTTCTGCCAAAGCACCAGAGGCATAAGGGTGGGTCTGGCACGGTATCAATACCTGACGCGCATATGAAAACACGTTGACGGTCAACAATGACAAGCTTGGCGGTGTATCTAAGAGTATGAAATCATAGTCTTTTGGCAATTCGGCCAAGGCCTCCTTTAATCTATTTTCACGGCCCTCAACGTCAACCAATTCGACTTCAGCACCAGCCAGATCCACATCCCCCGGAATCACGTATAGACCATCCCATTCCGTCGGCAAGATGGTATCTGAAACTGCGACTGCTCCGGAATTTTCAACCAAATTGTATACCGTCGGCTGCTCTTCGGTCACCGCAATACCGAGTCCTTTGGTGGCATTGCCTTGTGGGTCCATATCGACGACAAGGACTTTTTTATTTTCTCTTGTCAAGGCTGCAGCTAAGTTGATGACGGTAACGGTTTTACCTACACCGCCTTTTTCATTGGCGACTGCGATGGATTGAGTGCTCATCGATGGTTCTCCTCTACTGTTCTTATTGGGTCGTATTCAACAGACTTTCCTCCGGTGTTGTATAAGTCGGAAGGCTTCAGAGGCAAGTTAGGCACTAAAAGAAACACGTGCGCCGCTTTAACTTGCTACCACAGGCAATTGACAAAGCAGGATCCTGAGCCCTCCGGGTTTACCGGCATAGGGCCGGCATTCTCATTCATGCGCTAAGCGGATTGTCGTTGAACCACCTCGCTGCGCATTTGATCAATATCGTGACGCAATAAGTTTATTTGTGAGATAGACGATTGCACATTGTTTTCTATCTCTTCCAATGCTTCTTCCAGGTGCTTTTTGTCTTTGCTTTCCGTTCCCATGGAAGAAATCATCTCCTTTAGATCGGAAACATGTACACGAAAATGTTCTGTCAGCCCCTCGTACAATCGGACCTTTGTAGCGTCCACTAGCCGAAGCATGTATTGAAATTTAATGTTCTCCCGATAATCTTTGAAGTGTTCATAAATGGAATTCACCGTTTCTCGTTTCATACGGTGAATACCGCCTTTGAGTGCGTTGATCTGCTCCTGTCCTTTGTCACCGCTTTTTCTATTCAGCACCTTGCGAAACAGGCCCATCAGCGTATTAAAACCAAGTCGGAGCACGGCATCTGTTTTGATGTGGGCGGAATACCTCATAACTGCTGCTGCTGCGGGCAGTTTAAGACCCGTAGACTGTTTTATATTTTCAATGTCGGGTATGGTATCCAGTGCCCATTCTCCGGTGGAGTGCCCCAATTCAAATTGGGCCAAAGCCTTTTCATATTGAATAACAGCATAACGGACCATGGCCTCAAATGGATCGACCACTGAGGTAAAATATTCTTTTAATTTATTTTCAAGCTGGCCGATAAAACCGACGATTTCGGGATTTATCTTCTCAGCCATATGGGTGTCCACCGCTTGTTTAAACTCTTGATAGACGAGATAGAGCGATTGATTGAAACCGACATTTATGACCTGTTCGCGGTAGCGGTTTAGATCTACATGATAGTTTTGAATAAAGCCGACTATATTTTGCAGCACTGGGCCGCTGTGCCGGTCAAAAAACTGATCAATCTCCCGCTTCAATTCAACACTGATTTTTTGAATGCTGCCGTCCAGAGTACCCCCAATCATGGTCTCCACCTGCATCAAGTCAGCATGATGCAGGTGGAGACCATGATTGGGGGTACTCTGGATGGCAGCATTCAAAAAATCAGTGCTGAATTGAAGCGTGAGATTGATCAGTTTTTTGACCGGCACAGCGGCCCCGTGCT
>JAAUYD010047016.1_pt1 | contig 11086 bp, 9 predicted proteins | sample 7278101 | NCBI WGS metagenome assembly JAAUYD01 (sample SAMN14350128, study PRJNA611818) | marine sediment metagenome | isolation source: surface marine sediment (0.6m) | place: French Polynesia: Moorea | collected 2018-08
ATGGACGTTTCGTATTGCAGCACGCATTCGCTGCACTCCATCTCGACATTGGGAACGTCGCCGTATCTATCCTTAATCTCCTCAGATGAAAGGTGACTGACGGCACTGCAGCCGCATTGGGGACAAGACGTGTTAATTTGGAATCTTTTCTTGCGTTCTTTGGCCATGGCGCACTCCTTTTTTAGGTTTGTATGGTATTGTATTTATATTTTTTCTATATCCAATAAGGCGTCAATTTTTTCTTTGGGTAATGCATTCATATCCATTACAGTTTCCCGAATCGTTCGACCAGTGTCAAATGCGGTTTTTGCGATCTCGGCGGCACGGTCATAGCCGAGATCCGGTACCAAGGCCGTGGCCAGGGCTAGACTTTTTTCAATATTGTTTTCACAATTGTCGCGATTGGCCGTCATTCCCATGATACATTTGCCCACTATCAGATTAGCAGCATGGGCCATTAAGTCAATCGATTGTAATAAATTATATGCGATCAGCGGCATCGTCACATTCAATTCAAAGCGTCCCGATTGGCCGCCGAGCATGATCGCGGTATCGTTGCCCATCACCTGATAGGCGATCTGAATAACCGCTTCGGGAATGACCGGATTGACCTTCCCAGGCATGATCGAAGATCCGGGTTGCAGGGCAGGTAGATTGATTTCCCCTATTCCGCATCGCGGTCCCGATCCCAACCACCGTATATCCCCTGCTATTTTAATCAAACTGACCGCCACTGTCTTTATGCTGCCGCTAACTTCAACCGCAGCATCTTTGGCTGCTTGGGCCTCAAAATGGTTTTTGGCCTCGCTAAAAGGCAACCCAGTGTGCGCGTTCAATAAAGCGATCACTTTGGAAGCAAAGGTTGGATGGGTGTTGATGCCATTTCCTACGGCTGTTCCGCCTAGTGCGAGTTCATACAATTGCGGCAGCACCTGCTCGACACGTTTTGTGCTTAATGTTATCTGATGACCATATGCTGAAAATTCATCACCCAATGTAATGGGGACAGCATCCTGAAGGTGGGTACGCCCAATTTTTTTTACGGATGCGAATTCTTCGGCCTTTTTTTGAAGCGCTCTTTGAAGATGGTATAAGCCGGGAAGCAGCTTTGTGGTGATCATAATGGCCGCTGACAGGTGAATTGCTGTGGGAATAACATCGTTGCTTGATTGGCCCAGGTTGACGTGATCGTTGGGGTGCACCGGCGATTTGCCGCCACGTTGCCCAGTTAATATTTCGTTGGCCCTTGACGCCAGCACTTCATTTAAGTTCATATTGGTAGAGGTGCCCGAGCCGGTTTGAAACAGATCCACCACAAATTGATCGTCGTGTCGTCCATCCATGACTTCATCGGTTGCCTGGGTGATGGCATTGGCTATTTCATTATCGACAAGTCCCAATTCAGCGTTTACCCTGGCGGCCATTTTTTTGACCAGGGCCAGGTGATGAATAAAGAAGGCTGGTAGTTTCAGGCCGGTAGTTGAAAAGTTATCTGCCGCCCGCTGGGTTTGGGGCCCGTAATAGGCGTTTTTCGGCACCCTGACCATGCCCATACTGTCTTTTTCTTCACGGTATGTCATTTGATGGATTTTGTGTTTTTAAATATTTTCTAATTACCATAGTAATCATTAAATTAGTGTGTCAAAACCGTTGCCACAATACCGATTATATTGATCCTGGCACCAATCACCTAAAATGGAGATCACAAAAGATTTTCTTTTGAGTTCTGCATTACAAGCGGTTTATATTTCACAAGTGCAGGATAGACTATTGAAAATCCCACCTATCGTCGTTTGTCTGCTATGACTGGGCAAGTATAATTAAGAAGTTCACGCTTGTGAAATGAGCATTTTAAGGAGGGCCTTAAGGCGGCATTGTTTAGCGCAAGAATTTTTAGGGATTATTATATCATCGCATCTTTTGGCCATTAGAAAATGACAATATCCTTGTATACAATGCTATATGGCCCTGTTTATTCGCCAGCTCGGCCGAGGTTTGATTTTTATTGTTTTTAACTGACAATCTGGCACCAGAGAGAATCAATATTTCACCAACTTGCGCGTGCCCCTGGAAGGCGGCAAACATCAGAGCTGTCCATCCGTCTCTGTCTTTTCGATTGGTATCGGCGCCTGATGCCAGGAGACGTTCGACAACGTTGCCATGGCCATTCCAGGATGCCGCCATTAGTGGTGTGCGGCCGAATTCATCTGTTAATTCCAAATTGGCTCCATGATCCAATAACAGATCGACCACTTCGGTGCGGCCTTGAATGGCCGCATAAAATAAAGACGTCCACCCTTCCTGGTTCTGCAAATTGACCTGGGCATCCTGGGATAGAAGCCATCGAGCCATCTTTTCATTGCCCATCCAAGTGGATTTCATTAATGCAGTTTCTCCGGCCGGTGTCAATAGATCGACTCTGGCACCTTTATTGACCAAAAACCGTACCAGTTCCAGCGATCCATTTTCCACAGCTGCAGTCAACAACGAGTGGTCTTTGGATATGAAGGAATTAGGATCGATACCGCTGTTCATGTAGCTGCTCAGGGCAACCATATCCCCGCGACCGATCGCACTGGCGAGATCTTTTACGGAAATGCTCGGTTGGTTACTCTTTAAAGCCTGCCTTGGTTTGATCGCTTCGCTAAGAGTCGGGGTTTTTTTTAGGGATCGTAGTTGATTTATTAGGACCGGTGGTTTTATAGGCGTTTTTACGGCGATCCGTTTAAGCGGTTTTTTATGTGATGAAAGTGCTTTGATCACTTGCAGCGCCGTCTTTTCCCGAGTTTGACGATCATAATTTTTAAAAGCGGCATTGACACTACTAAAAGACGCCAGAGCACGAGAGGGTAACGGGGCTGCCAACTTTTTTGTTTGGTAACCAAATTCATTCTCGGCAACAGGAATTGCGCGATGACCTGATTTTGCATCTATTCCTTTTTTTTCTTTGTCACCATTTTTTGATTTTTTAGTAATAGGTAAAATGTCGCGGTTTTTATCAATGTCCAAACTGGCATGGCTACTACTGAAGCCAAGTGGTTGGTTTAATGGATTTGCGGCTGATTTTTCTGGCGATATTGGTGCGTTGGCCGTCGTAAGCGATACCATATTCGATGGCGGTGAGAGCCATGCATATCCAAGGAACGTTATAATTAGCAAATAGCAAGCCACCCACCCGTAGGGCCAAAATAATTGTTGGTTTAAACTAAGAACCTTTTTCATCCGGTTTAGTGACGGTAGCTTGAAAAGGAATCTGTTTTTCCTGAATTCACGAGCGACCTTTCGTCCGATGGCAGAAACCATTTTTCTATGTTCATCGGCTTTTTGAAAAAAATATTTTTTTTGACGATCTTTGTTTCGGTTTCCAATGCCTTTTATTTTTCCAGGCGTCGGAAATTTTTTAAAAGGTTTTTTTAGGGGAAGGCTTTTCGAATCAATGGGATATTTCTCAGAGGATTCCTGCTTAATACGAAAAATGTAATTTGAAATGTCATGAACCTCTCTAGCGGTAATGGTTCGCCCGAAGTGAGCGGCAGCCGCATAAATAACCAGGTCACAGATGGATATGACCCGGCGGGGGTTACCGCAGGATAGTTGAAAAATGGTATTCAAAGCCGATACCCTGAAAAGTGGTGGTCCTGTATAGCCTGCTTTTTTCAGGCGATGAACAATCATTTGGCAAGACTCGTCGAAGGTCATCGCGGATAGATGATATCCGTTGCCCGGGTGGATTAATTTTTTTGCGGCTTCAATACCATACAAATCTTTATAGAAGGAGGGGAGGCCTGAAAAAAGGAGGGATAAATGAATATTTCGACTTTTCAATCGATATTGCCAATGGATCACTTGTGCAATGATCTCTTTTGACAGACTTTGGGCTTCATCAATCACGGCTACGATGGCATCGTGGGCCTGAGAGGCATTTATTAAGTGTTTATTGATGTACTCTTGGATTTCAGAGGGCTTTGATTTTGTGATCGGGGCGCCCAAAAGACTACCAATGCCGATAAATAAATCGGAAGAAGCGTTTAATGCCTGGCTTAGGTAGAGCCATTTGACGGCAGGAGACGTTTTCTCCATCAGATAATGGATCAGGGTGGTTTTGCCGGTTCCCGAATCTCCGCTAATTGTCATGAGAGGCCGTTTTGTGGCGATACTCATGACAATGTTCTTATAAACTTTCCGGACACCATCGGTCACAAAGAAAAAGTGCGGATCGGTCGTGCCGTTAAAGGGTTTTCGATCCATATGTAGTGCGATATCTTTCATGATCGTTGGCTTTAGCTCTAAGAATACAGGCGAAATCATAATGTATAAGTACGACTCAACTTTGGATAGCGGCATCCGCTCTTATTCAGGAAAATGGCTTGCTTTCCGTTTTTGTGAAACCGGTCCTTCGTATCAGTGCAACTCCGGCTTACGATTATCTGCCTTAATTGTTTTCAATATAGATCTCCACCCGACGGTTATTGGCTCTGCCCTCGGGATTGTCGGTTCCGTCGGGGTTTGAATTAGGGGCAATGGGTCGGTCTTCGCCAAAATGGCTGACAAAAATGCGTTCCTTTTTGACGCCGCTGAAGACCAGCTCCCTGGCAACACTTTTCGCCCGACGGGCAGAGAGGTCGAGATTATATTTTTTGGATCCAATGGCATCCGCGTGGCCCTCGACAGCAATATCTCTCCAGAGGTATTGTGGCGCGTTGACGACGGTTGCGATCTGATGCATTTTTGCCCGCGCACCCGATTTCATGCGGTCATCATTGTAATCAAACAACAACACTTCGGGAAAAAAGATCGCCACACCCCGTGGGGTTTCTTCTACTTTTAAATCGAGGTCTTCAAGTGCAACGATCATTTGGCGATTTTGTTCGGCCGTTGCGACAGGTAATTTGCTGCTTCGGGTAGCGCAACCGGTTGTGATGATTAAAGCAAGGAGGATACTAAATAAAACGGATTTCATTTTGTCCCTCTTTCTCCCAAAAGTTCATATGCAGGCGGGGTTTCACAAGGAATCAGGCATGAGGGTTAAACGGGATTCCCCCACATTTATACAACTTTGGGTATCGCTCTTTACGGATATGACCAAAACGATCCTGTTTTGATCCGATACGACCTTGAAAAGTGCTTTTTCCCGGTCCTTTGGTGGCTTAGGATCAATGCCAGTTTATTGTTTTAGCAATTTGGATACCAATTAATATTAGTGGAATTGTAATAATTAAAAGCTAAGGCGATAAAATACTATTTCAATAGGTTAGAAGTTAAAACAGCAAGTCGTTACGATGTTGATTGAACCGTTTGAATGGGTCAGGTGTCAATGTGGTTGACAGCCAAGCCTTATGGTGTAAACTTGTTATATGGTCGATATTTTACTTATCCAACCCCCCATCAGAGATTTTTATCTCACTACTAAAAGAACCCAACCATACGGTCTTGCTAGCCTCGCTGGTGCGTTAATCGAAGAAGGGTTCACCGTTCGTATTTTCGATGCGCTGGCCACTACAAAATCCAAAATCATTGAATGGCCGTCCAAGATGGCATATTTAAAAAAATATTACGGTCGACCCGACCGATCCCCTTTTGCCCTTTTCCATCATTTTCGGCATTTTGGGTATAGCTATGAACATATTGGCCGGATCGCGCAGGATTCGGGGGCCTTTTTAATCGGTATTTCATCTCTTTTTTCACCGTATCAAAATGAAGCTGTTACAACGGCGGGGACTGTTAAGTATTGGCATCCCGGTGCCAAAATTGTGATGGGAGGACACCATCCCACAAACTTTCCGGATGAAGTACTTGCTTCATCTGCGGTGGATTTTGTGATTCGGGGCGAAGGCGAGCGTGTCATGGTGACCCTGGCGAATGCCCTGAGATCCGGCGGGGAGCTACAGAACATCCCCGGGCTGGTGGTTTCAGGGGACAATAACAACCAAAAGAACGTTTCACCAGCAGTTCAGACCGAGATAAACGATCCGCCCCTTCCAGCCTTACACTTAATCAATACTGCTTATTACAAACGGAAAAATCATGGCAGCGCCGTGATTGTTACAAGCCGCGGGTGTCCCATGAGTTGCAGCTATTGCTGTATGGGAGGGGACGGGGCATCGACCTACCGAAGGCGGCGAGTGGCCTCTGTGATCAATGAAATCGAACATGCGGTTTTGCACCATGATGTCCGGTTTATCGACTTCGAGGATGAAAATCTCTCATTGAACCGGGCATGGTTTCATGAGCTGCTATTCGAAATAAGCCGTCGTTTTAAGGAAAACCACCTGGAGCTTCGGGCCATGAACGGGCTTCTTCCGACGGCATTGGACGATGAGATGATATTGGCCATGAAAAGGGCCGGCTTTAAAATATTGAACCTCTCTTTAGGTTCAACATCCGAAGCCCAGTTAAGACGGTTTAACCGGCCGGATGTTCGTTGGGGATTTGAACGCTTGCTAAGGCTAGCCGAAGACCACGGCTTAAACGCCGTTGGTTACATCATTGCCGGTGCTCCCGGTCAACAGGCCGAGACCTCTCTTAACGACCTGCTTTATCTGGCCAAGCAACGGGTATTGGCAGGGTTGTCCGTTTTTTATCCGGCTCCGGGAAGTGCGGATTACCAGTTGTGCCAAACGCTCGGGATTTTGCCCGGCCATTTCGAGTTGATGCGATCCAGCTGCCTGCCGATATCCCATGACACCAGCCGGTTGGAAGCCGTTACGCTTATGAGGCTGGCGCGGGTTCTTAATTTCATGAAATTGTTGCTGGATCATGGTTTAGCGTTGCCTTCGCCGATGTCTTTTAAAAAAAGCACTCTAGACACAACCCACCGGCAGAATATGGGAAGGGCCCTTCTGGGTTGGTTTTTAAAAGATGGCATTCTACGGGGCGTGACACCTGCCGGTGATGTCTATGAACATGCGGTCGACAATCAATTAACAGCAAGGTTTCTTGATGGGATTCGTCGAATCACAATAAGGGGTAGCGTTCAAGGTGAAAGCCGTCTATGATGGCGCTATTTGTGAATCAATGGTGGTCAAAATCAAATTTTGGGGGCTGAATGAGTACCAAACCTGTTTTGAAAAATCGTTTGGATAATGGTCCGCTGATCTGCGCTGAAGGGTATCTATTCGAATTGGAGCGTCGCGGGTATTTGCAGGCCGGTGCCTTCGTTCCCGAGGTGGTCCTGGACCATCCCGAAGTCGTGATGCAGCTCCATCGGGAGTTCTTGCGAGCCGGCACGGATATCGTGGTGGCTTTTACCTATTATGCACACCGGGAAAAACTGCGCGTAATTAACAAAGAGCACCTATTGGAAGAGATGCAGAAAGCGGCTTTGGGATTGGCAAATGAGGCACGAAACGAATTCAAAGACGAGGCTGTATTAGTGGCCGGAAATATCTGCAATACCAATATTTATGACGAAAATGATGCCGCCACGCAAAAGGAAGTTAAAAAGATGTTTGATGAGCAGGTGGCCTGGGCCGCGGATGCCGGTGTTGATTTCATCCTCGCTGAAACAATTGCCCATCACGGTGAAGCCAAACTGGCGCTGGCGGCTATAAAAGAATCAGGACTCGATGCGGTGGTGAATTTGGTGGGGCATCGGGAAGGACGGTTGCGAGATGGGGTTGAGCTGACGGAGAGCTGCCGGGAGCTAGAACAATTGGGCGCTGCCGTGGTTGGGTTAAATTGCAATCGAGGACCTGGCACCATGTTGCCGCTGGTCAAAAAGATTCGAGAGGCGGTAACCTGTCATGTGGCTGCTGTACCGGTGCCCTATCGCACAACCGATGAGCAACCGACCTTTCAATCGCTTGAGGATCCGGCTTGTGATTGTATTCCCGATAACCGGCCGTTTCCGGTGGCTTTAGATCCGTTTACATGTAACCGTTTTGAGATGGCCGATTTTGCCAAACAGGCAATTGGTGCGAATATTCGATTTTTAGGGGCTTGCTGCGGTGCCGGTCCACACCATATTCGGGCCATTGCAGAGGCTTTGGGTCGTATCCCGACGGCGAGTCACTATTCGCCGGACATGTCCAAACACTATGCGCTGGGAACAGGGGGACGGACCAAGATTGATAACCAGGATTTTGCGCGAGAGAAAAAACTGTAATGAAGTGGGAATGGGGCCATGGGTTAAGCCCGAAATGGTGAAACAAGGGTACGTGTCAAAACTGGTGGGTGGATAAACGGTTCCATTTGCGTTCTAAGGTAGTACGGGTGAAAAATGACCTATAATTTCGACCCCGATCAATGGTATCAAAACGAGCTAACCATTATTCGGGCCAGGGTCAAAGCCGGTAAAATGTCCGAAAAAGCCTATGATGAGGCCTTGGAAACACTTGAGCAAAAAATGGAAGCGATGTGGGATCGGCTGAATGGATCCTACCAGCTGCCGAAATAGGGCTTTTATTTGATCCATCCATGCCGGCTATAATTTCAGGAATATTTAAAACAGGAAGGAGATACGGATGATTTTACTGCGAAACAAGGATACTGGTGCATCAATCGGAGAAATCAGTGACGAGCAGCTGCAGTTTCTAATCGATCATCTCGAGGAAGAGTTTGATGAAGATACCGACTACTACCTCAACCGGACGACTTTCGATATGCTGAAAGAAAAGGGGCTGGATCCTGAGATGACAGCGCTCTTAGAGAATGCTTTCGAAGGCCGCGACGAGTTGGAGATTGAGTGGTCGCGGGGGTAGACAATGCCTCGGCAGACCAAAATTGTGTGCACGGAGGCAACCTGGAACCCCGTCACCGGATGCACCAAAATCAGCCCTGGATGCCGCAATTGTTATGCCGAACGCATGTCCAAACGCTTGGCCGGGCGATACGGCTATGATCGAAACGATCCTTTTCAAGTGACCTACCACGCCAACCGCCTGGATCAACCCACCCGGTGGCGGAAAAAAACCATGATCTTTGTTTGCAGTATGGGTGATCTTTTTCATGAGGCTGTATCAAATGAGATCATCAGCAAAGTATTCGAGGTCATGCGGGCTTGTCCTGATCACACCTTTCAATTGTTGACGAAACGTGATGAGCGTTTGGGCCGAATTCAGGATGTCATCGGCTCCTGGCCTGAAAACGTCTGGGCGGGGGTAACCCTGGAATCAGCCGATTATATCGGCCGCTTGAAAAATCTTCGCAAAGTACCGGCAGCCGTACGATATTTGTGTTGTGAACCCCTATTGGGTTCTCTTGGTGCCATATCGCTGAAAGGTATTAACTGGGTGATTGCCGGCGGCGAAACCGGCTGGGGCGCCCGCAATCTTGAAAAAAAATGGGTCACCGATTTACGGGATCAATGTGTGGCCCAACATACGGCCTTTTTTTTCAAACAATGGGGCGGCCCGCCGAAGAGATCAAACAGAAAAGGGCAAAACGGCTGTCGGATAAACGGTAAACGATGGCACCAATACCCCATATCCGTTCAAGGGATTTCCTGACCTCGGGTGCCTCTATCATAAAATCCTTTCAAACGCCTTTTCGTCTCGCTAAAGTCGCCCAAATTGGAATAGGCGTTGAACGTTTCGATGTGCAAGGCATCATCCAACGTTCTGCCGATTGTATCCAATATGGTCTCTTTCGCCGATCGAATCGCTGACTGGCTGTTGCCCATGATCATTTTTGCATAGTGTTGCGCTGTTATCATCAACTGGTCATGCACAACCACCCGATTAACGAGGCCCAGCCGGTAAGCTTCATTAGCGGAAACTTCCCGTCCTGTCAGGGATAAATCCAGCGCCGTTCCCATTCCGGCGATGGCAATCAATCGGACAATGCCGCCATCACCCTGGTGAATCCCGTACCGCACCTCGAATACGCCAAAGCTGGCCTTATCGGATGCAATTCGAACATCACACGCCAAGGCCAGTTCGAACCCGCCACCAATGGCGTGGCCGTTGACGGCCGCAATGATCGGTTTCTTCTGGTGGTGCTGACCTCTAGTGATACCTCCGCCAATACCGCTCGAAAAGTTGTTGCGAAGGTCGAGAGCGGTGGCTTTTTCCCATTTCGGCAAAAAGGTTTTCAGGTCGGCACCGGCACAAAACGCCTTGCCGGCGCCGGTAAGGATGGCCACGTCCAGGTTGTCGTCTTCGGCGAAATCTTTCCAGATCGCCCACAATTCATCGTTTAACTGGTCATCAAGGGCATTGCGTTCTTTTGGTCGGTGAAGTGTTATGTAGCCGACGCGATTTCGTTTTTCATAGATTACTTTTTCCATTTGATTCCCTCCATTGCCGTTTTTTTACCATTATCACTTGGCAGCCATCTGTAATAGTGGCATATATGACAATTATAAGGGCGATATCGACAAATCGATCCATTTGCGGAAAAATGTGTTTCGCATTTTAGTTGACAATGATGAAATATTTCGATCCCGATCCCGATGACGGTCCTAATTGTTATCTGGAATCTCATTTTGGGATTGTCAGGAGATGGATATGATAAAAGTGACCATACTGGCTTTTCAAAATGCCATGGCGTCCACCATTGTCGGTCCCATGGACATGTTCAACCAGGCCGGACGGCTCTGGAATAGGGTGCGTGGATTGGAGACCGTTCCCTGTTTTGACGTGACGGTTGCCACCGCCAACGGCCAGCCGATTCAATGTGACAATCGTTTGACCATTGCGCCTCATTTGGCCGTGGACGAGGTAAAAGAAACCGATTTAATTCTTATTGCGGCCGTCGCCAACCTAAAAAAAACGCTCAAATATAGTCCCAGGATAATTCCCTGGATACGCGAACAATATCAGCGTGGCACCCACGTGGCCAGTATTTGTACGGGGGCGTTTTTACTGGCCAAAACAGGGCTTCTTAATGGTAAATCGATCACCCTCCATTGGGGTTTTACCCAAAGTTTTCAAAAAATGTTTCCTCAGATCACCTTACAAGCGGAACGGCTGATCATCGATCATGGACGACTTTATTGCTCTGCGGGTACCAATGCCGGATTGGATTTATCTCTTTATCTCGTAGAAAAATTTTGCGGACGGCAAACCGCGGTTCGATGCGCCAAGGCCATGGTATTTGACATGGGCCGGCGCTTGCAAACCCCCTATGCCGATTTTCTATTTTCCAA
>JAAUYD010261629.1_pt1 | contig 11085 bp, 14 predicted proteins | sample 7278101 | NCBI WGS metagenome assembly JAAUYD01 (sample SAMN14350128, study PRJNA611818) | marine sediment metagenome | isolation source: surface marine sediment (0.6m) | place: French Polynesia: Moorea | collected 2018-08
CCTGAAACAGCGCGCCCAATCTGATGCTAATCAATATGTCAGAAGAACCGCCGTGCAGGAATTAGCTAGAGGATGGAAAGATCACCCTGATACCTTACCTATCCTGAGACAGCGTGTCCAATCTGATGCTAATCAATATGTCAGAAGTACCGCCGTGCAGGAATTAGCTAGAGGATGGAAAGACGACCCTGATACTTTACCCATGCTTAAACAACTCGCCCAATCTGATGCTAATGAGATTGTCAGAAGTACCGCCGTGCAGGAATTAGCTAGAGGATGGAAAGACGACCCTGAAATGTTTGAATTGTTGGCGAACTGTGCAGTTAACGATCCTTTTGTCCGTAGTGAAACCGAATTCGCTAGATTTAAAACTAATCCCCGTACAATAGCTTTAGAAGGAATTATTAACTACTTTCCTAATCATCCTCAGACAAAAGCTCTATTATTAGACAGAGCAGAAAATGACCCCGATGAACAAGTTAGAAAGTTTGGTCAACAAGCATTAGAAAAATTATCGAAGCAGTAGGTGTGCTTTTATTTTTACTACTAATTAATATACTTCATCATGACTTCCAATATCTACAAAAACAGCATTCCCTTCATCTGTAAAATAAAACAAAACTCTTGCATCGTAGTCAACGCTAAAACTCCATAATTCTTGCAACTTTCCTGATAACTTATGAGTTTTGAGACTTTGCTCAAAAGGATCGAGGGTAAATCTTTCTAATTTCTGCCAAAATCTGCTTTCTAGCTATGAATTACCTTTAATTCTTTTTTTGAACGATCTTTTAAACGAAGAACTAAAACTAACTTTTATCATTACTCTTCAAGCATTTGTTTCAGTTCGCCAATATTAGATGAAAATTGTAAGTTATCCTGTTGCTGTTCTTTTTGTGCCGATTGAAAATTTTGATATATTTCTTCACGGCGTTCTTCACGAAGATATTGATTTAACAACAATTGAATTTCTTGTTTTTCTTCTGTTGATAGTTGTTTAATGGCTTCGACTACATCACTAAAACTCATATTTCGCAATCGATTTTTGTTTTGAGTATTTACTAACATATATGATACTCGAATCCTATTTGCTTTGTGATTTAAATAAATAAACTAGGTGCAACCTTAAAATATTCTCCCAGTGCTTTAGCCTGTGCTTTGCTAATCGACTCGGCGCGACGACAAGCGTTGCTGATTAACCAATCAGGATTGACTTCAATCGCTGCATCCATGACTCTTTGTACTAAAGTACTGCAATAATAGCCAAAATTATCTACAACTGCGATCGCTTGAAATTAATTAATAATCTAACCAAAATAATTATCTTCTAAAATCTTTTCTGACTCTATCATTTTCTCAGATGGAATATCAAACTGTTGGGACATACTAGCGATCGCATCTTGATAAATTTCTGGATATTGTTCGGTTAAATAGTTTTTAAGACTAGGATTTTTTTTGATAATTCTTTTAATTCGGTTACGAAAATTAACTACTTCAGAACGCCATCCTCTATAGCATCTTGCTTTTTCCTGTTCCCAATATCGCAGCTTCAAAATATGCTCTATTAATCTCTGTAAATAACTTTCTAAAGCATTCTTTTGGCTTCTGCCCATATCTTCGATTTCTTCAATCAAATTATCCCAGTCAATAGTCTCCATATTTTTGGTTTTTAATGATTTTAATGTTTCACTAATCCATAAATTAAAATCTCGCTCGTATAAACTTTTTTCCATTGGTATTTCTCCATAAGTTTTTATTTTTAATTTTTTTAATAGCTAATATTTTGCACAAATCTATATGAATAAACCAGGTGCAACCTTAAAATATTCTCCCAATGCTTTAGCCTGTGCCTTACTAATCGATCGCTTGCCATTAACTACTTCAGATACTACACCACTCGAACCAATTACACCTACTAAATCTGCTTGGCGAGTACCACTAGCTTCCATTAAATGCTGGAGAATTTCATAAGGTGCAGATTGTTCCATCGGATAATTTTCTGTTTCGTAAGCTTCAATCAAAGTTACTATCAATTTATGTAAGGCTTTTTCTTCTGGAGTACGATTTTTAGCAAAGGTTAATTGTTCTGCTATTTTTAAAGCGCGATCATATTCTTCCTCTGTTTTAATTACCTGGGGAATGTATTTAATTAATAGATTGGAATAAGCATTAGTATCAAAAGTAAGGGTCATTTTTCCAGATAAGTTAACCGGAGTTTAGCAGCAAAAGAAACAGAGAAATTCTTGAGGGATGTTACACTCTACACAAATTCAATGATTTTAAAGGTTTTTGTAAATAGTACCAGATTGTTTAGACGATGCTGATTTAGATAATGATGTGATCGCGCTCATTGACTATGTTAATTCAATAATTACTCTCTTTAAATTTTGCTCCTCGTGCAATCAAATTTAGTTTTAGCTGTTGAGAAATACCTTGGTTATCTCTAAAAATAGCACCACTTAGGTTAGCACCAAGAAAAATAGCCTTTTCCAAGTTGGCACCACTTAAGTTGGCACCGCTTAAGTTGGCACCACTTAAGTTGGCATCACTTAATTTGGCACCGCTTAAGTTGGCACCGCTTAAGTTCGTAAGAGTCAGGTTAGCACCGCTTAAGTTAGCACAAATCAAATTAGCACAAATCAAATTAGCAAGACTCAACTTAGCATTACTTAGGTTAGCACTACTTAAGTTCGCACTAGTTAAGTTAGCACTAGTTAAGTTAGCAGTATTTAAGTTGGCAAGATTGAAGTTAACACAACTCAAATTTATTTCTTGGAGGTTGATTTCACTTAGATCAGCACCTCTTAAATTGATACAACTTAGGTCTATTTCACTAAATTTTTGATTTATACTCTTTTTATTGTAAATTTTTCTAATTAGCTCGGATTTATCATCAGTCTTGGTATCTTTACTGTTTTTGGAATTTTCAGCAAATAAAAATTTAACGTATTTGATAGGAAATTTTGTTATTTCACCAAAGACTATTAAATTAAATATTTTTTTTAGTGAAATGGTTTCTTTTGGGAAATTTTCTAAATTATCTTGTTGAATACTAGATTTTGATGTGTTTTCAAATAAATTAGATTCTGAAAAAATATACTGTTTCATGATTTTTACCGAATATTTACCAAAAATAAGCCTCTTGCATTCAGTGAGGCTTGAACTGGTCACATTTACACCGCCTTCTGACGACGGAAGCCCGCTTCGACTTCGTCAAAATTGGATGCCTTATTATTACCTATGTATAAGTACTAAACCAATGTCATTATTACTGATATTTATCATAAATATATGATGAATAAATAGTTATATCTACTTAATTTCAGTATTTTAACTTACGTATATTTACTACATTTTATCGATATCAAATTATTAACTTTGTTCTAGATAATATTCATATCTTGTTTGTAGCTCAGAAATAGTTAACTTTTGTGTCCAAAACTCTACTAAAGCATGACCAAAAGCCCAAGCATTTTGTTGGGGAGTAGCATCATTGTTGAGTAATAGTAACCAAAGCGATCGCAACTCAAAATTGCTGATTTTTGGTTCATCACTGAGTAACATAAATAGGTCATAAGCTATTTGCAACTTACCTATTACTATGGGGAGTTGTTCTACTGGTATTTGTTCTGCTAAAGCATAGGCTAAAGCAGCACTTCCTGTGGTCATAGTAGAAAGAAACTGGAGTATGGGGCTTTTGAGTAAATTGGTTAAGCCTTGGGTGGTGGACATCTGGACAGTGTAGCGGTCTATAATCTTAGCAGCAGCTACAATCTTCGCTTCTCTGTCTTCTAAGAAACGAGCTAGTCTTAATTGTTTGGCTGGTGCGATCGCATTTAAAATAGCAAGAGATATAGTTTCGACTCCCCAAGCTTCACGATTAGTTTTACTGTCTCTAGTAACTAAAGGTAAGATGAAGTCACTATAATCAGCTAAAGATTCGTTACGGTATTCAATAGCTCCTCTTATCGCTTTTTCTTTCGGTTTTTCTCCTTGTTGCCAATAGTAGGGGGGACTCCACTCTCGAATCGGACGCAAGCGATCTACTTGGGTCACTATAGTAATGGTGGGTAAGTCTGCAATTTCAGTTTTAATGTCTTGTAAAAAATCTCGATCCATTTGTAGCGCAGGATCGAGACAAGGAGTTACTAACAATAACAAGTCTGCGTTGCTAGCATAGTCTATTACCAGATTACGCAAATCTTCACCGTTTACCTGTTCATAACCAGGAGTATCCCACAGTATTAAACTTTCCCCTACTTCAGTTTGCCATTGATAACTTTTAATACTATCGGTACTGGGTAAAACATCTATTTCCGCTAAATCTTCTTGAAACAGAGTATTGATACAACTACTTTTACCTGCGCCAGTACGCCCCACCAAAAGAATGTTTACAGGTTTCTGCTCTACTGCTTCTTGAGTTTGAGCTTGTTCTAAAATCTCTCTTAAAGTTTCGGTTTTGGCTTCAGGAAGAGTAGCAGTGGGAGTAGGAGTAGTAACAAAAGTAGGAGGTAAAGTATTTCCACTGTAGAGAGCGATCGCCTGACGGGATAAATTTCTTAATGCAGTTTCCCGAAACAGTTGATTAAAATTGCCTAATAGTTGCTGATTAGCTTCTTGGCTATAGTTTTGACTAGCCGTTTTCGCGATCGCTGCTGCGGGATTTATTACCCATTGCGCCCAATTCCACAGCTTGAAGAGTTTTTTTGCAGAAGGTTCTAACTTACGATAGGTAAAGTAAGCCTGATAAGCTTGTCCAATAGTCACCCGATCCAGAATAGGGGATAATTGAGCAATCCAGCGATCGGTATCATCTACAGTACCTCTTATCAAACCATAAGCTTGAGGAATATAGATATTAAGTAAAGGGTGTTTTACTTCTGGATGGTAAGCATAGGCGACTTCGGTGACAATTTCCTGACAACGCGACCAAAAAGTCGAGAAATCTTCCCAAATTAAAGGATCGTTAGCGGATTCTTGCAGTATATTTTCTATGACTGTAGCTAATTCTTGATTTTCTATGGCTTCAGTTGTTTCTTGTTGGGATATCAAATCTTGAGTTATGTCCTCTAATGGGGATACTGTGGGTTTTGTCCACTTCACCAATAACCAACGCCACCCCACAAAAACTAAAATAAAAATTCCCCAAACCCAATTAACTCCCCACTGGTGAATTTGTGTTCCTGCTGCAACTAGTAAGAAGATAATAATTAGGGCGACTGGTGTTGCTAAAATAGCTATCTGCCAAGATTGAAGACGTATCATATTACCTATTCTCAAGGATGAAGAATGAGGGATGAGGGATGAAGGATAAAGGATGAGGAAGTAATAAGTAATAAGTAATAACAATCAATCCCCATTCCCCCTGACCTCTGACCTATCAGTTATATCGCCACCTAATAAAGCTAAGGTTTGACCTGATTTTACTTCAAGTCTAATAAATTTTAAAAAAGCAAGGGAAAATATAGATGTAATGAAAGCCAGTGAAGTACTGAGGATATACCACATCTGGGAATCGCTCATTATCTGAAAATGTCAACAAGCTACAGAGTAGAGGTAAGCTAGTCAGATAAACTACCTTGATATTTATGACTCAAGTTTTAGCTTTAATTGTTTCCCTGTTGATTTTTTCAGGACAAATGAATTCAAAACCCACTATTCAAGCTATGATCAAGAAACAAGCTTTAGCTTGGAAACAAGAAGATGTGTCTAGTATAGTTGAGGATTTTGTTCCTAATGCTATCTTTATTGCTGGTGGCTATACTTTTCAAGGTATAGAGGCAATTCAACAATCAGCAGAAGCTTATTTTAGTCAACACCGCGATTAGAGATGCTTCCTAGCCGGAAGCGGGTCTCGCGGTCAATTTACAGATACCAAAGTAACAATTAAACGAATGATTATTGAAGATAATCAAGGTGCTGTAGAATGGGATTGGAGTGATAGAAATAAAAAAACTGGTCAGCAATCTGAAGCAGAAGATGCAATCATTTTTGAGTTACAAGATGATGGCAAGATTAGCTACTGGCGAGAATATATTGAAAAAAAAAGATAATTTAGCAGTTTTAAAAACTGGGTCAAATTATCTTGACCATAAAAATCAAAGAAATGGGGCTTTTTGTGCATAGCAAACCACTTTCAGGCTATTTATCCACCATTAACAACAACGAAGGGATAAAAATAGGAAGCGCAAAACTGAAAGCAAGTAGCAATAAATTGGCAGTTTTAGTAAATATAAACCTTTCTACTATCACTTTCGTTAATCCTGAGATTTTGCTGATGGTATATTATCAAAAAATAGCCTTTTCGTTAATAAAAGTATTAGGAATATCTGATTAAGATGCGGACTAAGGAGCAAATTCATTTACCCCCTATGGGTTGTGGCACTTGGGCATGGGGAAATCGCCTACTATGGGACTACGACCCTAGTATGGATAGTCAACTACAAGAAGTCTTTAATGTCTGTGTTAGTAATGGTGTGACTCTGTTTGATACAGGAGATTCTTATGGTACAGGAAAGCTGAAAGGGCGGAGTGAAATACTATTAGGAAAGTTTGAGCGCGAATACCAGGGAGTTAATAAAGATAAGATATGTCTGGCTACAAAACTTGCCCCTTATCCCTGGCGGTTAACTAGAGGTGCAATGGTAGCTGCTGGTAACGCTTCGGCGGAAAGATTTGGCAGAAATATTGATTTAGTTCAGATGCACTGGTCAACTGCTAATTATTTTCCTCTACAAGAATGGCAATTGTTAGATGGTTTGGGGGATTTATACGAGAAGGGGTTAGTTAAAGGAGTGGGATTATCTAATTATGGGGCAAAACGCTTGCGGGAAGTATATCAGAAATTTAGCGATCGCGGAATCCCCATTATAACTCTGCAAGTACAGTATTCTCTGCTTTCTACCTATCCTGTAGTGGAATTGGGAGTTAAAGAAGTTTGTGACGAATTAGGTATTAAACTTATTGCTTATAGCCCTTTGGCTTTAGGGCTGTTAACAGGAAAATACTCATCTCAGGGTAATGTTCCTCCTGGTTTAAGGGGTTGGGTATGTAAGCAAATTTTACCAGGAGCGCGATCGCTTTTAAGTTGTCTAGAAGCAATTGCCACAGCCAGAAATAAAACTATGGCACAAGTAGCTATCAATTGGTGTATCTGTAAAGATACTATCCCCATTCCTGGTGCAAAAAACCCCGAGCAAGCCAAGCAAAATATTGGTGCATTAGGCTGGTATCTAGATGAAGGAGAAGTTAAGGAATTAGATAAGGCTGCTGCTAAAGTTAGTAAACCAATGGTACAGAATATTTTTCAAAGTAAATAGATGGGCAATAAACGATACAATTAGAGACTGCGGAATCAATTAAAACCAACCATGCCCAAAACTGAGCGCAGAAATTTTTTACTGGATTTTGAAAAACCCCTCTGTGAATTAGAAGCTCGGCTCGATCAGATTCGACAATTAGCAGCAGAAAATCAAGTAGATTTTTCTGAAGAAATCGCCCAACTAGAAGCCAGAGCAAATAAACTCCGTAGAGAGATATTTAGTAGCCTTACTCCTGCTCAAAGACTACAACTAGCCCGTCATCCCCGTCGCCCTAGTACTCTTGACTATATTCAGGCAATTACAGACGAATGGCTGGAGCTTCACGGCGATCGCTCAGGTTATGATGATCCAGCTTTAGTAGGGGGTGTAGCTCGCATCAATGGCAGACCAGTAGTGATGATGGGACACCAAAAAGGGAGGGATACCAAAGATAATGTAGCTCGCAATTTTGGGATGGCTGCTCCTGGGGGTTATCGTAAAGCCATCCGCCTCATGAAACACGCTGACCATTTTGGGATGCCAATCTTAAGTTTTATTGATACTCCAGGGGCTTGGGCTGGAGTAGAAGCAGAAAAATTGGGACAAGGGGAGGCGATCGCTTATAATTTACGAGAAATGTTCAGTTTTGATGTTCCAATTATTTGCACTGTCATTGGGGAAGGTGGCTCTGGTGGGGCTTTGGGTATTGGAGTAGCAGACCGCCTACTGATGTTTGAACATTCTGTTTATACTGTAGCAAGTCCCGAAGCTTGTGCTGCAATTCTCTGGAAAGACGCTAAAAAATCAGAGCAAGCAGCAATGGCACTCAAAATTACCGCTACAGATTTGAAAAAACTGGGTTTAATTGATGAAATTCTCCCAGAACCAGCTAGCGGAGCTCATTCTGAGCCATTGGAAGCTGCTGCCACTCTCAAACAAGCCCTGTGGAATAATTTAGAAGAGTTATCTTCTATGAGTCCCCAAAAGCTGAAAGAATTGCGCTATAGTAAGTTTCGGCAAATGGGAATATTCCAGCAAGTTACTTAATCTAATATGATAGTGAATTTAGGAAATTCAAACTACAATTTTAAGTGTTATAATTCTTAGGGCAACATTTCGTTACATTATTTTAATGTACGAATTACTTACAACTTTTATAAAGACTACTTTAGTTATCTAAATGGGTTGATATTAAAGGTGATTGCCCTAGTTATGAAACAAGGGTACTTACCCTCAAGTCTGCCACCTTAGTTTGTTAGACAAATTAACAAATTATATGTAAGTTTGTTTAAGAATATGAGTACTAGCAGTCAAGAGTAATTGGTAATAGAAAACAACCAACTAAAAAGAGGCTTATTACATTTGCTATTGAGCATTTCTGGCAATAATGCTCTGGCCCGATCAGCTAAGAAAGACGATAGATCACAGATAAACAGTTTATCTTTCTATCGTTTCCTTGCTGTGAGTTTACATTTGACGGAAATTTGAGGCTATTTCTATGAATCCACCCCCTAAGCAACTGCAAGCCATTATTACAGGAGCAAGTAGTGGTATTGGCAGAGCAACTGCCTTGGCTTTTGCCAAATCAGGCATTAATCTAGCTTTGGTGAGTCGCTCTGAAGATAAGTTATCTCCAGTGGTTGATGCAGCCCAAGCCGTGGGAGTAAAAGCCCAAGCATACCCCTTAGATTTAGCCAATATAGCTCTAGTTAAAGAGCAACTAAATGCGATCGCCCAAGACTTAGGAGCAGTGGATATTCTAGTCAATAACGCGGGTATGGGCTACACCAACTCCCTAACAAACACATCATTAGAGGAGTGGCAAAAAGTATTAGACCTAAATCTCACTAGTGTTTTTCAGTGCATTCAAGGTGTCTTACCTCAAATGCGATCGCGTGCTACAGGAATAATTATTAATGTAGCCTCCATTGCAGCTTATAATGCTTTTCCTGATTGGGGTGTTTACAGCGTCAGTAAAGCAGGTTTAGTGGCTCTAACCAAAGCCCTAGCAGTAGAGGAAAGGTCTAATGGAATTCGTGCTGTGACAATTGCTCCTGGTGCGGTAAATACGCCCATGTGGGACACAGACACAGTACAAGCAGATTTCAACCGAGAGGCAATGCTGACCCCAGAAATTGTCGCTCAGTCTATTCTCCACATAGCTTTATTACCATCTCAAGCGGTAATAGAAACAATGACCATTATGCCCAGTGGAGGGGCTTTATGAATTGGGAATTCTTAATATCGAACTCCTAAAAATTCTGAAACGGTCATGAACTTATTATTATCTATAGCAAAAGGCTAAATTTCTAGTCACCATTTTTTAATTATGACAACAGCTTTTTCCAACGGTTCTAATTCTTCTCTTAACGGAATCAAATCTAGTTTGACTGAACAAGTTTCCACTCGTCCAGACCGCAATACCCATAACGGTAAAGAAGCGGTAATTAAGACTACTTCTGAAATTGCTAAAGAAAACATGATGGATGCAGTTCGAGTCATGTTGGAGTCTGTTGGAGAAGATCCAGACCGAGAAGGCTTACTAAAAACCCCAAAACGGGTAGCAGAAGCGATGCAGTTTTTGACTCAGGGATACAATCAATCTCTGGAAAAGCTGATCAACGGTGCTATTTTCGATGAAGGTCACAACGAAATGGTACTAGTTAGAGATATCAACTTCTTCAGTCTTTGTGAGCATCATATGCTACCTTTCATGGGTAGAGCGCACGTAGCTTATATCCCAAATCAAAAAGTAGTCGGTTTGAGTAAGTTAGCTCGTGTCGTAGATATGTATGCTCGTCGCCTTCAAGTTCAAGAGCGTTTGACTCGCCAAATAGCGGAAGCTCTCCAACAAGTATTAGAGCCTCAAGGTGTTGCTGTGGTTATGGAAGCAACTCATATGTGTATGGTGATGCGAGGAGTACAAAAACCAGGCTCTTGGACAGTGACTAGTGCGATGTTGGGGGTATTTGAAGAAGAACAAAAAACCCGTGAGGAATTTTTAAACTTAATTCGTCATCAACCCAGTTTTATGTAATTGGGTTAACAATGACTATTGTAAGGGCGGACAGTAGTTCGCCCCTCCCTTAAAATCTAAAATATAACCACCTTTAGCTAGATTTGCTCCAGCATGAGGACAGATATTATCTAAAGCATTTAACTGACCTTCTTCATCTTTCCAAATTACATAATCATGACCAAGAAGCCTAATTAATTGGGGTTTATTAATTTCAAAACTGTCATATCTCCCCAAACACCAAGGCGCACCTTCATACATTTGGGTTTTAGTTTCAATTTTCATTATCGCTGGTACTCTCTTTCTACTGTTCTAATTACAAGTATGAAAACTTTGCTGAGTAACTAGCTTGTAAATTCTGGCTATTTTTGGATATTCTTGCTATTGGTTGGGATGAAATTAGTACCGCTTAGTCCATTACTTAGTAGGATAAACAAATTGACTAAAAATTTAGCATTTGATATGAAGTCCACAAAGTTATGAAAAGTCACTATAAGCTAGATTGGAAAACTCGCTTGCTTGACATACTATTAAGTTTTTGTAAACCGCTAGATCAGAGGAGTTGACCAAATTACTTGTCGAGATTGTTGTTGACGCTTTAATAAGTACCCAAGCAAAATTATTTGTATATTTTTAATAAAGTTTGAGAGGATTATATTGAGGGAGTTTTCCTTGAGCGATCGCCAGTAACTCTGGCGATGCCACAGGCAACCGCGTAGCGGGTCGCTGATGTGAAAAGGAGAATAAATTTTAAATGAGATATATCAAAGG
>JAAUYD010283775.1_pt1 | contig 11081 bp, 8 predicted proteins | sample 7278101 | NCBI WGS metagenome assembly JAAUYD01 (sample SAMN14350128, study PRJNA611818) | marine sediment metagenome | isolation source: surface marine sediment (0.6m) | place: French Polynesia: Moorea | collected 2018-08
CCTGAATTTGGCGATGAAGATTCAGGAATACCACCGGGAACACCATTTGAGGATATACCAGAGGATTGGGTATGTCCTGTGTGTGGGGCGATAAAAGATGATTTTGAACCTATGGAAGAATAGTTATTGGGAAATATATCGTCTTTGCAAACTCAGAAAATTATCGTAGTTGGGGGTGGTGCAGCTGGTTTTTTTGGAGCGATCGCAGCTGCTAATATTAATCCTAATGCCCAGGTTACTTTACTTGAAGCCAGTCGTAAACCCTTAGCCAAAGTCTTAATCTCTGGGGGTGGGCGTTGTAATGTGACCAATGCTTGCTTTGAACCAGCTTTGTTAGTACAAAACTATCCTCGGGGAGGGAAAGCACTACGAGGTGCGTTTACTCGCTTTCAAGCTAAAGATACCATTGCCTGGTTTAAGAAGCACGGAGTCAAGTTGAAAACCGAGGCTGATGGGCGGATGTTCCCTGTCACCGACAATTCCCAAACTATTGCCGATTGTTTGCTGGACACAGCCAGAGCTACGGGTGTAAATATACGGATTGGCACTCCTGTTGTAGAAGTAAAAACCACAGACTCCAATTTTGCTGTTGTCCTCAAATCCAGAGAAGTTCTAGAATGCTCACGCTTGTTACTAGCAACAGGAAGTAACCCCATTGGTTATAAAATTGCCCAAGACCTAGGTCATAACGTTGAACCCCCTGTTCCTTCTTTATTTACCTTTAATATCCCCGAACCCAACCTGAGGAAGTTAGCCGGTGTCAGTGTTAATACGGTTAAGCTGCGTTTATACGTATCAGGTGCAACCCCATTAGAACAAATAGGTCCGTTACTAATTACCCATTGGGGAATCAGTGGTCCTGGGGTGTTGAAATTATCAGCCTGGGGTGCAAGAATTTTACATGACAGCAATTATCAAGCTACTTTACAGGTTAATTGGTTGCCAGACTTGAATCAAGAACAGCTCAGACAACAGTTGTTAACAGTGAAAAATGAATCGGGCAAACGAGCGATCGCTCTTTACCGTGGTGTTAATTTACCCCATCGCCTTTGGCAGTATATCCTTGAACGTGCTGAAATTGCTCCAGATACGCGATGGGCAGAAGTATCTAAAAAGACATTAAATCGAATTATTCAAGAACTTTCCCAAGGCGAATATTTGATCCAAGGTAAAGGGGTATTTAAAGATGAATTTGTAACCTGTGGGGGAGTCAATCTCAGACAAGTGAACTTTAAAACCATGGAAAGTCGAGTAATTCCCGGAATCCATTTTGCTGGGGAAATCTTAGATATTGACGGTGTTACTGGTGGCTTTAACTTCCAAAGTGCTTGGACTACAGGTTACTTAGCAGGGATGGGGATGGGGAGTGAAGGAGTGAGGGAGTGAAGGAGTGAGGGAGTGAGGGAGTGAAGGAGTGAAGGAGTACTTGCTCTGATGGCTCCAAAATTGAATCTCCTCAATTTCTCAAGCAATCCCTGAGCATGATCAGAAAAGCCAATAAACATCACTCCAAGATTTATGGCATAGTGTTTGTAGCGACAAAGCCGAAAATGCTGGTCGTCTATGCAATTTTTTTTTGCTCAGTAAAGTGGGGCAGGGCACGCACCTCACTATAAAACGCTGTATCGGGAAAGTTTCGAGTACCGAGAAGGAAGTTCTGGAAAGATAGACAATTCCACCAGAATCCTACACTTACTCGAAAACAAGTGTAGGAGTGTCACTGCAAAAACTCGCAAAGGAGAATCATACTAATGGGCGGTGAAATGTTGAATGCAGTGCTATTGTCCTTTGGCTTAATCTTCGTAGGTTGGGCTGTAGGTACATTATTGCTGAAAATTCAAGGCGTAAAAGAGTAGAAATTCTCATAATGCAGTCCTGAACAGCGAGAGACTCATACTTAGGGAACTCCAGGAAATAAATTATCCCATCAGGAAGGTTGACAGTTGACAGTTGACAGTTGACGGTTGACGGTTGACAGTGAAGTTTACATATTTTATTTCCTGATAACTATGGGATGTTTTTTATCTGGAAATCCCTTAAGTCTCTGGCTACCATATCAGAGATATTTTTTTTGTAAACATTTGTTTACCTATATAATTTTGATAGGATTTTTCATAAAAGTTTACTAATTGTTACGAACCCCCATGACAATATTAATCGTCGGTGCTACTGGCACCTTGGGAAGACAAGTGGCTCGTCATGCTATTGATGAGGGGTATAAGGTACGTTGTCTTGTGCGGAACTTAAAAAAAGCTGCATTCCTGAAGGAATGGGGTGCAGAGCTGGTGCGAGGGGATTTGTGTCGTCCAGAAACCCTGGCTCCAGCTTTGGAGGGTGTAACCGCAGTCATAGATGCCGCTACAGCTCGTCCTACGGATTCTCTGAGTATTAAACAAGTGGATTGGGAAGGGAAAGTAGCCTTGATTCAAGCGGCAAAAGCTGCCCAAATAGAGCGTTTTATCTTCTTATCGATCTTAAATGCCCAGAAGTACCCAGAAGTGCCCTTGATGGAAATTAAGCGGTGTACGGAACTATTTTTAGCTGAGTCGGGGTTAAACTATACTATTTTGCGTCTGGCTGGCTTTATGCAGGGCTTAATTGGTCAATATGGGATTCCCATTTTGGAAGGACAACCTGTGTGGGTGACAGGGGAATCTTCTCCCATCGCTTACATGGATACCCAAGACATAGCCAAGTTTGTGATTCGGGCTTTGTCCGTCAAAGAAACAGAAAATCAAGCATTTCCGGTGGTGGGTACTCGTGCTTGGAGTGCGGAAGAAATTATTGGCATCTGCAAACGCTTGTCAGAGAAAGAGGCAAAGATTACCCGAATGCCCATTAACTTATTACGTGCCGTGGGTAGCTGCTTGCGCTTCTTTCAGTGGAGTTGGAACGTGGCAGATAGACTAGCATTTACGGAAGTTATTGCCAGTGGGAAACCACTTGATGCCCCGATGGAAGATGTATATAAGGTGTTTGGTTTCGATGTGAGTGAAACCACAACCCTAGAAAGCTATTTACAAGAGTACTTTAACCGAATTATGAAAAAGCTCAAGGAGTTGGATTATCAGAAGAAGAAGAGCAAGAAACCAAAAAGGTCTCCCTTCAAAAATGTTAATAATCAATAGTCAGGGGACTACAAAGATTATTTATTAATTTTGGACTAATGACTAGATTGTCCAAAATGTGTAAGGATAACAGAATATAAAGCATCGCCTAGATTTGGATATTTGAGTGTGCCGAAAGCAGGCATTATTTACAATGACGTGAAACCAATAGCGAGTCGCATCGCTATGGAACTTCAAGAAAAGCTCAACGCTGTTGGTTGGGAAGTGTATCTCACCAATGGTGTTGGCGGGATGCTGGGCTATTCTAGCCCAGAGAGTCCCGTGTGTCATACGCCGATTGAGGGGCTAATACCACCCGGCTTTGATAGAGAAATGAAGTTTGCTGTGGTATTGGGGGGGGATGGAACAGTTTTGGCTGCATCTCGGCAAGTTGCCCCTTGTGGCATTCCCATATTGGCGATAAATACTGGTCATATGGGATTTTTGACGGAAGCTTATATCAATCAGCTACCCCAGGCAATTGAGCAGGTATTGGCTGGTAATTATGAGATTGAAGAACGGGCAATGCTTACCGTTCAAGTGTTTCGTGATGATCTGGTTTTGTGGGAGGCTCTTTGCTTAAATGAAATGGTGTTACATCGGGAACCATTGACTTCCATGTGCCATTTTGAAATTGCCGTGGGTAGTCATGCACCAGTTGATATTGCTGCGGATGGTGTAATTATTTGTACACCAACTGGTTCAACCGCTTATTCCTTAAGTGCGGGAGGTCCAGTATTAACCCCTGGAGTTCCTGCATTACAGTTGATTCCGATTTGTCCCCATTCTTTGGCTTCTAGGGCATTGGTGTTTCCAGATAGCGAACCAGTAAATATTTACCCTGTAAATACACCTAGATTAGTCATGACAGTGGATGGGAATGGAGGGTGTTATGTATTACCTAAAGATAGGGTATACTTAGAGCGATCGCAGTACGTGACTCGCTTTATTCGCCTCCAATCACCAGAATTTTTCCGTATTTTGCGAGAAAAGTTAGGTTGGGGTTTACCACATATTGCGAAACCAAATTCTGTGGAATTGCCTTAATTTCAGTTATTAGTTGATAGTTGTTAGTTGTTAGTTGTTAGTCCTTCCCTCCATCACTCCATCACTCCATCACTCCATCACTCCATCACTCCATCACTCCTTCACTCCCTCACTCCCTCACTCCCTCACTCCCTCACTCCTCACTCCCCTCTCCTCAACCTGATGTCCGGATATATATTATGCATATAGGAAACTTATTTTAATAAGTATTAGTCCGCCAATATCCTTTCATCCAAAGTCAAAATTGATATGACCTTTGCTCACACTCCTTGTGTTTTGGTAATTGAAAGTGACGAAAACCTGGCACACAAATTAGCTTTTGATTTAAAAGAAGCTGGTTATCATCCAATTGAAGCTCACGATGCAACGATTGGTTTGCAGTATAGTCAGGAATATCAACCCGCTTTAATAGTAGTCGATCGCTTGCTTGCGGGGGAATCAGGAATTTCGTTATGTAAAGGTATCCGTCATTATGGGAATAAATCTCCTGTACTAATGTTAATGGCAAGGGAGAGCGTTGAAGATCGGGTAGCTTGCTTAGAAGCTGGAGCAGATGATTATTTTCTCAAACCCTATCGCTCTGAAGATTTTTTAAAATTGGTCAAACTGTATTTAAAACCAGATACAGATACCAATGAACAATTGCGTTTTGGGGATTTATTATTGGATATTTCAACCCGGCGCGCTATGCTCAATGAGCGAGCCATAGATTTAACCATGAAGGAATTTGAACTGCTTAAGTACCTGATGGAGCATCCCCGTGAGGTACTAACCAGGGAACAAATTCTGGAAAATGTTTGGGGCTACGATTTTATGGGAGAATCCAATGTGATTGAAGTATATATTCGCTACCTACGTATTAAAATCGAAGATGAAGGTCAAAAACGCTTGATTCAAACTGTACGCGGTGTGGGATATGTGTTGAGAGACTCCTAGGGGCTTCCAAGGAGAACAGGGGAACAGAGGGAGCAGGGGAGGATAGAATTTTTGTTTTTGCAATGAGTCCAGCTACATTTTCTTTATCAAGTTAGCCCTCCACGGAAAAATCCCACAACCAAGCATGAAAAGATATATCAAGTGCTTCTCCTACACCTAAGTTGTCAACCATCAACTAACAACTAACAACTAACAACCAAGGATGAAAATGCTTTGTGACTAACTTTTTAAGGGCACACGCAATGCGCCCCTACTGGGTTGCCCCCCACGGGAAAATCTCACAACCAAGCCATAAAAAATGTTTCTGACCCACTGTCAACCGTCAACTAACAACTAACAACCATTTTCAAGTTAGTCCCCCACGGTCAAATCCCACAACCAAGCATGAAAATACCTCAACTGCGGCTCCCACACCTAAGCTATCAACCATTAACTAACAACTAACAACTAACAACCATTTTCAAGTTAGCCGCACTCTGCGAGAATCCACGCTTCGCGCGTCTACATGGACGTTTGTACGCAAACAAGGATGAAAATACTTCCTTCACTCCTTCACTCCTTCACTCCTTCACTCCTTCACTCCCTATTTTTTAGCTAGGAATATCCCAATAGTAAAAAAACACTTAAACTTAGGGACTTGCAAAAAATAAAAATTGAGATGTCAGTATAGTATTTCCATCTTTGCCTAGAAACCTGGCTGTGAGATGATTTCAACGCCTTGATTGTGTATCTAGACCTAAGTTTGATTTCCCTTGGGTCTTAACTTCCTTATACTTGGTAGCGTTCCTTGATTTGTGTTGTCCATCAGCTTAATTCATGGAGCCAACCCCAAATCCGATGATATAACATTGAAAACTGTATCAGAGGCACAGGGGATGGCACTAACCTTAGCTTAAACTTGTTGGTGAAAATCACTTTACTTCATATTTCCTTATGGACGCTACGGCACTTTGGCAACGATACCAGGAATGGTTATATTTCCACGAAGGATTAGGATTTTACTTGGATGTGAGCCGGATGCGCTTTGATGATGCCTTTGTGGAGGCGTGTAGTCCAAAGTTCAACCAGGCTTTTGCCCAAATGGCAGAACTGGAGGCAGGGGCCATTGCTAATCCGGACGAGAACCGCATGGTTGGTCACTACTGGCTGCGTAATCCCGATTTGGCACCAACTCCAGAATTGACCCAAGAAATTGCCAATAGCATTGAACAAATCGAAGCATTTGCCGAACAAGTCCACACTGGTGGGGTTCATCCTCCCAAAGCACCCCGTTTCACGGATATTCTCTCCATTGGCATTGGTGGATCTGCCCTGGGTCCTCAATTTGTAGCTGAAGCTTTAGCCCCAGAAGTCCCTCCCCTGCAGATTCACTTTATTGATAATACTGACCCCGCAGGTATCGATCGCGTCCTCTCTCGTTTAGGTGATCGCTTATCTTCCACTTTAGTATTAGTGATCTCCAAATCTGGAGGTACTCCCGAACCCCGCAATGGCATGGTAGAGGTGAAACAGGCTTTTGCTGACAAAGGTTTAGACTTTGCCAAAAATGCGATCGCTATCACTATGGCTGGTAGTAAATTAGACAACATTGCCACCTCTGAAAGTTGGCTAGCCAAGTTTCCCATGTATGATTGGGTGGGGGGACGTACTTCGGAACTTTCCACTGTAGGGTTAGTACCCGCCGCTTTACAAGGTATTGATATCCGCGCCATGCTCCAAGGGGCGAAGGAAATGGATGACGCTACCCGGGTGGCTGATTTGCGAAACAATCCCGCAGCCCTACTAGCTTTATCTTGGTACTATGCAGGTAATGGTAAAGGGGAAAAAGACATGGTTGTCCTACCTTACAAGGACAGCTTACTGTTATTCAGCCGTTATTTGCAACAGCTAGTAATGGAATCCTTGGGTAAGGAAAAAGACTTAGATGGCAACACCGTCTACCAAGGGATTGCTGTTTATGGTAATAAGGGTTCCACAGACCAACACGCCTATGTACAGCAGTTGCGTGAAGGTGTACCTAATTTCTTTGCTACCTTGATTGAAGTATTGGAAGATCGTCCTGGTAAATCTTTAGAAATTGAACCGGGGATCACCCCAGGGGATTATCTTTCCGGTTTTCTCCAAGGAACCAGACAAGCACTGTATGAAAATCACCGCGATTCCATTACAGTCACAATTCCCCAGGTGAATGCCCGTACCGTGGGGGCATTAATTGCTTTGTATGATCGCGCTGTAGGTTTATACGCTAGCTTGGTAAATATTAACGCCTATCACCAACCAGGGGTGGAAGCAGGGAAAAAAGCTGCCGCTGCCATTTTAGAGTTGCAAACACGGGTTATGGAAGCACTCAAACAAGAGTCAGCCCCAATTTCTTTAGCAGCTTTAGCCCAAAAAACTGGTATGCCAGAGAAAATTGAGTCCATATACGTGATTGTGCGTCATCTCCATGCCAATCACCGTGGTGTAGTCCTAGAAGGTAATCTCGCACAACCCGCTAGTCTCAAGGTTACTGTGAGTTCATAAATTTATCCTCAATTGGTGAGATTGGGGTGCTTGGTATTCTACCTAACATTTTTAGCAATGAGCATTTTCCATGAAGAATGCTCATTGTTTTTATAGACATACATTCTTTGTAAGGGCACGGCATCCATCAGATTTTAATGTATAAGTATAAATTAGCACTATTATGCCGTACCCCTACCCGTTTACCCATCTATTAATCTGTCCCATTCTGGGTTAAAAATGGTATTAGCTGCGATCGCTTTAGTTTTCATCTTTGAATCATGAAGTTTTGGATATTCATAGATTGCAAAAGAATACGGAAGTAAATTCCCTGACACCTCCCATGTTTTTGTAAAATAAGCAACTAAATCCCTAAATATTATTACTTAAGTAGTTCTAAATTGATTATGAAGATTTAATCATTAACCAAAATTCAAGAGATGGAATCATAAGGGTTTGAGGTATATTGCCACATCTGTACATTTGTGATATTTAGGACAAGACCAAATAACTTTGCAAGCAATCATTGCTGATATTTTTATACTCATTTCCCGTTACATAGGGCACTATTAATAATATAAAGTTTTTGTAAAGACATATGTTTGTGCGTCGAAATTGGGAGTGTTTTTCGGCACAATAAAGATCCACTTGGCAAATCAGTAATTTTTTATAATCAACTTGAAAATGTAATTCCACTCCTTTGTGTTTGCATCATTATGTGATGTAATAAAAACCTTCTACAATCTGTGTAGCAACGATGTCAGCCTTGACGGAAATTATTTGAGTTCAACAATGTCAATAGACTAGCAACTCTAAAAAACTTATTTTTCATCATTTGCAGAGGATTAATTCATGGCTAACCCCGTATTAAATGTTTCGGGTAACACTAACTACGAAGTAAATACAGGCCCTCAAATTCTTGCTCCAAATTTAGCTATTACCGACTCCGATGGTGGTAATTTAGATGGTGCCAAAGTAATCATTACCAATAAATTACCTGGTGATGCTTTAGGTGTTGCGGGTCAGAATGGCACTAGTGGTACTGTTGAGGGGCTGAACTGGAGTTACGACGAAAATACGGGTATTTTGACTCTGAGTGGTGATGCTGATAATAGTGTTTACCAGAATGTACTGCGGCAAATAACCTATAGTAATACCAGTGGTACTCCCGACACTACACAACGTAATATTCAATTTTTGCTGGGTTCATTAGCTCGGAACCCAGAAAATGGTAACTTCTACGAATTTGTTGACAGTGCTGATATTACCTGGACAACGGCTAAATCTGCCGCAGAAGGAAAAACTTATTTTGAACGTCAAGGCTATTTAGTAACTATCACATCCGCTGGCGAACAGGAGTTTGTCCAAACCAACGCTGGCATCGGAGGTAATGCTTGGATTGGTGCGAGTGATGCGGACACAGATGGTGAGTGGTTTTGGGTAACTGGGCCAGAAGCCGGTACTCAGTTTTGGAGTGGAAAGGGTAACAATGGTAATGAGGTAGGAAATCAGTATAGTAACTGGTCTGATACGGAGCCAAATAACCTTACTAATGTAAATCCTAATGGTGAAGCCTATGCCCATATTCAGAGATCTCCTCTAGAAGGTCCTCTACTTAACAAGTGGAATGATTTACCAGATACTGGTCCTAGTGTTCAGAATCCTAACTACAGCATTAAAGGTTACGTAGTAGAGTATGGTGGTTTCCCGGGAGAGTCTGAGTTAAATATTAGTGGTAATGTTACTGTTAATATTACAAGCGATAGTTCTCCTAGCAATCCAAATCCTCCAGATTTCAATGGTGACAAGAAACCAGAAATCCTTTGGCGCAACTTTAACACAGGGGATAATGAAATCTGGGGAGTCAACTACGATGGCAGCAATACTACCCAGCCTTTTTCCATCAACCCAATTGCTCTGGAACAATTTGCAGGTAGTAATTGGAAGGCAGAAGGAATACAAGACTACAACAACGACAAAATAGATGACATTTTCTGGCACAACTCTCAAACTGGAGAGAATGTCATTTGGATAATGACAAATGGCAATAATGGCATTGAAGTCGCTCAGAAAGTTGCCATTGATCCATTTCCTGGTTCTGGATGGGAAATAGAAGATGTAGCTGACTTTACTGGTGATGGAATCAAAGAAGTACTGTGGCGTAACAATGAAACTGATGAAAATACTATTTGGGAAATAAAATTTGATAATACTAATGCTGCCCAGCCTTTCAGCGTAGACTCAACATCTTTGATTACACCCGGAGATACTAATTGGAAAATTTTAGATTCAGGAGACTTTAATAACGACGGCATTGCTGATATTGTATGGCACAGAAATGATACAGGAGAAAATGCCATCTGGTTGATGAAGAATGATGAGAATGGTCTCTCCGTTGATAAAGGATACTTCCTTAACGATCTTTTTGATATTGATTGGAAAATTGAGGGTGTAGCAGACTTTAATAAAGACGGTAATGACGACATTCTCTGGCGTAACTATGGAAATGAAACAAATCCTGATTCTGGAAAAAATGCTATCTGGTTGATGACAGATGAGTCTTCTCTTGGTGATGAAGTTGTTGGCGATCCTGCTGAATTAACTGTAACCTGGCAGATGAGGAACAATGACGGTACCCTTGGAGCTAAACGTGAAGCAGGTAGAGGAATCTTCTTGGTGGACGTAGGAGATTTGAAGTGGGATATTGAAGGTGTGGCAGACTTTACAGAGGATGGTACTCCTGATATTCTCTGGCGTAACTATGGTACTGAAGAAAATGCCATTTGGAGAATGGGATCTGATGGTAATGGTGTCAATTTAGATGGAGGATTCTTTATAGATAATAAGCCACTGCCATGGCAAGTTGAATCTCCCACAGCTAATAATGACCCTGAACCTGTCTCCTTCCCTAGCTAGTTGAATGACTAGGTACTGGGTAAGTTATATCTAATGTCTGCCCTTGCTTTAGTTCGTCATCCAATAAATTTAGAGACGTGTAAATAGGTTTATCAATATCTACACGTCTCTAAATACAAAATAAGTGAATACGGGAGCATCCCAATTTTTCAATAATGTACGGTAGTGGGGGGAGCATCCCAATTTTTCAAAAATATTACGTAGTGGGAGCATCTTGCTCCCTTGATATTAAACGCGGTCAAGATGCCCGCACTACAATATTTAATATTTGGGATGCTCCCTTGCTCCCTTTAGATACAAAACGGGCAAGATGCCCACACTACAAATTTAAATATTTGGGATGCTCCCGCGAATACTAGCTAGTCTCTCATGGGCGTAAGCTTGCAACCTGCCTATGAAAATACTTTGTGCCTAACTCCTCAAGGGCGCACGCAATGCGCCCCTACTCCTACTCTACGAGAAGCCACGTTGTGTCTACACTCCTACCCTACACCGAAGCCGCTCTCCGAGCGTCTACACTCCGAACTCCCTATTTTCAAGCTAGTCTCTCATGAACGTTTGTACACAACCAAG
>JAAUYD010295662.1_pt1 | contig 11081 bp, 8 predicted proteins | sample 7278101 | NCBI WGS metagenome assembly JAAUYD01 (sample SAMN14350128, study PRJNA611818) | marine sediment metagenome | isolation source: surface marine sediment (0.6m) | place: French Polynesia: Moorea | collected 2018-08
CCCATTGGGTTTGCCGATCTCACCCCATCTTCCCGGCAGCGGGATCTTCGTTCGGCGTTAGGTATCGCCGCGCATAGTTCACTATAGCGCGACGATACCTGCCTTGAATCTGCGGTAAGTTCGACAATCGCTTGGATTGGGTGGTATACAGGGAGGAACCCATGCAGACGGTCTGCAACGTTTCGCTCAAGGGAGCGGTCATGAACTACGTGGTGCACATGCTGCGGATTTTAAGACTCGACGGCCGTGTATACCGGGATATGGCCGCCAGCCAATTACCCATGCGCTACTGCATGGCCAATGTGACCGTGCTGGGGGTGATCTACGGTCTGTCATCGATTCAGTTCGCCAAGCAACTGCTGGCCCGCCAACCGGATGCGGCGGTCGGATTCAATCCGCTGATGCTTCTGATGGTGGGTATTTCCATCGCTTTTTTCATGCACGGGGGCCTGTCCCTGTTTGTGTGGGTTTTCTGCCGCGGGATTGGTGGCAACCCCCAATTCATGCCGACCTATCTTTTTATCGGCACCGCCGCTGTGGCGCTGTGGCCGCTGGCTCCGGCGGTCTCCGCCCTGCAGGCCGGCGCATCCGGATGGCCCATCACCGCCTATGCTGTCGTCGCTGTGGGTTACGGATCGGCGGTGATATTCCAGGCGGTCAAGGATGCCTCGCGGCTGTCACCGGTGAAAATGACCCTGGCGGCGCTGGCGACGGTTGTCTACGTGGGCTGTTTCCTGTATCTGTGGTTGTAATGCGACAAGGTGTCCAGCGGCTTCGATGCGGAATTGGAACGCATCGACACCCTTTTTCGGCAATGCCAAATGCCGGACGCCATGGCCCCGTGGATTACGGTGAGCTTATGAGGCCGATGGCCGGTTTAACCTACAAGCCAAAGGAGGATTGAAATGGCCGAAACCGTTGTTGTTGACCGTCCCAAGGATTTCATCGGCGAGATAACGCTCAATCGCCCCGACAGTCTCAATACCTTTACTTTGGCTTTGGCTTCCGAACTCAACGCGGCACTGCTTGACCTGGACGGGGATGCATCGGTCCGCGTTGTTATTCTCAAAGGCGCGGGCAAGGCATTTTGCGCCGGCATCGACGTGGGCGACTTCTTTGGCAAGAGCACCCTGGCCTACAAGGAGTGGATTGCCAGCATGGAAACACCGCTGATCGCCATCAGTCGCATGAAGACACCGGTGATCGCCCAGGTGCACGGCGTTGCTGCCGCCAACGGCGCCGGCCTGGTGGCCGCCTGCGATCTGGCCATTGCCGCCGAGAATGCCCGTTTGGGCTTGACGGCCATCAATGTGGGGCTCAACTGCGTGGGTCCCGTGATTCCGGTGACTCGCTCCGTGGGGCGCAAGCGGGCCATGGAACTGCTGCTGTACGGCGAGTTGATCAAGGCGCCAGCGGCCCTGGAGATGGGCCTGATCAACAAGGTTGTCCCCGCAGACGACTTGGAGATGGAGGCCCGGCGGTGGGCGGCGGTCCTGGCAGCCAAGAGTCCCATTGCCGTGCAGATTGCCAAATCAGCCTTTTATGCGGCAGCCGACCTGAGCTATGAAAAGGCCTTCGAGTATATGAACGAAGCCTTTGCGCGGCTCTGCTCCAGTGACGATGCCAAAGAGGGGGTGTCGGCATTTCTGGAAAAACGCCAACCGTCCTGGAAGGAGCGTTAGACTACCGGTTGCGCTGCAGTAAAACGCCAATTCAGGGATGCCGCTGGTTTGGCGAACATCCTATCGGGTGCCGGAGCGACCTCTACCTGAGGCCGCTCCGGCCGGCGATCCCCGACACATGCCGTGCCGTCCGGCATCTTCGACACCCCGCATCGATGTCATTATGATCTTGACGCTCCCCAGGCGGCGCATTAATCTGGAATTATAGCTGGCATACCGATCGGTTCAATTCTCATCTGCTATACCGTCCTTGCAGGTTCCTCGTGCCTGCCCCAGCCTGATCCCATTAGCCGGAATGCCGGTTGCCGGTGTCACCACGCCAACTGCTGAATGACCAACGCCACTTTATGATCGTATTACCATCGGGACGATAGGGCACGCATCTCCCGTTTTCTCCAATCCAGCGGCACCGACGCGGTATCGCTGATACACCAACCGGGAAGGGGGGCTACCATGGTTGAGAAAACAGAGGGCTGGGAATTTCATATCACCGAAATGGATCTGTTCAGCGGCCTGGATTTGACGGTCATGGGACAGATCGCAGATACGGCATGCAGCGAAGCCGCCTATGCCGACGCCACCGTGATATTCAGTGAGGGCGATCCGGCCAAGGCCCTGTTCATTCTGGTATCCGGAGCGGTGGACCTTCAAATTGCAGAAGGCAAAACGGTGTATCGTCTGACCGAGGCCAGTGATATCTTCGGTTGGTCGAGTCTCGTGGAAAATGCCCGCTACACCGCCACGGCGATCGCCCGAGCGGATATCCAGACGGTTAAAATCGATACCCGATTAATGAACCGGGTGTTCGATGCCAATCCCATGGTCGGACTGACGGTATACCGGCGGCTCGGTGCGGTTTTCAACAAGCGGCTGGCCAGCATCTATCAGCGGTTTTTGTCCGTATGAACCGCGTTTAGGCCCATTGGTGACATCTGACATCTGCCCGGAAAGGAGTGTTGGCATGATCAAGGTCCATATCCGTCGTCAAGTTACCGAAGAGAATCATCATGCGCTCATGGAGTTGATCGTCCACCTGCGGACCGCAATTGCCGGGCATCCCGGTTACCTGTCCAGTGAAACCTTGAGACGCATCGACCCCCCCGGCGAGATTCTGGTGGTGTCCAAGTGGAAATCGATTTTTTACTGGAAACAATGGTACGAAAGCCGCGAACGCTCGACCATCCAGGACCGCATCGAAGCGTTGCTGAACCATCCGACGCAATACGAAATTTACGAGTACGACTAACGCAACATCCGATCATTTGCAGAGACACCTTCTGCCGGTCAGCGCTGGATCACTGCGGACGAGACACTCACCCAAACAAGCGATTCACCTTTCTCGAAGAGCGTGGTTTGATGAAGATAGCGATTGGGTAGCACCGATTGTTGTTCTTGAAATGTGAAACCCATTGGGTTTGCCGAGCTCACCCCATCTTCCCGGCAGCGGGATCTTCGTTCGGCGTTAGGTATCGCCGCGCATAGTACACCATAGCGCGACGACACCTGCCTTGAATCTGCGGCAAGCTCGACAATCGCTCAGCTTGGGACTCAGATTGTCCTGGCTTTGGCGATCAGCTTGTCGAACATTTCGACCTCGACCACCGGCGAGGTGGTAAATGAGATCCCGGTAAGTTTATGCAGGGCCACCGATGTGGCGAACGCATCCTCCGCATCCGGGAAATCCAGGGTAAACACCAGGTCATGCTCCCCCATGACCGCATACATCGAAATCACTTTCCCGCCGTTGGCTTCAATCACCTCCACGGCCTGTGTGGTCCTTTCCGGACTGATGCCGCGCAGGGCTTCATTGGTGTATTTCCCGAACATCATGAAAATCGCCATGCTAACCCTCCTTTGTTTAATGTCCGTCTGCCATCACCGATAACTGTGGTTTGGCCTACCACCAACAGGTTGAAAACTTAATCGCCCGATTACCCAAAACAGCCAACAATCAACGCTTTGGCGACAGTCGCAGCCGCAGGAGATGGTTGCTGTATCGAATTTAATTCGATGTCGGTGTCAAAATAGGGGGCAGCCTAATACCATTAGGGAGAAGCGCTGTGTGCTGACGATGGAAATCATTATAGAAAATATGGGTGCCGGCAGCAACAGCTACCGTGAGTCATTGTCTGCCTTGCAGAACGCATCCATGGCATGGTCGTCCTGCATATCGTCCAACCTGTTGGCCAATTCTCAAGGGCATTGCCCACCAAGAGGTCTTGAATTCATCTAGATAGGTCCGACTCAAGATCTTAGCGATTCTACCGATAGTGAATCTGTGCCACTGTCATCAAGCTTCAATTTATCGGTTGGTCACCCGTATCGGGCAGATCGACATGCGGTTCGATGCCGCGAATGGTTCCTGCGGGGCGATACCCTGCAGGATTACGAGTCGAAAGGAAACCATGCGGTACGACGAAGCAATCGAACGCATTCATGCGCATCAGCATAGCTGTCCTGAAACCGGTTTGCCAATTGTGCGTAACCCGGATTGGCTCTACATTTCCGATCAGCATGCCTACACTACGGGCATCATTGCCGACCAATTGATTTCAACCAAAGCCAGCGGCTATACTGATCTGGCCGGTGTTCAGCGATATGGGCAGATCATGGATAGCATCTTTGCCTGCAAACCCCATGTTGACCACAAATTCATTGTTTTAGAAGACTATTCGGAGCTGAAAGGCGCCGAAACCGCAGCCAGGAAAGCGTACATCGACTATTTTGCCCAGCAGGACCGGCATGTGTTGGCGGTGATTTTCTACAACACCACCTTTCATATGAACCTGAGTGTTCGGCTGGGAAAGGCCCTGCAGATTGTCAAATTCAATGTCGAACTGGTCGACAACTATGAAATGGCCCTGAAACGCGCCGGAGAAGCTCTGGGCGTCGACTTCTATCATCTGCCTGAACAGCTCGAACATAGCGTAGAGTTGTCGGCCGCCCCGAATAGCAGCATGCTCGAATTTGACACGGCTACCTTCTCCATTGCGATTGAAGAGCCGGGCATCATTCATTGTATCTGTACGGGGACGCTGTCAGAAGCACACGTTGAGCCCATTTTTATGGCCAAAAGGGAAGCGTCGCAACGCCTGGCTGCAAACGGCCGGCGCATTTCCGTTGTTTTTGGTTTGGCCGATTTCCGGGTCAAGGATTTTCACACCCGCAAAAAGTACCTACGGCATCTTCAAACCCTGCACGCTGAATTTTGCTTCGAGCGGTTAATCGTATACGGCGCCAATCGCCTCCTGCGGGCCGCGATTCTGATGGGCACCGGCTTCGTGCCCTTCGACATCCGCATGGTCGATGATTTTGAGGCGGCCGTTAAAATGATCCTGCGGGAACGGTTGAAAAAGCACCTCGCCAATACTACCGACACGCATAAATCTGCCGCGTCCGTCGCGTCTGTGCCGGAGTCCACGCAGACCTATGTGGATGAATTGATGTATTTTATTGGCGGCATTGACTGGGACAAGGCGGGGGCCGGCAGTAAAATCGAGATCGACCCCACCCATCCGTTTCTGCCGGTGTTTGACGCCATTTCGTTGATTAAAGGCGATCTCGATGAACTCATCAATTCCCACCGGGTCGCAGAAAAACGGCTTAAGGAGGGTGAAAAAAAATATAGAAGGATTCTGGAGGAGATCAACGATGCCTTCTTCGAGGTGGATCTGGAGGGGCGAATCACCTTCTGTAACCGGGCATTCTGCGAATTGCTCGGATACGGCATGCAAGAGATCAAAGGCATCGCCTACCAAGAGTACGTGGGTGAGCGAAATATTGCCAGCGTCGTCGACATGTTTACCCGCGTTTATAAAACCGGTCGTCCGGAAAAGGCCGTTTACTACATGCTGACCCGCAAAGACGGGACCGTTTTGCATGTCGAGACCTCCGCCTCCATTAAGATTGGCAGCGATGACCAAGTGGTGGGGTTCAGAGGCGTGGTCAAGGACATTTCCCATCGCAAGCAGATCGAGGCTGAACTGGTCCATCACCGCGACAACCTTGAACGCCTGGTAAAGGACCAGACGTCGCAATTACGACGCTCCAAATCCATCTTGCAGACCATCTTGGACGCCACGCCCTATGGCGTAGTGATTGTGGGCATGGATAAAAAGATACGCTATGCCAACGAGTCCGCCCTCGCCCTGATGGGCTTCGACTCGCAGGACGCGGTCAACGGATTGGTTTGCCACGACACCTTTTGTCCGACCCATAAAGGTGGGTGTCCGGTCCTCGATTTGGGTAACGATTTGGATCGTTCCGAACGTCTCCTCAAAACGGCATCAGGTGAATTGATCCCTATTTTGAAAAGTGTCACTCAACTGGCCCTCGATGATGAGGTCATCCTGCTGGAATCGTTTATCGATATCACCGAACGGAAACGTGCTGAGCAGGCGCTGCGCCAGTCCAAAATCGACGCTGAGGCCGCCAATGTGGCCAAGAGCCAGTTTCTGGCCAATATGAGCCACGAGATCCGCACCCCGCTCAACGGCATCATTGGCATGGCCGAACTGGCCTTGGATACCACCCTGACATCCGATCAGCGCAAGATTGTCGAGGCCATCGACCACGAGTCCAACCACCTGCTTGAGCTGGTCAACAGCGTACTCGATTTTTCAAAAATTGAGGCTGGTAAGCTGGAATTGGACCGTATGGGATTCGACCTGCGTCTGCTCATCGAGGATGTCACCAGCAGCATCGCCCTGCGGGCCAGAGATCATGGCCTGGAGTTTGTCTCCTTTGTCTCCACCAACATTCCGGCACGTTTGATCGGCGATCCGGGACGCTTGAGACAGGTATTGAACAACCTGGCCGGCAATGCGCTCAAATTCACCGAAGAGGGCCAAATCCTGGTGCGGGCCAAAACGGTCGAAGAGGACGACGACCGCGTTCAGGTTCGTTTCGAAGTGGCGGACACAGGTATCGGCATCGCACAAGATCGGCAAGAGGCCATCTTTGAGGATTTTACCCAGGAGGATGGCTCGACCACCCGTAAATATGGCGGCACCGGCCTGGGAACGACCATCTCCAAAAAGCTGGTCGAGCTGATGGGCGGTGAGATCGGTGTGACCAGTACGCCGGGTCAGGGCTCCACCTTCTGGTTCACCGCCGTTTTCGAAAAAGCAGCACAGACCGATACCGCAACGCTGCAGAACGACAACGGGTTAGCCGGGCTGAAGGTGATGGTTGTCGATGATATCGAGGCTGCCCGGATGACCCTTGTGGCATACCTGATGCGTTTTGGCTGCGAGGTTCACGAGTGCGACCACTCTCGGTCCGCATTGACCCAATTGACGGCGGCATCGTCGTCGCAACCATTCGACCTTCTGATTTCGGACATACGCATGCCGGAGATGGACGGATTCGAATTGGCGGCGCGCTTGCGAGCCAATGATGCTTTGAGAGAGACCGCCATCCTGCTGTTGTCCGGAATCGGCGCCATCGGCGATGGGGACAAGTGCCGCAGCATCGGCGTTGACGGGTATCTGCACAAGCCGGTCAAAATGGCCGAACTCGAACAGGCCATCAAATTGATCCGCGGTTACGGCAAAGCGGAACTCCAGCACGCCCGGCCCCTGGTGACCCGGCACACCATTGTCGAACACAGCGATGCACATATCCGCATCCTGCTGGTCGAAGACTACCCCACCAATCAGCAGGTTGCGCTCAGCCATCTGCGCAATGCCGGCTACATGGTGGATCTGGCTGAAAATGGCCGTGAGGCGGTCGACGCGGTCCGACGTCAAGGTTACAGCCTGATCCTAATGGATATGCAGATGCCGGTTATGGACGGGTACGCCGCCACCGCAGCCATCCGGCGGATCGAGGCCGCCGGCGGCACCGACAATCGCCGATCTGCTCACCTACCCATCATCGCCATGACCGCCCATTCGCTCAAGGGCGATCGGGAGAAATGTCTGGCTGCCGGGGCCGATGACTATGTCTCCAAGCCCCTCAAAAAAGAGAAACTGCTGGCCATGATCGGCAAGTGGATCGACGGTCCGGCACCACCGAAACGATCAGACCAGGCACCGGCCAGCCCAATCGATGCAGCTGAGGAGAAGGCACCCATGAACTTCTCCCGGGCGTTGACAGAGTTTGACAATGATCCAGCGTTTTTGATGGAGGTGTTGGACGGTTTTCTGCAAAACGCCAACCACCAGATATCCACATTGCGTAAGGCCGCGGCCAACGGGCAGGCCAGTGTCGTCAGTAACGAAGCCCATGCCATCAAAGGCGGGGCCGCGAACCTGACCGCCGATAAACTGGCCAAGGTTGCCATGGATCTTGAGTTGATTGCGAAAAATGGCTCGATGTCACGGGCGGATGAGTTCATCAATGAATTGGAGATGAACCTCCATCGGCTCGCGGCCTTTGCTGAAAGCCGAAGGGAGAGGTATCTAAAGGACGCGCCATGAAAGTGTTGATTGCCGATGATGAACTGGTCAGCAGGAAAAAGATGGAGCGGTTGCTCCAGAGCCTGGGATATGACACCCGCGTGGCCGCGGGCGGATGCGAGGGCTGGCAGATTTGGAACGCCGAACGCCCCCGAATGGTCATTACCGATTGGAACATGCCGGACATGGACGGCCTGGAGCTATGCCAGAAAATCCGGTCGGTGGAGTCCGAGAACTACACCTACATCATATTCGTAAGCGGTAAAAATGAAGTCGAGGATGTCATCCGAGGAATGGAGGCGGGTGCCGATGATTACATCTGCAAGCCGTTTAACCTGGGAGAGGTCAAGGTAAGGGTCAAAGCCGGCGAACGCATCATCAAACTGCAAAGCAAGGAAACCGTGATTTTCGCGTTGGCCAAATTGGCCGAATCCCGGGATGAGGATACCGGCAATCACCTCGAACGCGTTCGCTTTTATTCAAAGATACTGGCCGAAACACTGGCTGACAGTCAACAGTCGCCGCCGGAATTGGACTCACTGCTCATAGAGAACATATTTTTGACCAGTTCGCTCCACGATATCGGCAAAGTCGGGATACCGGACTACATTTTGCTGCAACCGGGTCGCCTGGACGACAAGGCCTTTAACATCATGAAAACCCATACCGTAATTGGCTTCAATACGCTTCTTGAAGCGCTGAAAAAGGCCCCCGAAGCCACCTATTTGCAAGTGGCCGCCCAGATCGCCCGTCATCACCATGAGAAATATGACGGAAGTGGATACCCCGACGGCCTCATCGGAACCGCCATTCCCCTCGCCGGTCGGATTTTTGCGTTGCCGGATGTATACGACGCCCTGGTTTCCAAACGCCCATACAAGGAGCCCTTCACCCACGACCGGGCCCGCAATATTATTGTCGAGGGTAAAGGATCGCATTTCGATCCCATCGTGGTCGATGCATTTTTGGCCTGTGAAGAGCGGTTTATCCAGATCCATGAGCGCTATCGATCGGATTGACAGGCGGATGGTTTTTGGTATTTATCTCCTGAACAGGCAGTCTCACGCATGGTTTCACTAATCCATTGGAGATAGCGATGACACTGGACACCATTCTATTAAACGATTTGACGCTGAGGCAAATCCTACCCTGGCTCGTCGCTGTCGTGGCGGTGGTCGCCATCGTGAAGATCTACCGGGCGTTTTTCATGAAGAAAAAGGTGAACCTGCAGCATATGGTCTATTTTGCCTGCAACAACTGCCGCTGGGAGGGCCATATCAGCAAATTCGGCACCCGCTGTCCCAAGTGCGATGCCTCCATCGGTGATCCCGGCAGCGGATCGTCGCAAACCTGAACCTGCTTCGGATGCCTGGCGAACCCGGGTAGATTGTATAGTCTGCCGTACAGCTGCAGAGTCATCTATTGCTTGGGTGTCGGTCATTGGCATGGACGGTCTATACCACATCGAGCATCAATACCAGAAAAATGTCCTTGATCTCCTCAACCTGCGCCACCACTGCCGGTGTGAACTGCAGCAATTGCGGTCCCATGTCGACACCGCCGGGGAAAACGGCTGACGGAACGCCTACCCCGGCATCGGTGGCCAGCACGACATTGGCGGCAGCATCCCCATTCAACACCACCGGCTCGCCAACAAGATTTGGTTCGGCGCCTGCTTCGGCAATGATCAGTAACTTGAGCGTGTTGGCGCGCTGGACGCGGCTTCTGAGAAAATAGGGCAGATGGGTGGATAGAATGTCGACATCCATCGTGTAATCAATCGATGCGTCAGCCTGAATCATCCTCGCCCACGCATCCGGGTAGTTATTTTTTAAACTGATCAAGAGCGGGAATCCGCCATCCTCGCTAATTAGTGAGTTCAAGGAAGCAACCAGTTGATTCTCAACCTCGGTTCGATAGGCTTGCCCGCCGTCGCGGGCGGTGTAGTTGACATGAATCAGCACGTCGCTGATCGTCGAATAATCGAATTGGGCCAGATCGGGTCTTGCCAAGCTCAATTTCCAGCTGCTGATCACGCCGGCGCGTTCGAAGGGGAGATAACGTTCATCCTGAAAGTTGAGCTGGAAGAGGCCGCTGTCGGCTTGCCCGCCGCTGGTGGCAATCGACTGGGTAGCACCCACGTTCCATGTAAAATCGTCATCCGCCTCGCCGATGCTGGCCTGATGCCGATAGCGGTCACTGAGCAGGGTCAGGGTGCAGCTCACCGTGGTATACGGCCCGGTCACCGCCGGGATGGTCAGGCTGACATTCTTGATTCTGCGGAAGTAATGCCCCGGGTAGTCCAAGTCGAAGAATGGCTCGGGCAGATTGAAGAAACACTCGCCGGTTTCGGTCAGGCGCAGCAGGGCTTCCGGATCGAGCATGGCCAGGGAGACTGTTTTGCTCAGTTCCAGTTCGCGATGGTTGTTTTCCAGGTAAGCGGTTTCCATTCGTTTCAGATCCAACTGCAAGCGATTGCCGGCCAGCAATCCCTTTTTCAAGCTGTCCCAGTAGCCGAATTGAACAAAGCTGGTATCTTCGATTCCCAGCTCATGACGGTAGCAGCGTTCGGCGCCTTTGGCCGTGTCGTAAGCCAGTTGATAGGCCTGGAAATAGAGGCTTGAAAGTTCGTTCACCATCCAGGTGTAGAGTTCCTGGTTGCTGAATTTGTCCTTGAGAAACGCCCGGGCCTCTTGCGCGTATTCGATCTGTTTTTCCTGGTTGGCCAACTCCTTCTCGGCCATGGCCAGACGGATCTTTGCCGCTGCCAATTGTTTTTCGAACTGTTTCAGCTCGGCCTCGGCCAGGTCCACCTGGTGGTCCCATTCCTCCTGCCGGCGGTCGAACTGGCCCATGGTCTGGGCCATGCCGGCTGCGGTCTGGGTCAGGTCGGCGAAAATATTGACCACACCGACACCCGATTTCCCGGCGTCCGCCGGCCGTGGGACCTGGGTCAGCCCCACCGGGCTCGACATACCGGCGACGCCTGCAATGACGG
>JAAUYD010150328.1_pt1 | contig 11080 bp, 8 predicted proteins | sample 7278101 | NCBI WGS metagenome assembly JAAUYD01 (sample SAMN14350128, study PRJNA611818) | marine sediment metagenome | isolation source: surface marine sediment (0.6m) | place: French Polynesia: Moorea | collected 2018-08
CCCCCTTTTTCAAGGGGGATTCTTTTCTGGCGATCCTACGCTATAAAAACACCCAAAAATCCTTAACCGAATGCCATTGCCCTTTGCCAAAGGGGGAGGCCTTTTACCCGCCATCGAAGATTGGACAAAGCACTAGAAATCTATTTTTCAAAGTTCACATTTTAGGGACTGGGCAACTCCAAGGGTGCGATGTCGTCTTCGTTGCAGATGCCGTCTTTGTCCGCATCCCCGGCTTTATCCAAGCAGAGGTGTTGAATGAAATCGAGGTGCGCTTTGGGAGAGGGCGCTTGGACCAGCTCGAATTCCAGACCGCTTTGTACCTTGTGCCGTTCGGCAAAGTAAATATCGATGCGGTGCGGTCCCTGCTCCAGATATACTTCAGCTCTCTTGCGCTTGATGGCGTGAATGCCACCCAAATCAATCGCCAGGGTGCCATCGATAAACAGCCAGCCGTCGTCATCGCTGCCCATCTCAAACGCGTAGACACCCGCTTCAGAAGCGATGGCAGTGGTGTACCAGTGGACAGCGAAATAATAGGGATCGCCGCACAAGCCTTCATCAACCGGGAAGTAGTTTTGACTGTATTGAATCAACAGGGTCTCTCGCTCCAATGTAAAGGAGTAGAACGTATCGTCGAACCAATCATAATCCGTGGGCAAGGTGCCAGTGACCACCCCGGTAATCGCGGTCTCCATGTCTGGGTGATCACAGGGCAGATTGTAAAAGTCACCGATGAATCCCCCGGCGTAGTGGATCGCCTCTGGCTGGCAGACCACATCTGGGTTAAACGGCGATGCGTCGTCCCCATCCAGTACCCCGTCATTGTCGTCGTCTGGATCTTCTGCATTGATCTGTCCGTCTCCGTCCGCATCCTCTTCAGGAGCGTCTGAAACCCGGTCGTATTTGATGACCTTAACCCCGCCCAGACCGTCAGCCAGGGCCAGGTAGTTCCCTCGGATACTCAGTGCGTTGGCGCTGCCACCGTCAGCCGCAACATCCAGCGAGGCCAGGATGTGGGGCGTACTGGGATCCTGAACATTGGCAACAACTAGCCCCTCTTCACCGTTCGCCAAGAAGGCAATCCGCCGGTCACCTGCCAGGGCCGAACCGTTCGCTGTCCCAGTGGTTGGTAGCTGGCCTAGCATCGACATGCTGGGAATATCGTAGATGAGCAATCCAGCGTCGTCGCTACTGAGGTAGATCAGGTTCTGCTTGCGCTGGGCCCAGGTGGGTGCGCCGATCTGAGCCCCGGATATGGGCGTTTGGTCTGCCAATTCGATAGCGTCAGTAACGTAGTTGTCGTATCGCTCTAACCGGCCAGGAGAGCCTGCCACTAGCATCAAATCATCGTCGTCCAGGCCGACCACCCATCTGGCGTCCTGCGAGGGCACGACTTGCAGCAGATCGAGGGAGGATTTGGACAGATCAAAGACCGCTACCCCGCCGGGATTGTCGCCAAAGGTCACCAGGGCGCGATTGCCATCGATGTTGACATATGTGGCCGCGTAACTGCCCACCGGGACGTGTTCTATAAACTTAAATTTGCGTTTTTTGTATTTGAACTGCTCCAGGGTCGCGCCTTCCCGGGCATCGGCTGCAGCGGCGAGAACGGTGCTGCCCGACACAACGAGCTTAATGATATCGGTGTGCGGATAGATCGCTTCGGCGATCACTTGGGGTTGGGCGATCTTTTTGGCATTGATAACCTGCAATGCGCCCACATATCGCTCGCCAGCCGTCATATAGGAGGCGTAGATGCGATCCCCTTTCCAAATAACGTCAGTGGCCTGAAGCCGCACCCCCTCATATTCGGGCGGCATTACCGTAAAGAGCAGTTGCAATCCCATGCCAGTGGTGTTGCCCGGCCGAGAACCGGTCCGCGACCCTGCAAATTCAACCTCAACCCGGGGCTGATCGCTGTGCTGTATGGCAGCGGTTTCCGTTCCGTAACGCATGATAATTCGGCTGTCTTCAGTGGGTGTGCAGTGTATTGCCAGGAGACCGCACAACATCAGCTGAAAGGGAAGCACATTTAGTGAGCACATATTTTTCTTCCTTATTTCCTTTTTTTACATAATGGCTGAGCCAAAATTCCTATATTTATATAATATATTAGTATATATGTAATTATCAAGAACTAATGCACTTTAAAAACGCGATGATTTCCAGAACGGGCCAGCAGTATTTTCTAATAGGACGGGGTATGGAATGAATTGGAAATGTCTTAGAGGGTGTTTGTAAAATAAACGTGCGACCCCAAATAGTGTAAAATCCAGCGCAGAATCCGGTCTCCCCCTTTTTCAAGGGGGAGTTTTGCTCTGATTTACTCTTTTTTTTTCAATTTACAAACACCCTCTTAGAATTCGGTCTTGCCCGTGAAGTTGAACTCCCGGGCCTTTAAGAACGGTGCCACTGCTGGGCCGTACCAACTCGATGTGGTGTGGGTTTCGCCCAGTAGCTCGACGTGATTGAGCAATCGCGCCGCACTATCGTTAAAGCGCAGATTCCTTACCGGCCCCACAATTTCTCCGTTTTCAATGAGAAACGTGCCGTCCCGGGTCATGCCCGTCATCAGATCCCGCATGGGATCTACGGACCGGATGTACCACAACCGGGTTATCCACAGGCCTCTTTTGGTCGATCGGATCATATCATCGATGGTCGCCGTCCCCCCCTTTAGGATTGGCGTGTATGGCCTGCCCGTAAAGGATCTTTTTTCTCGCTTGGCCCAATACCGGGTCGTAGCGAGATTGGCCACCTTGCCGGCCCGAATCCAGTCCACAGTCCCGAGTTTCATGCCATCGCTATCAAAAGGGCAGACCGGACACGCGTGCCACGTGGGATCGCTAAACAGGTGGACGTTCGGCGCAAAGAGCGATGCATCCTCCTTGCCACTTAAAAAAGTTCGCCCCTCAAAGGTGGCCTTGGCGTCGAACTGGTAGTGAAGGAAGTGGGCGATGAGGCCGGTGACCGCAGCGGGTTCTAGTATCACCTCGTAGCGGCCAGGTGACAGGGTCTTCGGTGATCGCCCTTGCTCACACTTTTTGACTGCCCGGGATGCGATGCCTTCCCAGTCCATTTTTTCAATATCCCGTGCAATACCTGAGGCCCACCCCACACTATCGGACGACGTTGCCGAATACTTGAACCGCGCCGATGTGGACCGATTTAAAGCAAAGTGGCCGTTGGAATTTCCAATAGCGGTGATCCTAGCGGTGGTAGTGAGGGAACCGGCAGCGCTTAACCCACGGTCACTGGCCACGGCGGCTGCGCGGGAAATCAGAGCGGCCCGAGCGGCCGGTGACACGTTAGCGGATGTTTCAACCCACGTGAGGACTTCAGGTAGGGACATCGGCTGAACCGGGGGCATGAACTCCGGGTCTGGTGGCGATAGCCGGGCCATTTCCTCGGCCTTCTTCACACACGCAGCAACAGCGTCGTCTGAGAGATCATTTGTCGAAGCTGTACCTGTGCGTCGATCAAAGGCAACCGCTGCATGGAGCACGAGGTCGCTGGTTGCGACGTTTTGATTGATCTCTCCGTTGGCAAATCGCGTTGCCCCTTGCTCGAATCCCCGTACAGATATCGTCGCGTGGTCAGCGGTCTTTTGCGCCAGGGCTCTCTGTATGGTGGATGCCAGTGCTTCCTGATGCCATTTCGGATTCATGTGCTACTCCGTGCGTCGAATATCGATGTTGCGAAACCGCGCTGGCACGCATGCGTGGGAGATCTGGCTGGATTGACCGGGGTCGCCCTTTCCGCAATAAAACGTGCCAAAGGGGTGCCACTCCCGCTCGTCGCACAAGGCGTCTAGGGATCCCCAAAATGCAGGTGTTATTGCGGAGTAAGTGACATCGCGCAGCATGTGCGCGCGCTTCCCGTTTTCGATTTTCCAAAACCCATCCCCGCCGAATTGGAAGTTGAGGCGCTTGTTGTCAATGCTGAACGATCCATCCCCGTCGATGAGGATGCCGTTTTTTGTATCTGCAATGAGATCATCGAGGGCGACCCGCTCCTGGCCCGGCATCAAGCAGATATTTGCCATGCGCAGAATGGGAATGCTGGACCAGGCATCTGCCCGGCACGCCCCTAGACTTCGCGAGTGGTTGATAGCGCCGGCCACTTCCCGGTTGGTGGAATACCCGACCAAGGTACCGTCTCGAATGATGTCCCAATCCTGGCATTTTACACCGTCGTCGTCGTACCCGACCGATGCGAGTAAATCAGGACGGGTGCATATGGCACGCGCGTTGACCTTGGCGGATCCGTATTTGAGCGTACCCAACTTGTCGATGGTGGCAAAGCTCCCGCCAGACAGGCTCTCCTCCATGCCGAGCACCCGGTCGAGCTCGGTGGCGTGACCGATGGACTCGTGGATGGTCAGCCAGAGGTGGCTGGGCAGGAGAATGATATCGAACTTGCCGTTTGGAGATCGCCGGGCCTTCAGCTTTTCAACGGCTTCTTCAGCAACGCGTGGTGCGTGTTCCAAGAAGGCGGCTTGCTCGATGCATTCGTAACCGCCGGCAAGGGGTGGGGGGCGATAGGTACGCGTTTGGGCATCGCCATTAGCAACAGCAGTGGCACCAATGCCCGACTCGGTGCGCAGCATATCTGTCTCGATGAGGGATCCGTCACTTGTCGCGATGGTGCGCAGGTCCTTTTGAAAATGCAGGTACGAGAAGGTCTTGCCGATAGGGGCGGCTGTGCGCATTTTCTCGTTAACTGCGAGGAGCAGTGCTACTTTTTCGTCCATTGGAACGGCAAAGGGATCCCGCTGCCTCGGGGACATGTAGCTGTCCTGATACGACGGTTCTTGGGCCAGTGTTACCGGTGGTCCTTTCCGCAGCGAAGCGCTCGCTTTGCCCACTGCCACTGCCGATGTGGCAATGGCCGCCGCATCGCCAAACTGTTCGCCCTGGGCAGCGGCAAACCCCCACGCCCCATCGACGATAACGCGGACCCCGATGCCAGTGCTCTGTTTGTGCGTGAGCCGCTCCACCCGATTGTCTTCAACGCGAATGGACTCGTCCTGTTGCACCATAACGCGCGCGTCTGCATAGGTCGCACCCAGGCGCTTGGCTGTTTCCACGGCTGCCTGGACCAGCTCTTTTGCATCGGCAGCGGGCTGCACCTGGTGCGAGTTACCACTGGGCAGTGGTCTTGGATCGGCATTGAGGGTCTTGGGGGACGGTGTTGTGGCACAGCAACCATCGAGAAGCACGGCCGAGGCCCCGGTTGATACAACCGCGCCGAGCGTCTTGAGCGCCTCGCGGCGATTAATACCGTTTTTGTTATGTCTGGTTTCTTTGTTTTTCATTTATTCCCCTCCCCATTCTTGGAACTGGGGAAGCCCACTTCTAAGCGGAAATTTACCCCCCCAGGTGGTCGAGGACGAGCTTTAGGATTCTTCTTATGGGTTCGGCAGCGCCCCAGAGCAACTGATCGCCGACTGTGAACGCCGTTAGGTACTCGGGCCCGATTGTCATTTTTCGAATGCGGCCGATGGGGACGGTGAGCTTTCCAGTGACCGCCGCAGGCGTGAGACGGTCAAGAGATGCTTCTTTGGTGTTGGGGACGATCTGCACCCAGTCGTTGGCGCCTGAAATAATGGCTTCGATTTCTTCTATCGGGACATCCCTCGTCAACTTGATAGTAAGCGCCTGGCTGTGACAGCGCATGGATCCGATACGCACACAAATACCGTCGACCGGCACGGGCGCCCCGGTCTCCAGGATTTTATTTGTTTCAGCATATCCCTTCCACTCCTCCCGGCTCTGACCGGAATCCAGCTGACTATCGATCCACGGTAGCGCGCTGCCGGCGAGCGGGGCACCGATGGTGTCGGTTGGAAACACCACACTGTTCATGGCAGTGGTCACGGCATCATCGAGGTCGAGAATGGGCGCATTGGGGTCTTGCAGGATATTTTTTGTTGTTGAGCTGATGGCCCCCATTTGTGCGACCAGCTCGCGCATGCTTTTAGCCCCTGCGCCTGATGCCGCTTGATAGGTCATGGATGTAAGCCATGCCACAAGGCCTTCTCGAAACAACCCAGAGACAGCCATCAGCATTAGGCTGACCGTGCAGTTGCCGCCGATGTACTTCTTGATGCCGCTGCTCAGGGCCTGGTCTATGACGTCGCGATTGACCGGATCCAGGACGATGACACTGTCTGGGTCCATACGCAGGGCCGATGCCGCATCGATCCAGTAGCCGTCCCATCCCGCATCCTTAAGCAGGGGATAGACCTTTTTCGTATACCCACTGCCCTGACACGTGACAATGATGTCAAATTTAAGCAGCACCCTAATATCAAACGCATCTTGGAGGGGAGGGACCTCCACGCCGACATTGGGACCAGGCGCGTTCACTTGGGATGTGGACGCAAAGATCGGCCGAAACCCGTTAAAATCTCGTTCCTGGCGCATCCGGTCCAACAGCACCGAACCCACCATACCGCGCCATCCGATAAATCCAACCGTTACCATTTCACTTCCTCACACCGCAGGCCTTCCCCGGCAGGCTGACCTCTATTGCCTATCCCAGTAGGGACTTCCATCTACCGCGAGTCTAACGGTCACCCGAACGTTCCCACAAGTTTTAATTGCTTGAATCGGCCGGGAGAAGATCCGTGTGAAATCGGGTATACTTGCCGAGCTCGCTTTCCACCAAGAGCTCTCCGCCGTGCTTTACCGCAATGCCGTGGCTTACCGAAAGGCCGAGCCCAGTGCCCTCGCCACTCGGTTTTGTGGTGAAGAAAGGATCGAATATCTTTCCGATGATAGAAGGATCAATGCCCGTGGCGTGATCCTCGACAGTGGTTCGAACCCATCGCCTCCCCCGCTTGATGATAACAAGGCATCGAATCTCGATGACCTTGCGTTCGTCCGAGCCCGCATAGCGTTGGTTAAGCGCGTCCCGCGCATTGGTGATGAGGTTTATCATCACCTGCTGAATCTGTTGAACCCGGCATTTGACGTCGGGTAGATCGCCTGGAACATCGACGCGAAATGCAATGTCATCCTTGGCAATGACAGATTGGACCAGGGATAGAACTGTCTCGATTATCTCGTCCATTCGAGCTGATGCCATGTTGTCTTCGAATACATCTTGTCTTGCAAACGCGAGCATGTTGGTGACGATTTTGGTAACGCGCTTGGTCTCGGCGATAATCGTCGCGGAAAGGGGGGTCAATTCACTGTTTTCGCCTAGTTTTCTCCCTATCAGGTCGGCACTGTTCATGATCGCGGTCAGTGGATTCTTAATTTCATGGGCAATGCCGCTCGTAAGGGTGCCCAGGGATTCGAGTTTTTGTTGGCGCGCGAGCCGGGTCTCCATTTTTTTGTGCTCGGTCATATCCCGAAAGACCAAGATATGCCCCTGTGTTTCACCGGATTCGCCAATAATTGGCGACCGGCTAAACAAGACCGGACGCTCGCGGCTATTTGTGGCCACGAGCACGGCTGAGGCGACGTTGCGGTGCTTGCCATCTCCTGCCAACGCGTTGGCCTTGAGCGACTTTTTTTTAGGTCCCCTAACGAGTCTAAACACTGTGTCAATGGGCTGGTTCACGGCGTCTTCAACAGACCAGCCTGTCAGCTGGCCAGCAACGGGATTCATCAGCATGATTTGTCCGCCCATATCCGTGGCAATGACGCCATCGCCGACGCTATTCAACATGGTGGCGAGCCAATTGCGGCTTTCGGTAAGGGCCCGTTGGGTGTTTTCCAACTCCCCGAGCTGTTGCTCTAATCGGGTATTCGATGCTTGCAAGCGATCCTGGGCCTGGAGATATTTTGCATTGATGCACTGGAGATCCTCAGAGTACTTCTCTAGCGCTATTAAATCTCGATAGGCTCTAATCCCAGAAACCACTGCGGTCTTGAGTCTATCTGATGTGAGGTCAGATATTTCGCCGTGGTAATGAATATCGTAGTCCAGAATAAACCGGGTTTTGGGAACGAGCGCGGACTTACGCGCAGGCTTACGCGCAGGCTTACGCGCGGGCTTACGCGCGGGCTTACGCGCAGGCTTATCGGATAAGATAATCAGACGGACAATGGGATTTTCAATGATATCGCGAACATATCGAACAAACGCGATCCCATCGCTTTCTGTCTCTAATGCAATGCCAAGCAAGATGATGGCGACATCCAAGTTGGTTTCTAAAATTTCCTTGGCCTCGGATACGCTGGCGGCTCGCACCAGTGCGATGCCCTGTCCGTCAAACACGAAGTCATTTAACCCCTTTGCTGTGAGATCGTGTACGGTTTCTGCGGTATCTATCACCAGGATTTTCCAAGGCGCGGGGGTAACCCGGGTTTTGGCCCGCTCCCTGGCCGCCACAAATCCAGGGAAATTGCTGACCTTCTTTTCGATATGATGAGGATCTCGCATCTTGTTATATAATTTTACCCCGAATGTCAGACAGGTACTACCAGAGGAGGCTTCTTTATGAAACTCGACGAGATGCTCCCAGCGTTTGAAAAAATTGCAAAGCAGCGACGCAGACTGACTAAGGGGGCTGCCCCTCAAGGAATCCGTACAAGATTTTAGATTTCGCTAAATACACGATGGAACGTAAAGCCACGCCCCCAAGGCAGGGGTTGAGGGCGTCGCCGATGCTTATTGGGGGTGTTCTTTTAAGATGGGTATTTCACAGCGGTGCTTCATAGATTATCCCTATTTGCTGGGGTACATGTGGTCGAAACTGATGCTCGGCTTTTGCCACTGCCATTCCCGTGGGAGCTCCGCCGAGACTTGATAGGATGCGCCCGATGAGGCTCTGTCCACTGTCTTCGTTAGGGTGCGATTCGCGGCGAGACCCGATGGGAGAAATAATGCGGTGGCCATCAGGGCTACAAGGGCAAATCCCCGAAGATTGCGTGCGTTCATTGTTTTCGATGTGCTGTGATGATTTGTTTTTGTCGTCTTGTGTGTCATTTTCCTGCCTCCTATGTTGCTTACGCCAAGTCCGTCTTTTTATTTCAGCGTGCGTCGTTTTTTTTTTGTGGCCGCTGGTTTCACTCATATGACGCCTGAGGAGGCAAGCTTCCAAATCTTGACAATCTTTTCACTAAGCCGGTTTTATAGCTGATGCTGTTCTCGCGCTGACTGGAATATCGGTCAGCCAGCGCCGTTGCGTTGACCAATACAGGAGATATGCGATGCGAATTGGAATTTTGAGCGATAGTCACGACAATATCTGGCATTTGGACAAGGCGATCCCAATGCTGACCACCTGCGATGCGATTCTACACTGCGGGGACCTGGTGGCCCCGTTTATGATCCTGCGCTTGGTCAAGGGGGTCGGCGATATCCCGGTCCACATGGTATGGGGCAATAACGACGGGGACAAGCGCTTGCTCACCGAGGTGGCCCGGGACGCGGGGAGCGTTCAGATCCACGGCGATCTGGCCGAGTTGGAACTGGGCGGGATCAAAATTGCCGTCAACCACTACCCGGCCATCGGTCACGCACTGGCCAAGTCGAGCTGTTACGATCTAGTGTGTTATGGTCATGATCACACCGCTTTTGAACAACGAGTGGGTCAGACCGTGCTGCTCAATCCCGGCGAGCTGATGGGGATGAATGGTCCGAGCACCATTGCTGTATTTGATACCGAAACCAGAATCCCATCGTTCATCGAGATTTAGAACTCCTTTTTCTGCTCCCCTCACGATACATCTGTTCGTTCATGCCATTCAGGGGAAGCACACCTTGAAAATTAAGTAAAGCAGACCAATATTATAATAAGAGCATAATTTTTTATTGCATGGGGAGGGAGGGAGTTCAGTGCGCGTACATCTCAAAGCCATCGGAAGTGTTGGGTTTTTGTGTGTCTGTTTGCTTTCGGTCTCGATGGTTTGCGCTCAAGAGGTGTCAATCGAGGAGAAACGCGAAAAAGCCCAAGCATACTTTCAACGGGGAGAGCTTTTGGTCGAGGAAGGGAAATACATCGAAGCAGCCGATGCGTTCACACAGGCCTATGAAACAATGCCGCACCCTTCTGTGCTCGCCAACGTGGCCTACTGCTACGACAAGGCAGGCAATATCCCCAAGGCAGTCGAGATATTCCGGAAATATATGAAATTATATGAGGGCGAAGCAGATACCGAAGCTGCGAGAGAGCGATTACAGGAGCTTAAGCAGCGCATCGGCGAGATACAAATTACCTGCCCAGCGGACCCATGTCAGGTGACGATCGATGGGATGGTGAGTGGTGAAGCGCCGTTCAAAGCGATCCTCGATCCCGGCGTTCATTGGGTCGAGGCGGTGGCCGGGGATACGGTATACAAAAGAATCAGCGTTACGGTGCAAGAGGAGCACACCGTGGTGCTCGCGATGACACCTGCCCAGCCTGAGATCCAGAATACACCAGCACCGCCCAACCCCCAGGAAATGGCATCGGTTCCTAGAGTCCAATCCAGTTCAAAGATTGAAAAGCAAGGCAAGAGCAAGGGCAAGATGTTTGGTGTGCCGTTTTGGGTGGCTTCTGGCACGACGATTGCCGCTCTCGGGGTCACTGTTGTTTTTGGGGTGCGCACCCTGACGTTGCGAAATGACTACAATGACTCGGGGTACACAGACAACAACCTCAAGGAAGACGGGGAGCAAGCCAAAAAGATAACCAACATCATGACCATTGTGACAGGCGCATCAGCCGCGACAGCGTGCGTATTTGGTATTTTGGATGTCCTGGCCCACAGGGAAAGAAAACAGGCTGCGAGAAACACGCGCATTTCCTTAGTGCCCGAACGCAGTGGCGCAGTTATTTCGCTTAACCGGCAGTTTTGAGCTGAAACTGGGGGGCAATTCGGAGAAATGAAACGGTAGGTTATACCGAGTTTCGGTCAATATTTGGCTAGTAATATGTCACATGAATTTTCTCAAATGAAGGTAGTCAATTCCCCCTTGAAAAAGGGGGGAAGGGGGATTTTGGCTCCGCGAGGCGCTAGAGGAAATGACGAAATCCCCCCGGCCCCCTTTTTCCAATGGCATTCGGTTAAGGGCAAATGTCGCGATTTTTGCTATTTTTATGCCGGGTAAAGGATCTCCCCCTTGAAAAAGGGGGTTAGGG
>JAAUYD010156031.1_pt1 | contig 11080 bp, 8 predicted proteins | sample 7278101 | NCBI WGS metagenome assembly JAAUYD01 (sample SAMN14350128, study PRJNA611818) | marine sediment metagenome | isolation source: surface marine sediment (0.6m) | place: French Polynesia: Moorea | collected 2018-08
CAATCATCTGGTCCGCAATTTGGCGGTTGGTCTGACCGGATGCCAAATATTGCAGCACCTCAAATTCGCGCGGGCTCAACGGGGGCACCGCCCTTTCGGGCTCCTGCGGATTTATATGCTCCAAAATTGAGCGGGCGTAGGCGGCCGATACGCCATTGTTGGCCGCCAAATGGAGCAGGCGCATCAAGGAGGGGTCGATGGCGTCTAAAAAGAGACGGACGTAGCCGCCCGGCCGCGCCAAAGACAGCGCCCGCTGAAATGTAGACACGGCCGTGTCCATGGTTCCCTGTTTGGCCCAGCTGATCGCCTGCAGCAGCAGCACCTTGAGCAAAAATGAGAGGCTGCGCTTCTCTTCACCAACGTTCGCCAGGATCGCTAGCAGCGTATCCACGCCGTCAAACTGCCGCTGGCACAGGCGCAAACGCACCAGTTCCAGATAAGCTCCTGGCATTTCCAGAACCTTTTCCAGGGGATCGTTGATGTCAATCTCCAAACGGGCCGCCCACTGCTCCATAAACGTTTGGTTGCCTTGTCGCAGCGCAAGTGACCCGCGGCGCAGGGTGATGCCATCCGCCTGGACGTGCTGCTCCAGAGCATCCACGACCGCAAACGCACCGTCCCAATCCCCCATGGCGGCCAGCAAATCAGCCAGCCCTTCGCGACTGTAAATCAGCATTTTGTAATCACCGCAGCGCTGCGCAAAATGAAGGGCCTGCCGAAAATGGGCTTCCGCTTCGGCTAGACGATTCCATTGATAAAGTAATTTGGCCAAGCCAACGTGCATGAACCCCACGGCCGGGGAGGGTTCACCCCCCTTGGTTCTTTCCTCTGCAACCGCTAGGCCCCGTTGATAAATGCGGAACGCTTCTTCCAGCTCTCCGGTCCGTTCGTGGGTTTGCGCCCAGTAAAAGGTGGCAAACATCACCGCCCACAGCCCTGGGTCATGGGCGCTGTTTTGGGCCGCTTCGGCGAATGCGTCCCGAGCTGCATCCAGATCAGCCTGCTGCAGCAGAGAGAAACCCAAATTGATCGCCACTTCGCTGCGCAGCATGTGCTGGTCGAGCGGCAGCTTGTGCAGCGCTTTTTGCGAAAAGCGAATATTGATCTCAACATCGCCGGTCATAACCGCTAGGCGGGCGCGCAGGGCGGACCATTCGCCCCACAGCAGGGCGGTATCGAGATGGTCGGCAATTTCATCCAAAACGGCCGTTGCCCGGCTAAAATCTCCAGTGCGAATCAGCGCCCAAGCGTAAAACAGCTGCAGGCGCCGCCGGGCGGTTTGCCATTCAGCAGGCAGGCTTTCAATCCACTGGCGCAGGGTGCTCCCTTCCCCAAACATCAGTACTTCCCGAGCGACACCCATCATCAGCTCGGTGGCAAATTCGTAATCTTGGGCTGCCAGGGCGTGCTCCAGCGCCGTCAAGGATTCACCATGCGCGTGAAACCACTCGGCCGCCCGGTGATGTTGAGCGGCAATTTGGGCCGGGGTACGCCGCCGCTGTAAACGGCCGTGCAAAAAATCGGCAAACAAATGATGATAGCGAAACCAGTTTCGCTCCGCATCCAAGGGAATCAGGAACAGATTTCCGGCTTCAATTTGAGCCAGCAGCGCCGTATTGTCTTCACCGGTGACGTATTGGCAAAGATCGGCGTTAAACTGGGTGAGAACGGCCGTGTCGAGTAAAAATTCCTGCACCGCATCAGACTGGCGATCTAAAACCTGGTCCCCCAGATAATCGACCAGGTACCGCTGATTGCCGGAAAACGCCTCTTGTAAGGCGACGTCTTCTTTTAAGGCCAGGGCGATCAGCTGATAACCGGTCACCCACCCCTCAACCTGGGCATCCAGCTGGGCAATCTGCGCTTCCGTTAAAGAGATGCCCATCGTGTAATCGAGAAATTGGGACGCTTCCGCCGGCGTGAAGCGCAAGTCACGGATGGCGATGTGGTTTAAGGCATTGCGAGCCCGCAGCAGGGCAATGGAAAGCGGCGGTTCGTTGCGGCTGGTGATTACCAAATGGAGCTGCACCGGCATGTGCTGCAAAATAAAGGTCATGGCCTGATGCACATCGGCGTTATGAATCAGATGATAATCATCGATGACCAGGACGAGGGGCTGATCGGACACGGCCAGATCGTTGAGGAAGGCGGTCAGGATCGATTCGGTGTCGTTATAAATATAGGTGGTGGTGAGCCGGGCCATGGCCGCCTCGCCGATCTCTTCATGCACCGTGCCCACGGCCGAAAAGAGATAGGCGAGGAAGCGCGCCTGGTCACTGTCTCCGCTGTCGATTGAGAGCCAGGCCACGGGGACGTTGAGCTGGCAAACCCACTGGATCGCCAGGGTGGTTTTACCATATCCCGCCGGACCGTTAATCAGAGTCAGCTTGGGCGTGATTTTGTCATCGGGGCCTACGGCCGAATTGAGTTGATCGAGAAGCCGCTGCCGCGCCACCACTGCGATCCGCTGGCGGGGCATGACGAGTTTTGTTTGTAACAGCGGCCGTTTTGGGGCCGCCACGTCACTTTGTGTCTTCGCCTGTTCCATCATCCTATTATACCAACGAAAATTCATCTGGGAGTGAAGCTTGTTAATTAAAAACTAAAGTTGCTACCCTAACCCCTGTCATTGCTCAGGAGGAGCAGCGAAGCGAGGAATCTCGTCAAGTGGCATTTAGGCCTAGATGGCTGAAAATTCCTCTAGATAGCTTGCACTGGAAGTTGACGGGATCCTTCGCGAAGCCTGTCCTGAGCGAAGTCGAAGGGCTCAGGATGACAGGGGGGCCGTGGGCGATGAAAACACGCAATGAATCTATTAATCAATTACTGTGTAAACTGCCATAATTCATCTGGAAAGTATGGTAGCAACTTGAGTTAATTAAAAAGATGCGGATCGCCCAGATGGGCACCTCGTTTGTCGAGTCGTCGTATGTTCTCCCTTTTGATGAGCAGCTTGAGTATAATTTCTCAATGACACGATTAGGTTCTGTTGACATTTGATTCAATTTGATGCTCAATTTTGAGATATTATCTATACCCGTCGATTAAAACCGATACCCGTCGATTAAAACCGACGGCTAAAGGGTTGGTTGCCAATCAGGTCAGGCTCTTTAATCCCGTATTTTTGAGTTTTGACAAATAAACCCCGGTATAGCAGCGTCATTCCCGCGAAAGCGGGAATCCATTGGATTGTCACCGATGGATCCCCGCCATAGTTTACCCCCGTGATGACGGGGGCCAGGATGACGAGCCTGTTTTGAAAGTTGGTTCATATCCGCATTTATTTGTAAATGTTCAATAATGCATGGTTGAAGAAATATCCCCAATGCCAGCACAACCCAGTTATTTAGAAGCTGTTGAAAATAGGAGAAATTTAAAATGGATTTAGGTGAATATTATCCCTGTCTTAAAGTCGAGGATCTCGAAAAATCGATCGAGTTTTATATTAAACTTGGTTTTCGGATGATCGAAGATCAACGACAAGAAAATTGGGCGGTGCTGCAGCATAACAACATGGCGCTAAGCCTTTACCAGGAACACCTTGAGCAGAATTTGATCAATTTTCGGGGCGGTGATATTCAGGCCATTGTTGATGCAGCCGCGAAAAACGGGATCGAATTTACCAAACCAGCCGCAGAAGCCCCAGACGGATCATGGAGCGCAGAAGTGAGCGATCCAGACGGGAACGTCATCTTTTTTAATACGTTTCCAGAAGAACGCGAGCAGTATGTCAAAACGGGAAAACTGATTGATTATTAAGTAGTAAAAATTTTATTTTAAAACAGCCGCAGATTGCACGGATTGACTCTGATTTTTCTCCTGTAATCTGCGGACAATTAAATTTCGAATTACTTTATACTTTGTACTTTTTCCTTCTTTGAGATTAGAGACCTTAGACGAAGATTGGTCATGAGCACAGCGGCCACCATATCCGGCCGCATCAGCAGCGTCGGCGCAGCAATCATGTGCTGGACATGGAAAAAGGCATTCGTCAACTTAACGCTGTGGGGCATCGCCTTTAACACCAGATTAAAGTAGCGGCCGATCAATTTTGATGCCGGATCCAATGCCTGCTTCCCTTCCGTATCCGGCCAGCGCATATCCTCGTTTGTGGCGGTTTGCCAGGGCATCATCAGCTCTTTGCTGAGTCGTTTCTGAAACGTTTCCGCCAGCCCTGATAATTGATCGCCAGAACCCTGCTTGGAGAGACATTCGCCCAGCAGCTGACTGGCAATTGCCGCCAGCGTCATCCCCTGACCATAAACCGGATTTAAGGCATACACGGCGTCACCTAGCGCCACAAAACCTTCCAGATACCGCTCTAACCTGTCAAAACGGCGCAGCCGGTTCTCGGCATGCCGGTAACCCCAAATCGGAGACACAGGTGTGGCGTTGGCAATGACCTCGTAAACCTCCGGTGACACGAGCGAACGGGCAAATTCTAAAAAGCCCGCTTCATCGGTGGGGGGATAATCGCGGTTCATCCCGATGAGGCATACATGGCTTAATCCACCTTCAACCGGCCCAATGATGGCACCGCGGGTGACGTGGGGCGGGTTGGGCATGATGTACAGCAATTTCCAGCTGCGGCTGAACGCCTTTGGGATTTTGTACATGCGGGTTGCATAACCGGGAAAAGCATTGACCGTTTGCTCTTCAGGTGGGGCAAAATCGTGTTGGGCAAGCCATTGCGGGGCTTTGGAGGAGCGACCGCTGGCATCAACAACCAGCTCGGCCGGGATATCCTCGATTTGGCCACTCTGGCGATGGCGAATTTGAACGCCGATGACGCGCTTGTCGTCCGTGCATAGAGAGGTAACCTCACTTTTGGCCTTGAAGGTCACCTTCGGGTTGGCGATGGTGCGCTGATAGAGTACGTGGTCGAGCAGCCGCCGGCTGGGAGCGATCGCCTCCATCTCTGTCTCGTAGTGGGGGAGCCAACCTTCGGGCGAACGCAGAGCCAGATCGCGGCCGAAATTTATCCGAGGAGCACCTGCGTCTAGCATCTCCTGCCTAAAACCGGGGAAGAGGGTGTCTAAAATCTTTTCACCCCGCACCAGGAGCGCATGGGGATGTCGCGCCTGCGGCACACCTTTGGGAAAGTCTGTGCCGTCTACAGGGGCGGCCCGTTCAATGACGGTGACGTGGTCAAAATGATCGGACAGCACGCGGGCGGCCGTTAAACCGGCGACGCTGCCGCCTATGACAACGGCGCGATTTAATCGCGTGTTTTTTGTTGGAGGGGTCGTTGGGGAATGGTTAAACACCGGTTATTACTCCTTATAAGAGCGTGTTTAATAACTTGTTGAAGACGATGCCTGAGCCTATCGAAGGACGGTGCCTGAGCCTGTCGAAGGCTAAGTCGGATCTAAACGGCTGTGTGAAGAGCCGCATTGGCTTCGACGAACTCAGCCTCTGGCGTTTTTAAACACTTTCTTATCATTGATGGGAATGAAATTTTGCTTTGGCATACCGATTTGCTCGGTGCACGAGACACGATACTTATCCTGCGTAGCCAAAACGTGCCCAACCTAAATTTGGGTCTTGACAAAAGGAAAAAATGGCTTATTATACCAATATGTTAATTAACTAATTAGTTAAATAAGGTAGCCGATAAAATGAGGAGTAACAGTAACGACAAACTAAGCCAGACCTTTGCCGCATTGGCAAACTCAACACGGCGGGCGATTTTAAAGCGTCTGGCGCAGGGTGAAGCCACCGTAAACGAGCTCGCGGAACCATTTCTGGGAGAGCCGTTTAATATGAGTTTGCCGGCTATTTCCAAACACATCAGGGTATTGGAGCGTGCAGGGCTCATCATTCAGGGGCAGAAAGCGCAGTATCGGCCCTGCACCATCGACGTCACGCCCCTAAAAGAAATTTCCATATGGACGGAGCAGTATCGCCATATTTGGGAGGACCGTTTCGACCGCATGGATGATTACATTAAGCAGCTCAACGAAAAGGAGAGTAATAATGAGTGAAAGCACCGTTTCTCAGGATGCATGCGTGGTTGAACGCATCATTGACGCCCCGACAGAAGTTGTCTGGCAAATGTGGACACAGCCCGAGCACTTTAAAAAATGGTACGGACCGCACGGATTCAAAGTGCCGGTGGCGGAAATGGATGTCCGCGTGGGCGGCAAGCATCTGTTTGGCATGGAATCGCCGGACGGCAGCATGAAAATGTTTTCGACGGGTGAATATACGGAAGTTTCCCCACACGAGCGCCTCGTCTACACCGACAGCCCGGCTGATGAACATGGCAACGTCATGTCGCCGGCCGCCATGGGCATGCCGGAAGGATATCCGGCCACGACCGAAGTTGTCGTGGTTCTGGAAGATCTTGGCGATGGGCGAACAAAAATGGTGCTGACCCACACCGGTGTGCCCGCAGGCGCGGCCGATGGGTGGACGCAGGCGTTTGACAAGATGGCCGATCATATTGCTTCCACTCGTTAGGAAAAATGGCGGGTTGAATTGGTTTAGCTCGCCCTTCAATCTATCCTCCCCAGTTTCAGGGCGATCATGTAAAATGGCACATGTTCGCCCTGAATTTTATTTGTACCCAGGAGAGGTAAATTTGCGGATGAAGAATATCGGTCCTGCTTCACGACAATGGCTAGCGGAAATAGAGATTTACACCCTCGACGATTTGAAACATGTGGGGTCTGCTGCGGCCTATCAATTTATCAAAGCAAGATATCCCAAAAAAGCAACTTTGAATCTACTGTGGGCGCTTGAAGCGGCCATACGCGACATCGATTGGCGAGAGCTAACGGAAGAGGACAAGGACGTGCTCAGGAAGAATCTTCGCGGGGGAAATCACGTCAATCTATAATTTAGATTGCCTAATGTCTCGTCGGGATTGAATAATGAAGCTTGTAAAGTATATCGTTGCGGGCGGCTTATTGGTCCTCATTTTGAGCCGGTGCGCTCCCGCTGAGAGGTCATCATTTCGCGTCGTTGGAGATCTTGCTTATGCACAGGGTCGCAGCTTGCAAACCCTTGAGCTGGATGTTTATGCCCCGGAAGGAGACGGCCGATGGCCCATGGTGGTGATTTTGCACGGGGGAAATGGGAGCAAAAATGATTCTCAGATTGTCTCGCTCAGCGAACACCTGGCCACTCAGGGCCTTGTTGTACTCACGCCTTCTTACTCCCGAATCACGCCTGAAATGGTGATTGCGGAAGAAGGCCGGGCGTATCGAGAAACCCTTGAATCTACCTTATGTGCGATCCGGTTTGCTCAACACCAGGGGAGTGAATATGGGGGGGATATTGATAATCTGACCATTGTTGGGCACTCGGCCGGCGGTCTTTTTGGTTTAATGGCCGCCCTACTCGGTGAAGAAATTTTCCGTGAATGGGATGATTTTGAGAGTCTCAGGGGTGCCCCATCACAGCAGGTTAGCTGTGTCATCGAGGAAGAAGCGCAGCCGGTTCAGGGGTTTGTTGGGTATAACGGCGCTTACTTTATACTTCAGGCCAGCCCTCTTCCAGATACCGACCCGGAGCTATGGAGGCTGACCCACCCTACTCCATTTGTTGAGCGAAATTCAGACCTTAAGCTGCGCTTTATTTTGGGATCGTTTGATGAAACCCAACCGGACTGGCATAATTCGGCCGTTAAGGAGATGGAGACAACATTCCTTATGGCCGGACATGATGTTGACCTGGTAGAAGTAGAAGCTGGACATGATTTAAATTTCGACAGCCCGGCCTGGGATATGACTCTTGAAGCGGTGCTTGAGGTCGTTAATTCGCGCTAAAACTGGCCAAGTCATTGGGGGGATCGCGCACCATTCTTGGTGCGCTTTTTGATATAATGGTCCCACCTCATACAGACCAGGGGTCTTTAAAAGGTAATCCACTGCGTTTTAATTGCGTGTAAGGAGCATCATGAAGCAGATCGTGATCAACGGCGCCCGCATCCACAATCTCAAAAATATCACGGTCACCATTCCAAAAGACAAACTTGTGGTCGTCACCGGGGTTAGCGGTTCCGGAAAATCGAGCCTGGTATTTGACATCATTTTTGAAGAGGGGAAAAAACAGTATCTGCAGTCGATTGGCATGCTGCCCGGTATTACCGAGGAAGACAAATTTGACCAAATCACCGGTATCGGTCCGACGGTTGCCGTCCAGCAAGCGATTATTCGGCAGAGTAATCCGCGCTCGATGGTGGGTACCAAGACAAAGCTGCTGGCCTATTTGAGCCTGCTCTATGCTCGAGAGGGTCACATCGCCTGCTCCAGCTGCGGCACAACCGTCGGCCGCGACCTGGTATGTGACCGGTGCGGAAATATCGAAGAGAGAATGGAGGCCAACACCTTCTCAGCCAACTCGCCAACCGGGATGTGTCTGCAGTGCGAGGGACGAGGGGTTCACTTTGAGCTGGTGATAGAGAAGCTGATCCCAGAGGAGGATATGACCCTGGTTCAGGTGCTGGCCAACTCAGGAGTGCTCTCCAGCTTCCGGCACTTGTTAAAAGGGCGTCTCAAATCGTATCAAAACACCCCTTTTTGGGAGATGCCAGCAGAGGCGCGAGAGCATATTTTGTATGGGGTGGCGCTTGAATACCCTTTTCGACGGCGAAGTTTGAGTCTGTTTTCCCGCCTGCGATACCTGATGTCCAAAGGTCACGATGTTAACGGGCTGATGGTTATGAAGCCGTGTTCTCAATGCCAGGGGTACCGCGTGGGAGAAGAAGCACGCCGAGTGACATTGGGGCAGAAGCATATCGGCCAGGTTGGACACATGACCATCGTTGAACTGCACGCTTTTCTGGAAGGGCTGCCCGACCAAGAATCGCTTACTATCATGGGGCACAACCTGATCAAAGAAATTCGCAGAAAAACCGATTATCTGATTCAGGCGGGATTGGGACATCTGACGCCGTATCGCCAGATGCCCACTCTCAGCGGGGGAGAAATTCAGCGGATCTTTTTAACCTCTCATCTAGACTCCAAGATGGACTCGCTGATCTACGTGCTTGATGAGCCCACGGCCGGGCTGCACGAAATTGAAAAGGGCGATCTGCTCGAACAGATTGCGGCATTAAAGTCGTTGGGGAACACGGTCATTGTCGTCGAGCACGACAGCAACACCATCAAACGGGCGGACCACCTGCTGGAATTTGGGCCGCTGGCCGGCACCGATGGCGGGGAAATCGTCTACGAAGGGGATTATGCTGGACTGCTCCGGTTGGAGCAATCGCTGACCGGCCGATACCTTTCCGGCCGTTGCGCTCTACCCAGCAAAGCTCAGTATGCGTCGATTACTGAGGAAACCCGATGGTTGACGCTGCACCACGCCATGACAAATAATCTCAAAAACGTGACCGCCCGCTTTCCCCTGGGCGTTCTCGTGGGTGTGGCTGGTGTCTCGGGGAGTGGGAAAAGCTCTTTGGTTTCCGATACCCTGATCCCGCTGCTTGATCGTCACATGGCGGATAGGCGAGAAAAGAAGCGCAGGGACGCAGCGGAAGAGGAAGATTATGAAATTCTGATGCCCATCCCTGCGGCCGATAGACTCGATGGCATAACTCATCTGGCCGGATATTCCCAAGTTTCGCAGGCCCCTATCGGGCGACGACAAATCTCGAATCCGGCAACCTATGTGGGTATTTGGGGCAAGATCAGAAAGCTGTTCGCCAAGCAGCCGTTGGCCCAACAGCGGGGGTACTCGGCCGGTCACTTCTCTTTTAATGCCAAGGGAGCCTGTCCAGAATGTAAAGGCCGGGGGCACGAGAGATTTTGGCTGGGTGGAAACTCGTTTGTGACGAACTTGTGTCCCCGGTGCAGCGGCCGGAGATACGTGGATGAAATCCTGGACGTGACCTACAGCGGGATGAATATCGTTGACGTCCTTAACATGAGCGTAGCCGACGCGGCAGTGCTTTTTAATGATATCCCATCGATCCAGGTCATGCTTGGCGTTCTGGAGCAGACCGGGATGGGGTACATCACCCTGGGTCAGCCCACGTCGACCTTGAGCGGAGGTGAGGCTCAACGCATCAAACTGGCCAAGGAAATCGGCCGTCGTCGCCGGGGAAACATTTTGTACGTCTTGGATGAACCAACCACCGGGTTGAGCCTGCACGATACGGTTAATCTGCTCCGGCTGCTGGATACCCTGGTGCAGCGAGGAAACTCGGTCATCGTCATCGAGCACGACCCGACGGTGTTGTCGTACTGCGACTGGCTCATCGAGTTGGGTCCCGGCGGTGGCCATGAGGGAGGTGAGATCATCGCCCAGGGTTCGCCGCTGGATCTCAGCCGGAATCCGCGGTCGCAGACCGGTCCTTTCCTAAAAAGATGATGCGTATGAAGAGAGATTATTGGCCCACCAAGGAATGGCGGTCAGCAGACCCCGAGTCGGTGGGCCTGCGCCCAGATTTGCTCTCGACGCTGGAGAGGGAAATCAAAGTCCGCTATCGTACCATCAACGCCTTCCTCATTGTCAAAGACGGCCGTCTTGCGTTTGAAAAGTATTTTGGCGGATGCGGTCCGCATGATACACACCTGGTTGCTTCGGTAACCAAGAGCTTTATCTCCGCCTCGATTGGTATAGCGATCGACCGGGGTTTTATCGAAGGAGTTGGCCAGCGCGTTCTGGAATTTTTCCCCGAGTATGTACCTGGTCCGCGCGATCACCTGAAGCAGCAGCTGACGATCAAACACCTGCTGACGATGACGGCCGGATTTAAATGGCGAACCGGTGCGCGGTCTCGAGAGCTGTTCATCGACCGGCTGCGGCGGAGCAAAGATTGGGTGGCGTTCATCCTGAACCTGCCGATTGTGGAGCGATCCGTTGGATCGTTTCAGTATAACAGCTGCACCTCCCATTTGCTTTCGGCGATTATCACCCGCAGCACGGGGCGATGCGTTCGGGATTTTGCGGCTGAGCACCTGTTTGGACCACTGGGTATGGAACCACCCCTTCCCAACATGCCGCATTCCTTTAACCAGGCCGATGTGTTTAGAAATACGGCCGGGGGATGGCCCAGCGATCCCCAGGGAAACAACATCGGAGGGTGGGGGTTGGCACTCAAGCCCAGAGATATGACCCGGTTTGG
>JAAUYD010232602.1_pt1 | contig 11079 bp, 20 predicted proteins | sample 7278101 | NCBI WGS metagenome assembly JAAUYD01 (sample SAMN14350128, study PRJNA611818) | marine sediment metagenome | isolation source: surface marine sediment (0.6m) | place: French Polynesia: Moorea | collected 2018-08
ATGGCGTCCCTGTGTTCGTGAATTCACAAAACCCAGACGATAGACAACGTTGTCAAAACGGCGTTCCAGGCCCACCAGCAAATTGGTACCGGTGATACCTTTTTGATGGTCCGCCCGGCTGAAAAAAATGTGAAATTGTTTTTCAGAAAGCCCGTACATGCGTTTGACTTTTTGTTTCTCCCGCAGCTGTAGACCATAATCCGATGTCTTACCCCGCCGGCGCTGACCATGCTCGCCGGGCGCATACCCGCGTCGATCGAATGCGCACTTATCCGAGTAACAGCGGTCACCTTTAAGAAATAGTTTCATATTTTCGCGTCTACATATTCTGCAGACCGATCCGCGATATCTTGCCAAATCACCCTCCTTTAATTTGAATTCCCTCTGGGACTCGACCGAGACCCGCAAGCAAGATTCGGCTTAAATCCGCTTGCGGGTCTGACAGTCTGGACTGAATTCAAATAACTGTTTTTACCTTATCTAGTAAAATTAGCGTACAACGATTGTATTCTGGTTACGGGACCGTAGCTGTTTGCTTGTCTGCCCGGCCCCAGCTGTTAAACCCGACGTCTCTTGGGCGGACGACATCCATTATGGGGTATCGGGGTTACATCTTTAATGAGAAGAACATTGAATCCGGCAGCTTGCAGCGAACGGAGTGCTGATTCTCTGCCTGCTCCGGGTCCCTTCACATACACTTCCACATTACGCATGCCATGTTCCATGGCTTTTTTGGCAGCATCGGCTGCTGTCAACTGGGCTGCAAAGGGTGTGCTTTTGCGCGATCCCTTGAAACCTTGGACGCCGGCGCTGGACCAGGCAACGACATTGCCAGCCGGGTCTGTGATCGTAACAATGGTGTTATTGAATGTGGACTGAATATGAACAACACCGCTGGGAATGTTTTTCTTCTCTTTCTTTTTTGTTCGTGTTCTTCTCGGCATAAGGAATATTCCTGTTTATTCGTCCGAATCGGATCGTTTATTTCTTCTTCGCGCCGCCCTTTTTCTTAATGGCGGAGCGTTTGGGTCCTTTACGCGTTCTCGCATTCGTACTGGTCCGCTGGCCGCGAACCGGTAAAGATCTGCGATGCCGAAGTCCACGATAGCATCCCAAGTCCATGAGCCGTTTGATGTTCATGGAAACTTCGGTCCTGAGCGTCCCTTCGACCCGGTAGTCACTGTCGATGACCTTACGTATACTGTTTATTTCAGACTCTGACAGATTGTCCGTTTTGGTATCCGGATTGATATGAAGCTGTGATAAGATCCGGTTTGATGTGGTTCTGCCAATGCCGTAAATGTATGTTAGGCCGATCTCTATTCGTTTACCCCTCGGTAAATCTACGCCAGCAATTCGTGCCAAAGCCTATCCTCCTCTAACCTTGCCTCTGTTTATGACGTTTATTCGTACAGATAACGCGCACAACGCCTTTCCGACGAATTATTTTGCATTTGTTGCACATTTTTTTTACTGATGCCCTGACCTTCATGTGTGCATCTCCTTGTTCTCAATCAGTCCGATCCACCCGTGGTGTGATGCCGTCGGCGGCTCAATCCGGTTCGCTTTAATTTTGGAGCGCCTTTGGCAACCTTATTTTGAGCGGTAGGTTATCCTGCCCCGCGTCAAATCGTAAGGCGAAAGCTCCACCGTAACCGTGTCACCCGGTAAAATTTTTATAAAATGCATGCGCATTTTACCCGAAATATGGGCCAGAACCTGATGCTTATTTTCAAGTTCAACCTTAAACATCGCGTTCGGCAATGTCTCTAGTACAACGCCCTCTACTTTTATTGCCTCTTCCTTTGGCATTTGGCCTCATCCCTTTTTATGATGGTTGGTCCCGCACCCTAGTGTTTGTTCATAAATTGGAAAATTTGTTTGAGATCGTAGATATCGGGCAAATTAACCATTTATGGATAATCACTCGTTAGCGCCTTCCTTTCACCCCGCCCTTTTTCAAAAAGCCCTCATAATGGCGTGTCAGCATGTGGGATTCGATTTGAGAGATCGTATCAATGGACACACCGACAACAATTAAGAGCGCCGTACCGCCAAAATAGAAAGGCACATTGAAACGTGATATCAAAATCGAGGGCAGCACACAGACGGCAGAAACATAAATGGCACCACCCAAGGTGATCCGTGTCAACACCCGATCGATATAATCGGCCGTTCGTTTTCCAGGTCGAATCCCCGGGATATAGCCGCCGTGCTTTTTCATATTATCGGCCACATCCACCGGATTAAAGGTGACAGCCGTATAAAAATAACAAAAGAAAAAGATAAATCCCACGAACAGAACCTGATAAATCCAGTTGCCGGGTCGCATGGCGTCGGCAATGCTCTGAACCCAGGGAATAGCGATGAAACTGGCGATGGTCGCCGGAAACATAATAATTGAAGATGCAAATATAGCCGGGATAACACCGGCGGTATTGACCTTCAGGGGCAAGTGCGTAGACTGGCCGCCATACATGCGCCGCCCGACGACTCTTTTGGCATACTGAACCGGAATTCGGCGTTGTCCCTGTTCCACAAAGATAATGAAACCCACAACCGCCACCATCAGCACCAATAGAATCAGAACCGCAAAAATACTCATCTCACCGGTCGATACCAAGCGAAACGTGTTACCGATGGCATTAGGCATACGGGCCACAATACCAGCGAAAATGATCAGGGAGATACCATTGCCGATCCCTCGCTCGGTTATCTGCTCCCCCAACCACATGATAAAAGCGGTACCGGAAGTCAGGGTGATAACCGTCATCAAACGGAAGCCCCAACCCGGATCGATAACCACCGGTGCCCCTCCCGGTGATGCCATGCTCTCGAGTCCGACGCTGATACCAAATCCCTGAATAATACTCAAGATTACCGTACCGTAGCGGGTATATTGGGTGATTTTCTTACGCCCCTGCTCACCCTCCTTGGACAATCTTTCCAAATGCGGCACCACGACGGTGAGCAATTGCAGAATAATCGAGGCACTGATGTAGGGCATGATGCCCAAGGCGAACACCGAAAGCCGTTCCAAGGCACCCCCGGAAAACATATCGAAGAGTCCCAGCAGTGTTCCTTGGGCTTTGGCAAAAAAAGAAGCCAAGGCCACGGTATCGATACCGGGTGTGGGCACATGCACGCCAATACGGTAAACAGTCAGCAATGCCAGGGTATAGATTATCCGCTTTTTTAACTCCGGAATCTTGAAAATATTCTGGAATCCGCTACCAATCATTATACGACCTCGATACTGCCTCCGGCAGCTTCTATTTTTTGTTTGGCACCGGCGCTGGCGGTGTTGACTTTGATCGTCAATGGATAGTCAATTTCGCCATACCCCAGGAGCTTAATGCCGTCACGCTCACCTTTGACCAGGCCACAGCTTACCAGCGCGGCTTCATCGACAACACTGCCGCTCTCGAAGCATGCTAAATCGCGAATATTAATGGTCGCAATCTTCTTGGCGAAAATATTGGTGAAGCCCCGTTTGGGAAGCCTTCTGTGAATCGGCATCTGACCGCCTTCGTAACCGGGACGAACCCCGCCACCCGAGCGGCTGTTGTAACCTTTGGTACCCCGTCCGGCTGTTTTACCGCTACCCGATCCGACGCCCCGGCCCAACCGTTTACGGTTGGACTTTGACCCGGCCGCCGGTGAGAGTTCATTTAACCTCATCACTATTCTCCTCAACCTTGACTAAATGAGAAACCGCGTTGATCATCCCTCTGATACTCGGGGTGTCCTCGAGCTGCACAGTTCGATTCATTTTGCGTAATCCCATGCCGCGCAGCACCTTGCGGTGTTTTTCTGGTCTGCCGATCATGCTTTTAACAAGTGTTATCTTTAATTTATCAGCCATGCGTTCTTCCTCAATTATAGATCTTCAACCGGAATGCCCCGTCTGGCCGCAACCTGCTCACGGGTTTGAAGTTGCTGAAGTCCCTGTATGGTCGCTTTGACAATGTTGTGCGGATTGTGAGAACCCAAGCATTTCGTCAGAATATTCTGGACGCCAGCGGCCTCCAGTACAGCACGTACCGCACCGCCCGCAATCAAACCGGTTCCTTTGGCGGCCGGAACCAATAGGACCTTACCGGCCCCGTACCTGCCCGTCACCTGAAAAGGAATGGTTCCTTCAATCAATGCGACCTGGGACATATTCTTTTTGGCCTTTTCAACACCCTTGCGGATGGCCTCCGGGACTTCCCCGGCCTTGCCAAGACCATAGCCAACATTGCCGTCACCATCCCCAACCACGACAATTGCGCTAAAGCTGAAACGGCGACCACCTTTCACAACCTTGGCCACGCGACTGATATGGACTACTTTATCAATAAATTCATTTTCTTCTGTATCTGGTTTGAACAAGGGTATGCCTCCTTAGCTAAACTCCAATCATAAGTCACCGACATGGTCGGTGGTCGTTGACTGTTGCGGCAACTAAAACACCAGCCCCACATCGCGGGCACCTTTGGAAACCGCTTTGATGCGACCATGATAAAGAAAACCGTTGCGGTCAAACACGACCGTTTTTAAACCCAATTCAAGGGCTCGTTCACCCAAGACTTTGCCCACATGCTCGGCCATGGCCACCTTGCTTTCAAATTTAGGCAGTTCTTTAATGGCTTTTTCGGCACTGCTGGCCGACGCAATGGTTTTGCCGCTGATATCATCGATTAACTGGGCATAGATGTGCTTGGAGCTGCGAAATACGCTTATACGCGGCTTTTGGTCGGTTCCGGTCAAGTTTTTGCGGATCCGCTTTTTTCTTTTCAATCGTGCCAATTTATTTGGATTTGTTGCGCCCATGGTATTATCCTAATAATCGTTCTGTTATTTGGTTCCTGTCTTGCCCGCTTTCCGTTGGACATACTCTTCGGCATACTTGATGCCTTTGCCTTTATATGGCTCCGGTGGTCTCAGTTGTCGGATAGAAGCCGCCGTACGTCCCAAAAGTTCCTTGTCGATAGCGGAAAGCTTGACGATATTATTCTTCTCTGAGCTGGCCGAAACACCATCCGGCAGATCAAACGTTACCGGATTGGAATAGCCTAAGTTTAATACGATGCTTTTACCTTTAATTTCAGCGCGATATCCGATACCATTTATTTCCAGTACGCGTTCGAAACCATTGCTGACACCCATTACCATATTATTAACCAGGCTGCGGGTCATGCCCTGAAGCGCACGGTTCTCTCGATTTTCTTTCAGCATCGTGACCTGGATCACGCTGTCACTGATAGCAAGATCGATGGCTGGATGAATTTCCCGGGTCAGGGTGCCCTTATCGCCCTTCACCGTCAGCACCTTATCCTGATAGGTAATTTTTACTTTATCTGAAACCGGAATCGGCATTTTGCCAACACGAGACATGGGTTGACCTCCACTGTCCTCTAACGTTCAAATTTGAATCGGTTTGATTACCAAACGTTACAAATAATCTCACCGCCAACATTCTCTTTGCGGGCGCGTTTGTCCGTCATGATACCCCGGGAGGTCGATACGATCGAAACGCCCAAACCATTATACACCGGTTGGATCTCTTTGCCTTTTTTATAGACCCGCTTGCTGGGCTTACTGACCCGGTCAATCCGCAAAATCGAATGTTCTTGATTGTCATTATATTTTAGATAAATCCGTAAAACACCCTGTTTACTGTCTTTAATAAACTTATAATTACGGATATATCCTTCTTCCTTTAATACTTTTGCCAACTCAAACTTCAACTTGGAGCCGGGAATATCGACACTGTTGAACTTGGCTTTGCCGGCATTGCGCACCCGGGTCAGCATGTCGGCAATTGGATCACTCATCGCCATTGTTTTCTCCTATTACTACGTCACGAATGAAACTGGCTGCCGGCCAGATGCGTACCTGGATCTGGCAACCAGTCAGCTTACCAGCTAGATTTTACCACGCCTGGCAGTTTACCCTCTGATGCAAACTCGCGAAAACAGATTCTGCAAATTCCAAATTTTCGAATAAAACCTCTGGCACGACCGCAAATGGGGCAGCGGTTGTATGCCCGCACTTTGAATTTGGGTTTTCTGGCGGCTTTGTTAATTAGCGCTTTTTTTGCCAAGTTGTCCTCCCTAACTACAAAAATCGTTGCCCGATTTTTGTAGATCGTCAGTTTTTAAAAGGCATCCCGAGCTGCTTCAGCAGTTCTTTGCCCTCTTCATCTGTTTGAGCGGTTGTAACGATACTAATATTCATACCCTTGATTTTATCGATTTTGTCATAATCGATTTCGGGGAAAATAATCTGTTCCTTGATTCCCAAGGAATAATTACCCCGCCCGTCCATGGCCTTACCGGAGACTCCGCGAAAGTCGCGTACACGCGGCAAGGCGATGTTGACCAGTTTATCCAGAAAATCGTACATGCGCTGCTTACGAAGGGTTACCATACAGCCCACCGGCATCCCGGTTCGCAGTTTGAAGGCGGCAATGGACTTCTTGGCCCGGGTCACAACCGGTCGTTGCCCGGCAATGGCCGTCAATTCTTCGACAGCCGAATCCAGCACCTTAATGTTATGGATGGCCTCGCCCATACCCATGTTTAGAACGATCTTTTGGATCTTGGGTACCTGCATGGTGTTGCTATAATTAAATTTTTCCTGCAATGCGGGCACAACCGTTTTTTCGTAATATTCTTTCATATGTGACATGCTTTTTATACCTCGAACCGACTTCTCTTTTTAAGGCCGGGTTCTGAAGCCGGCGTCATCTCGATTTCAGCTGGAGCCGGCACCAGACTATGCATCGATAATTTCATTACATTTTCTGCAGGTGCGCACCTTTTTTCCGTCATCCAAGTGCCGCATCTGGATGCGACCGGGATTTAAACATTTGCTGCACAACAACATCACATTGGACCAAGGCACCGGGGCTTCACTTTCGACAATGCCCCCCTGTCTGTTTTGGGCGGTCGGTCGGGTATGGCGCTTAACAACATTGATATTCTCCACGAGTATACGTTGTTTCTTGCGTTCGATTTTCAAGACCTTCCCAATTTTGCCTTTATCTTTTCCGGTGATGACCTTGACCTTGTCATCTTTTTTTATATGACATTTGTCTCTTAGCATTTCCTCGTCTCCCCAATTCGGCCGGGCTAGAGTACCTCGGGTGCCAATGAAACGATTTTCATAAATCGCTTGGCGCGCAATTCGCGTGCCACCGGACCAAAAATACGCGTTCCGATCGGTTCTTTCTGGGCATTGATCAAAACAGCCGAATTATCGTCAAATCGAATATAAGAACCGTCCGGCCGCCTAATTTCCTTTTTTGTACGGACAACAACCGCCTTGAGAACATCTCCCTTTTTTACTTTGGCATTGGGAATGGCTTCCTTGACCGAAACGACAATGATATCTCCAATACTTGCATACCGCCTTCTGGATCCACCAAGAACTTTAATGCAATAAAGTACCCTGGCGCCTGAATTGTCCGCTGCGGTCAGTTTTGTCTCCGCCTGAATCATCTTTCTATTCCTTTATGTATCAAACAGCTTTTTTAATAATCCGCGCAACTCGCCAGCGTTTATTCTTGCTTAAGGGTCGTGATTCCGTCATGAGGACTTCATCTCCGATCCGGCATTCATTGGCCTCATCATGGGCGGCGAAGGTGTTCCGTCGGCGAACGTATTTCTTATATAGCGGGTGCTTAACCAACCTCTCAACCTGGACAGTCACCGTCCTGTCCATTTTATCACTAACGACTGTACCAACCTGTTGTCTTTTCATGCCTCTCGTTTTCATAAGCGCTATGCTTGCCTATTCCTGGGTTTGGTTTTCAATTTCTTTGATGATCGTTTTGACACGGGCGATATCTGCTTTGGTTTTTTTTAGTTTGGTCGGGTTTTCAATTTGACCAATCCCATGTTGGAAACGCAGATTGAACAATTCCTCTTTTAAATCGATCAACTTCTGCTGACGCTCCTGGGGGCTGAGATCCCGTATTTCTTTGGCCTTCATCAGCTCAAACTCCTTTCCATAAATTTGGTTTTAACGGAAAGTTTGTGCGAAGCGAGCCGCAGGGCTTCTTTAGCCAGTTCCCGGGACACCCCGGACATCTCGTAGAGAACTCTGCCGGGTTTGATAACCGCAACCCATCCCTCCGGTGCCCCTTTACCCTTACCCATACGAACTTCAGCCGGTTTTTTGGTAAATGGCTTATCCGGGAAAATACGAATCCAGAGCTTACCGCCCCTTTTTACGTGTCGGGTCATGGCGATACGGGCGGCCTCAATCTGTTTGTTGCTAATGGTTCCGCACTCCACCGCTTGCAGGCCGAATTCGCCAAAGTTGAGCTGCCCCCCCCGCCGGGCGAGTCCCCTCATTTTTCCTTTTTGTTTTTTTCTATACTTAACCTTTTTGGGGCTCAGCATGGTCTATCTCCTGTAATTACAACCGAATTAATATGCTAAAATCTATTATTTTGGGATGGTTACACCCGGAATCGCATTGGAAGCATCCTTAGGCGGATGCGCCCAATTGATTGTCTTCCTTACCCAGAATCTCACCATTAAAAATAAATACTTTGATACCGATCAAACCGTATGTTGTCTTGGCTTCGGTGAAACCATAATCGATGTCCGCCCGCAATGTATGCAAGGGAACGCGGCCCTCTTTGTACCATTCGGTACGCGCCATTTCAGCACCACCCAAACGCCCGGAACAAATGATCTTGATACCCTGGGCGCCAAAACGCATGGCTGAAGACACGCCCCGTTTCATGGCGCGCCGAAAAGCCACCCGACGTTCGATTTGCAGGGCTACATTTTCAGCAACGAGTTGCGCATCAATTTCAGGCTTGCGTACTTCCTGGATATCGATCATAACTTCCTGGGAGATCAGTTTTTCCAGTTCACGCTTTAGTTGTTCGATTTCGGCGCCTTTTTTACCGATCACTATCCCGGGACGGGCTGTGTATATGCGCAGACGTACCCGTTTGGCAGACCGTTCGATTTCGATCCGGGAAATGCCTGCATGATACAGTTTTTTCTTGATGAATTTACGGATATTGGCATCCTCGAGGATATAATCCGCGTAATTTTTCCCGGCATACCATCTGGAATCCCATGTTTTTACGATTCCCAATCTCAATCCAATCGGATTTACTTTCTGGCCCAAGCTCGTTCCTCCTTTTATGACGCCTGCTTATGAAGGCAACTTCTGTTAAGAAACCTTTTTAATTTGTAGCCTCTTTTATGAAGCCTTCTTAATCTAAAACCTTGTTAAGAAGCCTTTTCAGCCAATATGACTGTGATATGGCTGGTTTTTTTCAATATTCTGGCACCGCGACCCCGAGCTCTGGCTCGAAATCGTTTCAACACGGGACCCTGATCGACAATCAAATTTTGAATGATCAGAGAATCGACATCGATGCCGTGATTGTTGTCGGCATTTGAAGCAGCAGAACGAACCGTTTTTTCCACAAAACCCGCAGCCTTTTGGGGCATAAAATGCAGTAGGTTCAATCCGACCTCTACCGGTTTTCCCTTGATGGCGTCCGCAAGTTTTCTCACTTTCTGAGGAGAAATACGAACATATTTGGTTACCGCTTTGACCTCCATTACCGAAACTCCCTTTTAAATAAATTATCTTCTCAACTTTGACTTTTTATCTCCGGCGTGGCCATAATAGGTACGCGTCGGAGAAAATTCACCCAACTTGTGTCCGACCATGTTTTCCGTGACGAATACCGGAATGAATTTCTTGCCATTGTGAACCGCCAGGGTGATACCCACCATTTCTGGAATTATGGTCGATCGCCGGGACCAGGTCTTGATCACCTGATTGCTTCGGGATGCCTGGGCAGCCAGCACTTTGTTCATTAACTTCTGGTCGATAAAAGGACCTTTTTTTAGAGACCGTGGCATAACTTCTCCTGCGCTTTTTACTTTGCTCCAGTTGTTGCGGTTTTAGGTATTGCTGCCGCGCTTAAACGCGACCCTGCTATCGTTTCGAACGTCTCTTGACGATGAATTTATCCGACCGTTTGTTTTTGCGGGTGCGATATCCCTTGGTGGGAACACCCCAGGGTGTACACGGATGCCGGCCACCCGAAGAACGCCCTTCGCCACCGCCCATGGGATGGTCAACCGGGTTCATGGCCACACCTCTGACCTTGGGACGCCGTCCCAACCAGCGCTTGCGGCCGGCTTTGCCCAGATCAATATTTTCATGGATTACGTTTCCAAGTTGACCCACGGTTGCCATACAGTTGAGTAGAACCATGCGCACTTCGCTGGAAGGCAGCTTGACAAGGGCATAGCGGTCTTCCTTGGCCATCAGTTGCGCAAACGTGCCCGCACTACGGACGATTTGTCCACCTTTCCCCAGGCGCAATTCAATATTATGAATGTGCGTGCCCAAAGGGATATTTTTGAGTGGCAGGGTATTGCCCGGCTTTATATCGGCATCCGGGCCGGACATCACCTGATCCCCGACCTTCAGGTTTACGGGCGCCAGAATATAGCGCTTTTCCCCGTCGGCATAATTCAATAGCGCAATACGCGCACTGCGGTTGGGATCGTACTCGATGGAAGCAACCTTAGCAGGGATGCCGATTTTGTCGCGCTTAAAATCAACGATGCGATAAAAGCGTTTATGTCCACCGCCACGATGCCGGGCTGTCACCCGCCCATTGGCATTGCGTCCACCGGATTTTTTAATAACCTTCAGTAAGCTTTTTTCGGGTTTAGCCTTGGTAATCTCATCGTTGGAAGCGTATGTTTGAAATCGTCGTCCCGGTGATGTCGGCTTTACGCGTTTAATAACCATCATGTTCTCCGAAGTCATGTTCGTTCCGAACATAACCGTTTTAAGTTTTAGGTGTTAGGTTTTAGGTGGCTTTCAGCAGAAGGCAATCAGCGCCTAATAGTCTTCAGCCTACAGCCTAATAGGTTTGGAGGGTCGTAGGTGTGTAGGGGTGGAGGTTGTTTAGCTCTGAGCTGACTGCTCTTAGCGCCTAATAGTCTATAGCCTAAACGGCTAACAGTCTAAAAAAATGAAGTCGCTGAGCGACTTCATTTTTTTTGCGCTATCCACACCCCATTCCAATCCGGGGGC
>JAAUYD010283727.1_pt1 | contig 11079 bp, 10 predicted proteins | sample 7278101 | NCBI WGS metagenome assembly JAAUYD01 (sample SAMN14350128, study PRJNA611818) | marine sediment metagenome | isolation source: surface marine sediment (0.6m) | place: French Polynesia: Moorea | collected 2018-08
ATCCCCAGACACCACATTTTTTCGTATCATATCTCCCCAATATGACTTGCAGGGACTTAAAAGAAAAAGGTGGACATCACAATGTTGGGAGAGGCCGTTAAGATAATCAAGAAAAATCGGTGGCAGAATGTGCACTCCAAAGATGGAAACACGCTGGGGTAAAAGTTTTTTGAAACCACTTACTGATTCGGTTTCCTTCAGTTTTTCAATAACCTTCTGCAGCAACTCTCCTCTGTGCTTCCCACCACCAGTGTCAGCTACAAGCCGGTTCCATAGATGCATCTGCCAGACTTCAGCACTGTCGGTAGTGCAACGTTTCTTTTGCTGCCACGATTGCAGCATAGCTGGACGCATCAACTGATATTGATCAAATACATTGGCGAGTCTGCGGGCCAGCTGGTATCTTTTTACCCCCTGATTGTCATCGTCAAAATATTTCTGCAGTGGTCCATAGAGACTTTCATGAATAGCATGTAGCTCTTCATCTATCCGCCAGGTGAGATAATTACGTTCAAATGAGTCGGGGGTGATTTGCATCCCGAGTTTTGCAGCAATATCCTGCAAAAAACTGACAGGCAGAAAGAATGCGTAACTGCACCAACTGACAAAATGGTCCGCCATCGCCTGAGAAATCATGCGTTCCATGCCCTGGCTTTGAATAACAATATACTCCCTGGCAAATACAGATGTCTGCGGGGCAGCTTCAATTACTGCCGCTAAATGTTTGAGCAGGTTTTCTGTCTTATTTGAAGCATGAAGAAAAAACATGTTTTTTCCTGATCAGCCGTGCTTTCTTTTCCGGTATAGTGAAAATGTAATTCTTTGGACAATCACTTATTTTCTCAGTCACCCACTAGTGTATAGTTTTCCTTGAAGAGAACATCTCTAGCCTCCAGTGGGTCCTACACCCGCGTATTCATATATCGCATAAAATAGACCTGCCATGATGCCAATAGCAAAAAACAGCCGTAGCCTTCTATCCCATGGCATTTTCTGACCATTTGCCATATATTGAAGGAACGCCACAATCACCCAGGTTACTCCAATAATAAAAGGTGCAGTCTGAGCGAGTTGCCAGAGGGTAGCCTTGATACTTTCAAGTGGGTTTGCGGCAAGACGCAGGTTAAAGAGTAGGTATAACAACCCGCTAAGATAAAATGTTATTTTTTCCTTTATATTTTTCATATGAACTCACTAGAAACGCTTTATTTTCCTGATACGGCAATTATCTCGACACGACAGGCCCCTTTGGCACTACTGTTCTCCAAGATCAACCTGATTCAACCCTTAGAAGATGGCAATCCAGAGGAAGAAAATCCCATGGATAGCTTCATGAACAGTCCGTTGTGCCGGCAACTTCCCCTGCACCCTCTTGGAGAGGACAAGGAACGTTTTCTCTATTTAATAAATGATATAAAAAATAGAAAGGACGATTATGCCGCTCAGTTAAGCAACGTAACCCTGGCTTCACTTTCGGAGAAGAAATCGCCGGGTGAGGAGTCGAAAAATCAGATTCTCTCCTCACTTCTCGGCAGGACGCCGCAAACATCTACCTCATCTGATTCCGATAAAAAAAACGTTCTGTGGCATGCACGACTTATGCTCAAAATTGCGGAGATGCTCGATCGTGAAGAGGAGGAGGTTGCCCAAGCCCTCGTTTTCTTGGAAGATAGTGAAAATGCAATTTTTAATCAGCTCAAAGGTGTTAATGACGAAGAAAGTGAAAATCTCTATGAGGATATGAAAAAAATCACTTCTAAACTCGGCAAACCGCAAACTCAATCTATTACCCAAAGGATGCGTTCCTGGTTTAGATTTATTAAGAATACTCCTCTACCCGCTTGCAGTATCTGGACAACACCCAGACAGGAAGTTGCCGAAATTCTTTTTGAAGATCATGAAAATCTTCACAATCAAGAGCCAATTCACCTGGCAAAGTTAGAACTCCCTGCTCACTTAGGAAATGACATTGGTATCATCCTTGATGATGTAGAGAATTTCCATAAAGCATGTAGCAACATCATGCCCAATTTCTTCGAAAAACTGCTCACTGCCAGTTCACCACTAAAAGATGATCAACTCTATCTGAAGTTTCAGGAAGATTGGCAACAATTATTAGAGGAGCGTTATCCTGCCGAAAAGTTCGGACGCAAAGTTTCACATTTCTACCGTTTCGCATCTCCGATTTCACATTTTTCAGGTTTACAAAATGAAAACGATCAGGATGGAGCGCAACTTCTTTGTGTTTGTGTATAGAGATCGGAGGCTGTGTTTGATATCAACACAACCTCCAGACAAGTTTGCAAGTGAAGGGGAACAGAGAGGTTAGTCACAGCAGGTATAGGGGTTGATGGTCATCACCGGACACGTGGCTGATTTTACCACTTTATCGGCGACACTGCCAAACATGATTCTTTCGAGTCCTTTGTACCCATGAGTTCCCATTACAATCATGTCCGCGTCGTTTTCACCGGCATACTCAACTATCTTCTCAGCAACATCACCCACCAAAACCTGTGAAGTTATCTGTACCCCGGCTTTATTGAAATAGTTGCTATGCTCTTTGCAAAAAGACTCCATCTGCTCCTGTGCCCCGATATAAAGTTCATGTTCGATATTTGGAACATTCATTTGCGGGACAAAAAATCCTGAATAATCCTCAAAATTTTGCACAACAAAGACAACATGTAGAGAAGCACCGAAGGTTCCAGCCATATATGCTGCTGATTCCACGATCAATCCGGCATTATCGGAAAAGTCAATTGGTGTTACAACGGTTTTTATGGTTTTTATTATGCGCATTTTGCCCCCCTTTTGCTTGTAATTACTCAATTACTCCCTAAATAAATTGTCTCATAGCATGAGTCCAAATGCAAGATGACAGACCAGCTGCCGAAGGTTGTGGGTTAGCAATATTAAGATCTTTGCTTGCATGATTCTCTATTATGTGTAATGTCTAAAAAGCTAACTAACCTACTTAATAAACTGTATCAATAATCTATGAAAATCAAGGCTATATCTATCAGTGACCGCAAAGGTGTGAGGAAAAAGAATATAGATTCTGTAAGACTTGTCGAAGACTTCGGCCTGGAAGATGATGCTCATGGTGGGAAATGGCATCGGCAGGTCAGTCTTCTCGCCCAGGAAAGCATAGATACCATGCGAGCCCAGGGTCTTGATGTGGTGGCCGGTAACTTTGCCGAGAACATCACCACCGAGGGAATAGACCTTGCTGGGCTACAGGTGGGGACACATTTGCTTCTTGGCGAAACAGAGCTCATCATATCTCAATTAGGAAAAGTGTGTCATCATAAATGCGCCATCTATCACCAGGCAGGTGATTGTGTAATGCCTAGAGAGGGAATTTTTGGTGTCGTTTACAAGGGAGGAAGAATTCAGGTAGGCGACACAATAGAGCCTCTACCCCAGCTTTCTTCTGCTGTTGCAATTGTAGCCAATAAGGAAGTGGAAAAACAACAGGGTGAATCTTTGCAGGAGATGGTTTCAGCTAAATTTTCACCTGCATTTATAAGGTTTGATACACTCAATTCACAAGAAAGTAATCTTGCAGAGATTCTCGATGACCTGATCAACCTCCAGGGGATTAACAACATAATCGTTATTGATACACCGGGTAAACATGCACTAGCTTTTGTCGGATATTCTAAAGCAGATTCATCACAACAAATCTATACTGCAAAAAACAGTCGTATAATATATTGCAGAAATATCGAAGAGTTATAATCTCCTGGATTAATGAGCTGATCTGATATCAGGATTTTTTCCGAATATATAAGGTTTTCTGGATCTTAGCCACGATTTTGGCATCACTGTCAAGCACTTCAATGTGAAATGTAGGCGTTACCTTTCTCTTGGTATCCAAGGTAGCATTTATTTCATCAATCTTTTTATCGCTGATCTCCAGTCTGGCGCTAACTCTGCCTTTACCTGGTCGTACAAATTCTATTTGAGCAGCCTTATCCCAGACGATATAGCCTTTACCTAAAATTCCCATCAACATCAGCATAAGGTGAGGATCAACCATGGAATAGAGGCTGCCACCGAAATGAGTTCGTACCGCATTCCTGTTATACCAGCGCAACGGCATTGAAACCACGGTGCACCTCCAATCCTCTGCTATTGTATGAACCTTAACACCTGCTCCAAGATATGGCGGATAAATATTGAGGATGAAACGCATGAGACGTGGTGACATGTTCACTATGATTTCTCCCTGATTGTTTTAATGTTTGTGACAACCGGTAATGCTGACATAAAAAAAATGCACATCCCTTGTGTGTTATTCCTAAATATCCTAGCTGCCTAATCTTTAAGAAGAGGTACTATTGCCGGGGTAATGTTGAATAAGGCCGGACATTTTGAGTCTCGGGGACCACCCGTTTCAGAGGTTACATTGTATTGAGCGGTGATGGATGGCTCGCTTGAAATTATAAATTTGGGCGCAATGTTGCAGCTTACTTCACTATTTCGAGAAGGGGTTCCATTCTTATGTTCTCGTAACATGATCCAGGGGGGACCAATATTACTATCCCCATTCGGGTCGGTTACTATGTTATCGCGAATAATGGTATTAACTGCTCCGTATAGTGAGATGCCATGCCAGTGATCAACCTTGACAATATTTCTCTCCACCACCCAATCCTCAAACATGCCGTCAAAACAACCAATGCCCTGCAGGGTTCCGCGGAAAGGTTGATTGGGATCTTCAAAATTGATGATGGTGTTGCCACGAAGAATAATACCTTTCACCACCCCGGTACCGGGTTTTCCATTGCTTCCCACCGACCAGGACTGGAAACCGTCGTCATGGTTGCTATCGACATCGTAACAGTTTTTCACTGTATTGTACTGAAACGTGGTATAGTCGCCAAGGCCACGCAAACCGTCGCCGGAGAAATTCTCAATTTCATTGTGCTCAATGAGCGAATGGGTTGCTCCGACACTTATGCCAAAGTCAACATTGCGTAGTTTATTATAGGCAATGGTCATATTGCTGCCACTCACGCTAATGCCATCTTTTGCCCTGTTGATCCAATCATTTTTTGACCAGGAAGATGAATCATTGATCGAGCGAACGGTGCAATATTTTACGGTAATCCTGTCTATTGGCCCAGTCCAATTGTGCGATTCAAGTGATATAAGCTTTCTGAAGCCATCTGCAGGAAAAGCAGAGGCATTCACAGTGAGGCCCTGCAACAACCAGTTACGGGAGGAACGTACCACGATATTGCGGAACAGAGGGGTATGACCGGAATCTGCGATGATTGAAATGTTAGTGGTATTGTAATAGCTGGCAATATATAACTCTCCATAATTTCCACTGCGTAAGTAAATGGTATCACCAGCTTTTATCGGAGCTCCCTCATTTTTTGGTACGAGATAGGAGTTGGAGTTGTATTGCAGCTTATTCCAATCTCTGCTCTCGATAAGCCCCTCATCAAATAATCGCTGCAAACTTTTCCAGGGAGATGCAGAACTTCCGTCATTAGCGTCAGAACCGGATATTGGATCAACATAGTAGCTGGCCGAAATTGCCAGGTTGGGTGAAATTAACACTATGAATACTAGAGCAATAAGAAGTCTTACCATAATAAACTCCGACTAATCCGAAAATTATTTTTAGATAAATTTCAGAGTATTATAAACCAAATCAGTGCTAATGTCGATCTCTTGAGTGTACGTATCAATTACACAGGACACTCAAGATTACCTGGAATGAAATACCTGTAATTAATCTACAGACGCTGAATGATATAAAGAAAGGTAGGAAGACGACTTTGCAGTTTAATCCGTCTGAAATCGAAAACCAATTCACGCGAGGGATTGTCGAATTTTAGCGGCGAGAGGTAAATGCATCCTTTTGGTTTTTTTCGATCCAACGAATCACTGACGAGCTGTAGAAAGCTGGGATAGTGATTCTTCGGCAAGGTTTCATCCATCAGGAAGTTTGCGGTAACCTCAATGTTTAAAATATTATCATTGATATACTGCATTTTTTTAAAAGCTTCAGTCACTTGACCTGATGTAATTGGCTTACCTAGTACATCCAAGGTTTCTTGATCGGCAGATTCAAGCCCGACGTTAATATAAAATTCACCAGGAAATTTGCTGAGTTCGTAATAAAGACTCTTTTCACTGTTAAGAAATGAATCTACACTGCCAAAAAGAAAGTAATTGGCACCTCGAATATTGGAAGAATCAAATCGCAATTTAGCATAACTCTGTTCTACACTATAGAGAATCATCTCTTTGCTGGCACAGAGAGCGTCGTGTTCACCTAAAAAAACTGAGTTATAATTATTAAGGTCTTCACCATAAAGTCGTACAAGCAATTCAAGTTGCGCGTCTACCTCTTCTTTCTGTTTTTCACGGAAGGTATTAGCAGTTTTGACCTTGCAGAAGCGACATTTATAAAGACATCCGGATGCAATGTTGAGCGGTATTATATTGTAATCTACATGTCTGGAATCCGGTGGCAAAACAGTGACCCTGCCATCAGAGATCGCAAAAAGCTCTTCGGCTTTTTGCTGGAGCTTTTGAGGTGTCTGATCCACTATACTTTCTATAAAAGCTGATAATTCTGAGCTAGCACCATTTATCGAATCAGCGATCCTCACGACATCATCGTGCCAACCAGCAGCAATTTGCTGCACAACAGACAAATCGAAGGGTTTCCCCCCAATGAGCGAATTTGTTGGATATTGCAAATTGGGCAAATAGAACTCACCAATAGCTTCAAAGACCCCGGTGTACCCTCCAGTTGAATAATAGATCCAGTCATTACCGATGGATCTTTTCATCCATTCCTGACGATCCGGCCAATCAATATGTTTACTCTTGGCGAAGGAGATCTCGCCATTGAGGTTGAACTGGTATACCGCATCTTGAGTTTCTATTTCAGAATATCTGCCAAACCGCTGTGGATAGCTGGTTTTGGCATATCTATCGGCACCTTTTTTAGCAAGGCTGATAGTGATGCCATTATGTGAATAGGTAGCACTCATGATGTCGTCTCAACTCTTATGCAAAATATCGCGCAAAAGATAGACGGAACTAAGGTCAAAGTCCAGTAGGAAAGTTGAGAAGACAGAAGAAAAGAATCTAATTTTTAAGTTTCCGGGCAACTTTGCGATAGAGAACTTCAGCCTCATAGCTGCTGCGCACGGAAGGACCTGCGGCAACACCTATAAATCCCAGTTCAAGTGCCAGTTTTTTGAGTTCATCAAATTCTTCCGGCGGGACAAACCTTACAACGGAAAGATGGTTGCGTGATGGTTGCAGATATTGACCAATGGTAAGAATATCACAATGAGACCGCAGGAGATCTTCCATGACCGCAACTATCTCTTCACGAGTTTCACCCAAACCAACCATGATCCCGCTTTTAGTTATCATCCGAGGATTGAATTCTTTGACTTTCGCCAACAGCTCCAGTGATCGATGATAAATGGCCTGGGGTCTCACAGTTGGGTAGAGTCTTGCTACAGTCTCGATATTGTGGTTGAGCACATCGGGCTGTGCTGAAACTATTGTCTGCAAAGCCGGCCAATTTCCGAGCAGATCGGGAATGAGGATCTCAATCAGGGTCTTGGGTGAGAGATGTCGTATATGCTGCACAGTTTCGGCAAAGACTGAGGCTCCGCCATCAGCAACATCATCTCTGGTGACTGAAGTTACGACTGCATATTGTAACTGCATCACTTTTACAGCTTCAGCGACCCGCAACGGTTCTTCAGGGTCAGGTGGTTCTTCTGGAGCATTACCGACAGCACAGAAAAAGCAGTTTCTGGTACATTTATCTCCAAGAATCATAAAGGTCGCAGTACCCCTGGAATAACATTCAAACTGATTGGGACATTGTGCTTCTTTGCATACCGTGTTTAAACTGCTGTCTTTCAACAACTTTCTGATCTTTTCAAACTCAGGGCCGGTGGGGAGTTTTTTTCTCAGCCACTTGGGTTTACCTTTGCGTATTGGATGTTTTTGTATCTCTTTCATCTAAAATAGTCGCTTGATGATTTCTAAAAATCAACCTGATTAGCCTCAATTCTCAGCTTATCGAACCACAGTGGGAAAGGGTCGCTCTTTTTTGGGTGTCTGCAGCCTTGACGGCTGCAGTCAAGCCCCCAGGGAAGGGTTTATGGCGTCCCAAGAAAAGAGCAACCCTTCCTAGTAATCATCTGCTGAACTTCAGGAGTAATCAGAAAAATAAATAAATCCTAACGTGATTATTTCAGCTACTCAGCAGGAGAATGAGCTTACTTAGTTATTCACAAAGGAAACTGTTTATATAGCTTTTCATCCTCTCTTTTACTTCTCCCAGTTTCAAAGGCTTTCCTCGTTCTTTTTCCAAAGATGTCATCCCTACACCGTTTAAGCCGCAGGGTTGTATCCAGCTAAATGGATCAAGATCCAGATTAACATTAAGTGCTAAACCATGAAAAGTAATACCGTGACGAACCCGGATTCCCACACTGCCCAGTTTATTGTTCCCAACCCATATACCTCGATTACGCTCATCCCTGGCCGCTAAAACCTGAAAATCTGCAGCTGTTGAGAGCATTATATCTTCCAGCAGGTGAATAAAGCGGGTAACGGAAAGTTTGCGTCTATACAGGTTGATAATGGGATACACCACCAACTGACCTGGTCCGTGGTAGGTTATATCACCACCTCTTTCGGTGTGAATGATATCCGCACCGTAACCAAGAATCTCTTTTTGGGAGAGAATAAAACTACTGGTTTCTCCTTTTCTGCCAAGAGTAAATACAGAAGGATGTTCCGTTATCAGTACTATACCTGCGTGTTGAGGGTCCTGCAGTAGCTGCTCTACACACTGAAGCTGGGTTTCATGGGCTTTTTGATAGCCCATGAAACCTAGATCCCTAATCTCTGTTATTGTCCTAGCCACACAGACAGGGTTTTCGTGCAGCAAGTGTTTCATCGAGACGCTGTACCTTGAATCGATTAGGTGATGATTTGAGCAATTCAGGATTTTCTTTAGCTTCTTCGACAATTTGTTTAAATACCTCAACAAATTTGTCCAGATCATCCTTACACTCACTTTCGGTGGGCTCGATCATGATGGCACCGTTAACCACCAGAGGAAAATAGATCGTGGGCGGATGATATCCACAATCCATCAGTCGTTTTGCCATATCAAGCGTGCTCACCTTATGCTCAAGCTGAAGCTTGTCGGAAAACACTACCTCATGCATACATGGACGATCATAGGCCAGATGGAGGTGTCCCTTGAGCTGCTCTTTAATGTAGCAGGCATTTAACACCGCATATTGACTGGCTCTTTTGAGGTTTTCCGCTCCCATACTCAAAATAAAACTGTAGGCTCGAACTAACACTCCAAAATTGCCAAAAAAACTGTGAATTCTACCAATTGACTCAGGTATGTTGTATTCTAACGAGTATTTTGATCCGTCAAATACAATGCGAGGAACGGGCAGAAATTTATCTAGCTTCTCGACAACACAGACCGGGCCCGCACCCGGTCCTCCGCCACCGTGAGGAGTGGAGAAAGTTTTATGGAGATTGAGATGCAACACATCAACTCCACATTTCTTCAAATCAACGATACCCATGATAGCGTTCATATTGGCGCCATCTGCATACACCAAACCGCCTTTTTCGTGGACAATATCACAAATCTCCTTGATATTTTCTTCAAACAGTCCAAGGGTGTTGGGGTTGGTTATCATGATACCTGCGGTTTCCTCATCCATGAGTTCACGAATGAGATCTGCTTCAAGGATCCCTCGCTTGCCAGACTCAACCTTCACGGGTTTGTAACCGCATAACGCTGCACTTGCCGGATTGGTGCCGTGCGCCGTGTCGGGGATGAGAATTTTGTTACGCTCACTTCCCTTACTTCGATGATAGGCCGCAAAAATCAGCATACCTGCCAGTTCGCCATGAGCTCCGGCAGCAGGTTGCACCGAGACGCTATCCATACCGGTGATGGTCGCGAGATAATTTTGCAGTTCATACATGATCTGCAGGGTACCCTGACTATACTCTTCTTCCAGCAGCGGGTGAAGTGTTGCAATTCCTGGTGAAGCTGCCTGTTTTTCGTTGATTTTGGGATTATACTTCATGGTACAGGATCCTAAAGGGTACATGCCGGTATCAACGCCAAAATTCCATTGCGATAATCGGGTATAGTGTCGTACCACATCAATCTCACTGAGATCGGGAAAGTCTGGTCCTTCACCAACGAGGTCGGCTACAGGATCGGCTGATGGGACATCACAGTCCGGAATGCTCATGCCGTCCCTCCCCTTCTTGCCTATTTCCCACATCAGGGGTTCCTCTAAAATAAGTCCACTGGTTCCGGGTGCATTTTTCATTTTTTTACCTCCCCGATAACACTGTCCATTATCTCTTTTGTAATGGTTTCGGTGACGCAGAAGTGGTATTTTCCGCTCAACTCTGGATACAGTCGATCAAGCTTCAAGCCGGCAACAATTTTATTTTCAAGCAATGTGTTGTATACCGCTTCGTAATTATCCGGCATCTCCAGGATAAATTCATTGAATGTAGGCGCATCAAATACCAGTTTTGCTCCTGCACCAAGCAAACCTTTTTTCAGATACTCTGCCTTATCAAAATTCAACTTGGCGAGTTTTTTTATACCGGTTCCACCCAGAGCCGCCATGTACATCGCTGCGGTTATGGTATTTATTCCTTGATTGGAACAGATATTTGATGTCGCTTTTTCCCTTCGTATGTGCTGTTCACGAGTTGCCAGGGTCAAGACAAAACCACGTTTTCCTTCAAGATCAACTGTTTCACCAACCAATCTACCAGGCATATTGCGAACATATTTATCTTTGCAGCCAAACATGCCAAGGGCAGGACCACCAAAGGAGCGATTTATGCCAAAACTCTGCCCTTCGCCGCATACAATATCTGCACCCTGCTCTCCCGGATTTTTATAAAGTCCATAGGCAAGTGGTTCGGTAAAGCAGCCCACCAATAAACCATTACTGTCATGAATTGTCGCAGAAGCAACAGTAAGATCTTCGATCACACCAAAAAAGTTTG
>JAAUYD010052953.1_pt1 | contig 11078 bp, 8 predicted proteins | sample 7278101 | NCBI WGS metagenome assembly JAAUYD01 (sample SAMN14350128, study PRJNA611818) | marine sediment metagenome | isolation source: surface marine sediment (0.6m) | place: French Polynesia: Moorea | collected 2018-08
AAGTGCGCGGTTGACGCCGTCGGGTGCCCATGGACTGCCGTGTCCGGACATCGATAGCACGGGTGGTTTCCTTGAGGGTGAGGCGCACACTAGCGCCTGCGGTGTCGACGGCGAAACCGTCATCGGCCGCCTGCCGTGGCGCACCCTGGGCCTGCCACCACTCAAAGACGGCAGCGCGGAGTGTCTGTGGTACGTCGTCTCGGGTTCGTGGAAACACGCCGCAGGGGCAACGGCCCCAATGATCAATGCAGATACAAACGGCCAGATACAGATGGCAAGCGTGGACACCGGGCTCCTCCTGGCCGGTGCGGCGCCTGAGGACCGCCCGGTAGCTGCCATTATCGCGGCGATGACGCCAGTAGACAGGCAGAGTCGGCCGGCCGCGACCGCGGGCATGCAATGCAGCGACCCTCTGAGGACCAGCGACTATCTCGAGGACGACTCCGGCAGCGGCTCGAGCAATTCTGCGCTGCTCGGAAGTCCCGATGTCATCGACAGGCTTGGCCTTGCGGCAGAGGCAAACGAATTGCACAACGATCGCATCGCCTTGATCAGCCGTGGGGACATTGCCGATCGCATTCACGCGAGCCCCGGCTTTCGTGCAGATATGCGGAGTCTTGGGCTCGCAGCGGCAGCCTGCATTGCCGAATACGCAGCGAGCAACCCGGGCGGAGTCACTGATCGACGCATGCCATGGCCGGCACCGGTCGCGTTGCCGGACTATCGGCAGGACAATCAGTACGACGATTCGGCCGGTGCGCAGTTGGCTGGGCGGCTTGCAGATATCGTCGATGACAGCAACTCGCTCACAGCCAATACGATTTCGCGGGTTCTGTCGGATTGTGATGCCGTTGCCGTGCCGCAGTGGACCACTGCGATGCAGGCACGCTGGCAGCACTGGAAAGATCATTTCTTCTACGCAGTCGCCGGCTCATTCGCGCCAACGGCCGTTGTACCGTCGATTTGCAGCGATTGCCTGACGGTCAATGGCGCCGGCAACTATGCAGCGATAATCATCTTTGGCAATCGCAGGCTTGCGTTGGCGTCGCAGGTCCGGAATGCACCCCCGCTCGACGCCGATACGCGCTCGAATTCCGCCAACTACCTCGAGGCCGCCAATGCGGCCAACGTGCCCGGCGCCGGCGTCTTGCGCAATTACGTTTCGCAAGCCGCGTCGCCGGCGTTCAATGATCTGCTGTTTTGCATTGACGACAACCTCGTCGTCGCGGAGTGCTGAATGAAAACGCCAGTTCAACAACGCGGTTTTTCGCTCGTGGAGCTGTCTGTCGTCATCCTGATCATGGGCCTCCTGCTTGGCGGCCTGATGGCGCCATTGTCGGCACAACGCGAAACTGCTCGGCTCAAGGACGCAAAAGACCGGATCGAGGCTGTTCACAGCGCCATTGAGGGTTTCGCGCTTGTGAATGGTCATTTGCCGTGTCCGGCGACGCCGTCGAGCAGCGGCTCGGCCGCGCTCGCGCCCGGTGCCTGCGCCGTCCAACATGGCTTCGTGCCCGCGACGACACTCGACCTGAACGGTCAGCGCAATGGTGACAATCTGTTGCTGGATCCGTGGGGCAGTCCGTTGCGCTACAGCGTGAGTGCCAGCGACGCCAACGGCGACGGTACCTGGGACTTTGTAACGGCCGGCGAACTGCGCGCCGTCACGCTGCCCCTGCTGCAGCCGGACATCGTCGTATGCAGTGCGGCCGCCGGATCCACGGCGACGGCCTGTGCCAGCGCAGCGGAAACGATCGCCGACGGTGCGGCAGCCGTCGTGTTCTCGTTGGGCAAGGACTGGTCATCGTTCTCGTCGGTGGATCAGCTTGAGAACGTCGGCACCAGTCTTGGTGGCGGACCGTCCGGCGCTACATACCGCGTAGCGTCTGATCGAGTCTTCGTCGACCGGGGACGCAGCGACCTGGCCGGCTCCGAGTTCGACGACCTGCTGCTGTGGGTACCTCCTGGGCAGCTTTACGGCCGCCTGCTCCAGACCGGTCATTTGCCCTGATCGGGCAGGCAAAGCGTGGACTCGGTCCTAAAGTTCCGGGCCTGATCGTCGATACAGCTAGCAAGTGACTATCACTATGCATTGCTTTTGATAAAAAGACGCAAAATTACATATAGTTATGAGGCAGAGACCGTGAACACGCAGATTCTGAACAAACACCGCCAGTCGGGCTTCACGCTCGTCGAAATCGCCATCGTGCTAGTCATCATCGGCCTGCTGATCGGCGGCGTCCTAAAGGGGCGCGAGATGATCACCAACGCGAAGATCAAGCGAATTGAAAACGATTTCGCCGGCGTTTCCGCCGCGATCTACGCTTATCAGGATCGCTACGGCGTGCTGCCGGGCGACGATCCCGCTGCCTCGACCCGCTTTGCCGGTACCTGGCGCGGTGCGGACAATGGCAACGGCAATGGCAATATCTCCGGTGGGTGGAGCAGCACCAACAACGGCCAGGAATCGCGCAAGATCTGGAAGCACCTGCGTGGTGCGGGCCTGATTGCCGGCCCGGTCGACAACACCGATGCCAGCTATCAGCAGCCGAGTAACTCGTTTGGCGGCCTGCTGGGTGTCGACCTGAACCTGTACAACCTTAGCGGCCACAACATCGTGTTCGGTGAGATTCCTGGCGACATCGCGCAGATTCTAGAAGCGCGTGGGGACGACGGAGTACCGTCCACCGGCAGTATCCAGGCGAATGCCTCGCAGACGTCATACGCGATCGATTCGCGCTACGACGTCGCGTACCGCCAGTAAGCGAACCCCTTCATCAATATTGGCTGCGCCCTGTCGCGAAAGCGGGCAGGGCGTTTTTTTGGCCACGGACGGCCTTATGCCGCGAGCACAGGGAAGTGCGGGAGCGGCGTTGGCCACGGACGGCCTTATGCCGCGAGCACAGGGAAGTGCAGGAGCGGCGTTGGCCACGGACGGCCTTATGCCGCGAGCACAGGGAAGTGCAGGAGTGGCGTTGGCCATCGCATATTCGCCGGGTCAGCCGCCGATTGACGAGCGCATCGACTGCGCGTGCAGCGCATAGGCCTCCTGCAGAGCCGGGAAGTTGTCGGGGCTGACGTCAAGCCGTTCGGCCGATAGCTTACAGCTGTCGTCCTCTTCCAGGCTCGCCGCGTCTGCGAGCACCTGCTTGGCAAGAAATACGACATCGACGAGAGAGGCGGCGGCGCTGGCATCCAGGTTCAGGTTCTCCTCCGTCTCCACGGAGTCGGCAATTTCGGCCGGGAACCCCCATGCGTCGATGATCGACTTCCCGATGCTCGAATACCACTGCTGCATAACCGTTTCCAGCGAAGTCTCGTCGCCCATGAGCTTCGGGTAGTTGGCGGCCTTGGTCAGGATGTACAGTTTCCCAACCTCGTGCAGCAGCCCACACAGGAACGCGTTGTCAGGATTGATGTTGGCTGAACGCCGCGCGATGACGAAGCTCATACTCGCGAGGGCGAGGCTTGTCTGCCAGATCTTCTGTACGCCGTCTTTGAGCTCCTCGTGTTCGGTGGCCTCGAAAATTTGCTCGACGGCCAACGTAATCGCCGTATTCCTGACTACCTCGAAACCGAGCCGGCTGATAGCGAGATTCAGATCGGTAATCTCGATGCCGGCACGGTTGTGGAACGCCGAGTTTGCTGCCATCAGCAGGCGCGCCACGAGCACCGGATCGGTGCGTACGACGTCGGCAAGGCGCTCGGAAGTGCATGAGGGGTCTTCGAGGGCGGTGCGGATGTTGATGACAACGTCCGGGAACGACGGAAGATGAATTTCGCGAGAGTTCAGGTCTTCGGCCAGCTCTTGCAGAAAGCGGGTTTGTTCGTCCGACACCGGCTATCTCCTGGTAATCAAGGCAGCACACTAATACTGGCGCGTTGCCAGATCAATGCGCAACGTGACGGGGCATTCTTACCAGGATCGGTCCGTATTCATAGAGCGTATGCACAGCCTTGAAAAACATCTCGCGGTGCCCGTTTCGCATTTTGTTGACGAACGACGTCAGGCTGGTCGGCGTGAACATGACGGCCTTATCGTCGCCAACGTCGCCATTGTCAAGAAGCTCCTGCGACTCGGGACTTGTCAACAGGACCACCGGCACTTCGGCGCGTTCCGGACAGAAGGCGATCTCGTTGAGAATCTCGGTCTTGATCTCGTCGGGATCCTCGTAGTCGAACAGGATCAGGTCCGGCAAATCGGCGGACTCAAACGACCCCTGATGGCGTGCGCAGTCAACGGCACGGTCACCGGGTCGAACGCGGCGAATAATGCCCGAGATACCGGCCACCTGAAGTGATTCGCGAATGGTATTGGCGCAGCCAGGATCGTCTCCTATCAGCACCAGGTTTATGTCCTTCTCGTTCTTTGTCACGACGCCATATCCTCACAGTCTTCAATGCACCGGCGATGCGCAAAGAGCCCAAGCGCGACCGCCACCGACTCTGCTGCAGGTTTCGTGCCAACTTGGACGCCTGTCGCTGAAAAGCGACATTTCAGAACAAAATCAATGATTTACATAAGTAGCTGAGCCACAAAGGAAAGTTTCGTGTGCCACGAAAGTGGCGAAATAGCGACGAAGTCGCGAAATATCGTGACTTGGGCGTCGTGGGCGTGTAAAAGTCTTATTTATCAGGGCCTAGAGCGATGTGAAGATTCGCGAAGCAACAGAGAATCAGGCCATCCGGCGTATCATTTTCGCGACGCGGGACGCCGGGCCGCCCGAGACGGAGGCTGACGCGCCGTGATCGCCGTTGAGGAGTTCGATGTGCTGGTCCGAGTCGTGGACCTGGCCGTCGTCCTCCTCGCCATCGTCCTGTTCGGCTACGCGATGATGCGTGGCTACCTGAAGACCGAACGCATTCCCGCCCGAGGCATGAACCTGATTGTCGCCGGGATGGTCCTGCTCGTCATCGGACATTTCTCGGACTCCCTGCTGCAGCTATTGGGGCCTGGTCGTTCCGGAGTCGTCGATGGCATCCTCGCATCGTACTACTCGTCGGGCTGGTTCAACTGGCTCGTGCATCGACTGGCGTTCGTTCTGATCGCAATTGGCCTGCTGGTCGCGGCGCTGCATCGCCGCCGCATCGAGGTCGACTTCAAGGAAGTGGAGTCGGAAGCGGAAGACGCGCGCGAGTCGGTCCGAGCGAACGAGTCCCGGCTGCGCTACATGTTCGCGAATTCCTCGGACTCGGTGTATTGCTTCCGTTTCGATCCGCCCATTCACGTCAGCGCTCCGCTGGATGAGCAAATCGCTCGCAGCTATGAAGCTACTCTCGAAGACTGCAACAGCGTTTTCGCACGTGAGCTGCACGTTGATACGCCTGCCGATGCGATCGGGACACGCCTCGGTGATCTCGAAAGCAGTCAGGACAAAGAAGCTCACGAAGCCTATTTCGCGGCTTTCGCAAGAAATGATTATCGGCTCGAAGACTACGACTTCCAGTTCACCGATCCGCTCGGCATCGCGCGTACGCTGAATGTCAATCTGTCGGGGGATGTGCGGGACGGCAAACTGCACCGGATGTGGGTTGTCGAGAATTACGTCCGCGACCTGCGCGAAACGAAGGCCGCGCTCGCACGGCGTAACGAATTTCACGCACTTGTGGCGGATCTGTCGTCACGACTCGTCAAGGCACCGAATGAGCGGGCCAATGATGAGGTAGTTCGCTGCATGGGGCTCGTGTGCAGCTACCTCAATGCGCAGCGCTCGGTGATTTTTTGGTTGAAACCTGATGCAAAAGAGGCTGAGGTCGCGTACATCCATAGTCCGTCGGGCAACCCGTTCGGCCCGCTGGTCTCGCTCACCCGCTATCCGGGTTTTGTGGCGCGCCTCGAGGAAGGGAAGCCGGTACAGATAGACGATGTAGCAGCCCTGTCGGAGGGCTTTGGTGCCGATCAGCGCTCGATGGTCGATGTGGGCGCGAAGTCGCTGCTTGCATTGCCGCTGACAGCCGGCGGTGAGGTTGTTGGCGGAATATCTTTCGTGCGCACGCGCGAAAAGCAGGCCTGGCGGGAGCACGACATCAGCGACCTGACCGTGATTGCGGAAATTTTTGCCAACTTCGTCGTGCGGCTTAAGTCGCGCCGCGCGCTTGACGAGGCCCTGTCAAGTTTGCGGAGCGCTACCCGACGCCTGGAAGCCGAAAACATCTACCTGCGCGAGGAGATTGAGCTTACGCACGGGTTTGATGACTTTGTCGGGCAGAGTCGTGGCGTCATGCGCTGTCTGCAACTCGTCGAGCAAGTGGCGCCGACGCGTGCTCCTGTGCTCGTCATGGGCGAGACCGGTACGGGCAAGGAACTCATTGCGCGTGCCATTCACGAACTTAGCGATCGCAAGGATCGGCCACTCGTAAAGGTCAACTGCGCCGCGCTCCCGGCCAATCTTGTCGAGAGCGAATTATTCGGCTACGAGAAGGGCGCCTTTACGGGCGCCGAAGCGGCCAAGCGCGGACGTTTCGACCTGGCCGATGGCAGCACGCTATTCCTCGACGAGATCGCCGAAATCCCGATCGAACTGCAGGCCAAGTTGCTGCGGGTGTTGCAGGAAGGTGAATTCGAGCGGCTGGGTGGCGGTGAGACGATCCGGGTAGATGTCCGGCTCGTCGCCGCGACCAACCGCAACTTGCATCGAGCGGTGTACGAGGGTGCATTCCGTTCGGATCTCTACTATCGCATCAACACGTTTCCTATCGAGTTGCCGCCCTTGCGTGATCGCGGCGATGATATTCAGCTTCTTGCCGAACACTTCGTTCGCATGCATGGGCAGAGACTTGGTCGCAACGTAAGTGAGATCTCGGCCGACATGATGGGCCAGCTGCGCAGCTATCGCTGGCCCGGTAACGTCCGCGAACTTGAAGGCATCATTCAGCGCGCGCTGATTTCCTCCGATGGTGAGATCGTCGAGCTCGCCGAGCCGCTCGTTGAGCACGTTGACACCGACGACGCGCCGCGCATCATCAGTTCTACGATTGCCGATCTCAAGCTCGTGGAGCGCGAGCACATTCTCGCTGTTCTCGAAGCTACCAACTGGAAAATCTCCGGTCCGTCAGGCGCCGCCGCGCAACTCGGCTTGCCGCCAAGTACGCTGCGTTCGAAGATGAAGAAACTGTCGATCGAACGTCCGCATTGATACGGTTTCGTCGGCAGGACCTGGTCCGTTGCACGAACCTGACATAACTGACGTCCCGAAAATCCGGGAAAATGCTCCCAACCCCCCGAAATTAAAGGGACTGGCGACTGTGAGCGGCTTCACGAAAAAAGTGTGAAGCCGCTCACAATTCAATAACTAAAGCGCTCAAAACAATGCACCGATAACGCGTTTCGACCACAGTTGCACTGTTCGCAATGAAAGCGATCAGGCGCCGGGCGGCGCGCCATTACGCCGCCACGAAGGAATGAACCTTGGAATTGGCAAGCCGTCTGCTTGCGCCCGCCGGCAAGATGCTGGTGTGCGCCATCGTATTGTGCGTAGTCTGCTTCGCGCCAGGCCGAGTATTTGCGGCCGGTACTGCTGTGGGCACGCTCATCGAAAACACGGCAACTGTCGACTTCGTTCAGTCCGGATCGCAGCAACAGGTCATCTCCAACACCGTTTCATTCGTCGTTGCCGAACGCATTGATGTAGTCGTTACCCTGCAAAGCGCCCAGCTCGTCGTGGCACCAAACGCCGTCGACCAGGCGCTGCTGTTCACGGTCACCAATACGGGCAATGGCACAGAGGTCTTCGGACTTGCGATAAACAGCATCGTAGCCGGCGACGATTTCGACCCAGTCCCGTCCACGCCCAACGCCATCTTCTTCGATACTGATGGCAGCGGTGATTTCAATGCCGGTGACATTGCGTACAGCGCGGGCGTCAACGATCCAGTACTGACCCCTGACGAGTCCGTCGGCATTCTTGTCCTCAACGATATTCCCGGCACCGTCGCGATCGGCCAGATCGGTCGCAGCGAACTGGTGGCGACGGCAGCCACAGGCAGCGGAGCGCCAGGCACCGTGTACGTCGGCCAGGGCGACGGCGGCGTGGACGCCGTCGTAGGTACCACCGGTGCCAGCGCGGCCGAATTCGGCGAATACCTGGTCGACGATGTCGCGATCAATGTCGTCAAGTCGCAAGTCGTCAACGACCTGAGCGGCGGCAACGAGCCCGTCGTCGGAGCGAGCATCACCTACACCATTACAGTGGAAGTCACCAATGCCGGTACGGCGACAGCGGCTGCCATTAGCGACCCGATTCCAACCTGGTCCACCTACGTGCCCGACAGTCTGACGCTGAACGGCGCGGCAATCACAGACGCAACCGACGGCGACAGCGGAGAGTACGACGTGTCCGTAGCGCCGACGATCGTCGTCCGACTTGGTGACCTGACACAAGCCGACGGTCTGCAGACCATCAGCTTCCAGGTCACGATCGATTAACCGAGAGCGAGAAGAGCGAGGAACGATTATGAGAATTTTGACTGCAATTTCACTGCTGCTGCTTGCCGCGACTGCAACGGCTCAGCACCTCGATGTACAGACAACCGTGCACAAACAGGAAGTCGTCGTGAACGACACCGGCGAAGAGGAAAAGCGCCTCATCGAAGCGGAACTGGTACTGCCGGGCGAAACCGTCTTCTACACGATTACGTTCACAAACGTCAGCGACGAAATCGCCGACCGTGTCGTCATTACAAACCCGATTGCCGAGAACCTCGTGTACCTCGATGGCTCGGCATTCGGCGCCGGCATGGACATTGTGTTCTCTGTTGACGGAGGCAAGACGTTTGCAACCGCCGGCGAACTGACGGTGACCGAAGATGGCGAAACGCGAGCGGCAGAAGCAAAGGACTTTACGCATGTCCGTTGGGTCATGCGTAACGATCTCGCTGCAGGCGCGCAGGGGACTGCGCGCTTTGCGGCGATCTTGGAATGAGGGAGGCGGTAACGCGCCGAACTTTGTTTGGGCGCCGGCATAGCCGGCATTTTGAAAGTTAAGGAGTACCGTGATGAAAACTTCAAGCAAGACGATCGGCCTGAGTATCAGGCTGGGCGCACTTGCCGCCGCTTTGCTGTTTGGACAGCAAGCGATGGCGGAGGGCACGCGCGCCGGTACCGTCGTAGACAACACTGCAACTGTTGACTACTTCGTTGGCGGTATCGATCAGACGGACATTACGTCTAACACCGTGTCGTTCGTGGTCGACCGACGCGTCAACCTGGCAATGGTGCCAACGTCGACGCCGGACCTCGAATCCGTCAACCCGGGTCAGGCCGCTCGATTCGCCGACTTCCTGTTGACGAATACGTCGAACTCGGACCTCGATATCGATCTCGTGCTGGCGAACGCAGCCAATGGCACGAACATCGATGGTACGGCGAACGACGACGCCGACATGACCGACCCCCGCATCGCAGTGTGGACGGATTTCGAGTCGGGCACGCCGGCTGCCCCTGCCGATCCCGGTGCGGGTACCACGACAGCCACGATCGACGACATCCCTGCGGACGAAGCAATTCGCATTCGAGTTTGGGGTGACGCCGGCCTGGCGCTCGTAGACGGCGCGGTCGCCGGTCTCGAGGTGACGGCAACGGCGCTCGCTACCGACGGTTCGGCGCTCGCTTACGGCGTAGCCAACACCGATGGTCTCGAAAACGTCGACGTCAATGGCAACGGCGGTGTCGTCGTATCGAACGACGGCTTCATAGTGGAGACGGCTGATCTGACTGTGGTCAAGGCGTACACGGTATTGTCGGATCCGCTCGGCAGCGGCCTGGCGATCCCGGGTGCCGTTATCGAGTACACGGTGACGATCACCAACGCCAGTACGACAACCGACGCGACAGACGTGTCGATTGCCGATGCTCTTGACGACAACGTCGACTTCAATACCGGCCAGTACAACGGCAACGATATTGAAATCGACAACGACGGAACCGTTACCGAATGTAGCGCTGATGCTGCAGCGGGTGATACGGACGGTTGCTCACTTGACGGTGTCAACCTGGTTGTCGGCAACGCCAATGGTCCAATTACCGTAGCTGCGGACACGATACTTGTCGTGACGTACCAGGTAACGATCCAGGATCCGGCAATCACGCCGTAACGCGTAAAGTAGGTTAGACGCATCACGGTGTTCAAAGGACGACGCATGTCGACCGGACGCGGGGCCACTCGTTTGAGTGGCCCCCGTCTCGTCGTGTCTGCCTTTAGCGCCACCGCACGCAAGGTCCTGGTTGCGTGCGTTGCGTCAGCGGCTATGGCGGGACCGGCTGCTGCCAGCCCGCCCGGAGCCGTAATCACAAACCAGGCGTCGCTCGACTATCTCAATCTCGCGGGGCAACCCGAATCGCAGCTGAGTAACGAGGTGTCAGTTACCGTGGCTGTCACACGGAGCCCAGCGACCGTCGAGTTTACGCGCGTGGTACCCGCCGGCACGGGTACCTACCAGGAGACAGTCGGCCCTTCCGCCTGCTTCCAGGCTGGTTCTTTCGTCAATCTTGGCAACCCGACGATTCTTGGTGGCAACGTCATCGATCCCACCCAGCCGCAGGACGCTGGCGCAGCCGGGACGATGAATATCGGCGAAACGGCGTTCATTCGTCTCGTCGATACGGACCAGAATCTCGATTTCCAGATTGTCGAATACGCTGTGGTAACGGTCAGCAGTACGCAGACAGGCGACAGCGAGTCAGTGCAGCTGACGGAAACGGGTCCGGATACCGGTGTATTTACCGGCTACATCACCATTGGCGGAGGTGTAGCGACGCCCGGCGACTGCGTGTTGCAGGGAGCGCCGCAGACGCCAGTATCTGTTGCCTACACTGACCCGGCTGATGGCAATGATACGGCACAGGCATCGGTACAGCTCGATCCTGTGCAGCGCGTATTTGAAAGTCGCACCGGCGCGCTCGTTGACGGCTCGACTGTCGAGATCGTCGATGCAACCACCGGCATGCCGGCAGTTGTCTACGGCAACGATGGTGTAGCACAGTTCCCGTCGAGTGTAGTCAGCGGTGGAACGGTCACTGACAGTGGTGGCACCGTCTACGTGTTCGGCCCGGGCGAGTATCGTTTCCCCGTGGTACCCGA
>JAAUYD010021032.1_pt1 | contig 11077 bp, 11 predicted proteins | sample 7278101 | NCBI WGS metagenome assembly JAAUYD01 (sample SAMN14350128, study PRJNA611818) | marine sediment metagenome | isolation source: surface marine sediment (0.6m) | place: French Polynesia: Moorea | collected 2018-08
GGAAGTGTCGCCAGAAGAGAAGTCGAGTCTTCAGGAACCTAGTAGGCGTAGAGGCGAAGAGTATTCCCCGACCCAATTCAGCGGATCTTGCAGGAATCAGATGTTGAGGTACGCAGCAGTGCCTGGCTACGAACCACGCGGTCGGAGGTTCGACAAAATCGCGGAAGCGAGCCTGGACGCACGAATTGCGCCCCGCAGGGGTGAGGATCGGCCCAAGCCGATCCGAATCAATCCTTCCGGGCGCGCCAAAACCGAAAGGGCCCTCGAATTGAGGGCCTTTTTATTTGGACGATGATTGCGAGAGTTTTGCGTGAAATCTCGCGACCTAGTTAGTAAGCACGTGTTTCTGGTCTATTGCCTGTCGCTTGGAGCGACTGTGGATGGCCGCAAAGCGTCGGTAGCTGACGATTCAAAGTCTGCTTTCTTTCACGGCTAGCAGGCGGCTTTCGCCCAGAAGAGGACACTCATCTATTGCCTTGTTGGTTGCCATGAGTGGCGCTGCGCGGATCCGTACATCCAATATGCACATTCAATTGACACGCCGTGATTCGCCACCGACGAGCGGCCAGCGAGCTTGACTTATCTACTCTAAGCGAAATTGCGTATTGTCATGCATTCCCAAATTTGGATATTCGAGCTGTGTCCGGTGATCAGCAATGCCGACCAGACGAGCGATTCTCTGGATCTCGCGGTGAGCCTTTCTTGCACCGTCAGTCAATCAGAGCTGCCAGTTCTGCCGTGAAGAACCACAAATGAACCAGCGCATGGTTCGAAAGACGTGGAATTGACAGATGCATCATCCGTACTCAGTAAGGCTAGAAGATGCCGACAGAATCAAAAAGAAATACGTCGCTGGAGTTCGGACGAGTCGTCGAAATCGTCGGTATTGTCGGGATCATCGTGTCACTTGTCTTTCTGGGATACGAGTTAAAGCGTGCTAATGATATTGCCGAGACTGAAGCAGTAGCGACAATCTATGGAATGACCAATGAGATGGGTTTGGTCATGGCCGAAAACCCTGAGTTATCCAGAGTTTTTCGTACGGCTCTGTCCGACTTCGAGTCATTAAGTGAGGATGATATCTGGACTCTGTATGTGCTGATTGAACACGTGATTAACGTCACCGAAGCGGCGTGGAAGTACTACGACAAAGGCGTAATCGACCAAGAAGAAGCTGAGTACTATGCACGGAGCCTTTGTAAGCTGATCGAGCGGCACCCCAGTCTTGTCGAGGCCTGGCAATCGAACGAGCAGGACCGTCTTCCAGGATTCTATGAGTATGTGAATGGTGTCTGCGAACTCTGATTCCGCTGAGTTATCCGCGCATGGCGTGCCAACAGCGGCGCTGCTCCCATTCTTGTTCATCACGTTCGCAATCACCTGGGGAATTGTAGGGTTTTATGTCATCGCATCCGATACTGCTGTTGCCTGGTTCGGGGAGATCAGCGGCAGTCATCCGGCCTTCTTCCTGGCGACCTGGGCTCCGGCGATAGCAGCATTTCTGGTAGTGCTGAAGCATGGGCGCATTGCCGGCTTAGCGACATTCCTGTCTCGCCTGAAACTGTGGCGCTGTTCCGGCAGCTGGGCCGCGTTCCTGCTGGTCGGCATCCCGCTGATTTTTGCCGCCGGGGCGTGGGTCAAAGGTACGCTGACCGGTTTTTCGAGTGACGGCCTCGACGGCGTTATCGGTGCAATGGTTATCATGCTTTTCCTGGGTCCGGTTGAGGAGTTTGGGTGGCGCGGTGTCGCCCAGCCGATCCTGCAGCGGCACATGGCGCCAATCTGGGCCGGCCTGCTCATCGGCGCGACCTGGGGATTGTGGCATCTGCCTGCCTTCTTCTTGAGCAGCACTGTCTTCAGCGGCTGGAATTTTGCTCCGTTTTTTATCGGCAATATAAGCCTGGCCGTAATTGTCACGCCGTTGTTCAATTCCTCGCGGGGAAGCATCCTGCTACCAGCGTTGTTTCACTATCAACTCATCAACCCCCTATGGCCGGACGCGCAGCCGTATGACACCTACTTCTTTACTGTCGTTGCCGTCGCAATTGTGTGGTTGAATCGTGCTGCGATGTTCGGGAATAGCCATGCGGTGACCGAGGTCATCCCGACGGACCGTTGACGATAATGCGGACTGCAGCTAAACACGCTGATTTGATCGCGCGATGGTCGTTCGTTGCAGCGTGGTTATTGGTTTCGCTCGTGCCGGCAGTCGCGGCGGATACGACCGATCTGGCGCGACAATTCGAAGCGACGCTGAGTGGTATTCAACAGGAATACAGATTCCCAGGTGCCACCGCGGCTTTCGTGCTGCCCGACGGAGAGGTTGGCGTTGCAGCTGTCGGCCTCGCAGATGCGAGGACCAAGAAGCCGATGACGCCACGATCACGGATGTTGGCCGCAAGCATCGGCAAGACCTTCGTAGGCGCGACGGTTGTTTCACTTGCCAAAAACGGTCGCCTGGGTCTGGATGATCCAATTTCGGACTGGTTGGGCGATCGAGACTGGTTGAATCGATTGCCGAACTACGAATCCGTGACGATACGTCAACTGCTATCGCACAGATCAGGTTTGCCGGATCACGTATACGATGCAGAGTTTCATGCCGCGGCAAAGGACTTGTGGCACGGCGCCGAGAATCCATTTCCGCCCGAGGAGCTGGTCGCTTTCGTTCTAGACGAGCCACCGCTGTTCAAAGCGGGGCAGGGTTGGGCCTATACGGATACCGGGTTCATCTTGCTGGGCATGATTATCGAGTCGGCGACCGGTCAGGACTACTATGACATCGTCCGCCGTCGATTCACGGATCCATTGCAGCTCACCCGGACTTCGCCGTCGAATCACCCTGACTTGCGAGACCTTGCAACAGGTTACATGAGCGAGAACAACCCTTTCGGTTTTCCGACGCGAACAACAACAATTGATGGCAGCATGGCATGGAATCCCGGGGTCGAATGGACAGGTGGCGGGCTAGTCAGCACTTCCCGAGACCTTGCCCTTTGGGGTTTCATGCTGTTCCAAGGGCGTGCGATGGATGCACACTACCTGCAAGATCTGCTGTCATCTGTGCCGATCGACCCAGATAACCCTAGTGTCAGATACGGACTGGGTGTCGCAATATCCCGCGGTGGGCCTTTCGGCACGGTTTATGGACATGGCGGCTGGATACCCGGGTACACCTCCAGCCTCAGATACTACGCTGACCACCAGGTTTGCATTGCCATTCAGATCAATACGGACATTGGAATCGTTGACGACTCGACTTCGCTCGTGCAAGAACTCGAAGCGGACCTCGCCGACCTCATCATCGGCGCACTACACGCCCAACCGAACTCCAACAAACGATAACGAATCTGCGACCCAGGGTGGCTTGAGAATAGGATCAGATTTTTTGTCGGCCTTGGATCAGTACCTGTCAGTCAACATAAGTACCCATGAGCGGCGGGTTACGGCCACAGGCAGCCGTTCATGTTCTGATTCGGCGACCGCTTAATCTGCCCGCCTTCGGTCGAATGATTGTCTATTTTTGTATGCCGAGCGACTTGATCCGGTAGGAAAGAGTGGACGCCTTGACCTCCAGTAGCTCAGCGGCCCCGCCAGCTCCTGAGACGCGCCAGTCTGCGGCTTCAAGGGCAGCACGGATGTTCTGCCTCTCTAGGTCTCGGAATTCCGCTTCAGTCATGTAGCCGTCGGATTCCGGGACAGTCACTGTAGGAGTAACTCGTGTGCTGGCGTCGCCGGATTGCGCGAGATCAACTCGCAGACGGTCCCCCTTGCTAAGGATCACGGCCCGTTCGACGAAGTTCTTCAGCTCGCGCACATTGCCCGGCCATTCCTGCTGCTCCAGTACGCCCGCATCGCGTTTACTAATCGTCAGTCTTTCTCGGCCAAGTTCGACGCAGATGTTGTCTATGAAGTGCAGTGCCAGCGGCACGATGTCGGCGCGCCGGTCTCGCAACGGCGCCACTTCCAACGGGAAGACGCTCAGCCGGTAGAACAAGTCTTCACGAAACCGACCGGATTTCACTTCCTCTTTGAGGTCGCGATTTGTTGCCGCAATGATACGAACATCCGCCGCGCGTGTCTGGTCTTCGCCGACCGGCTCGAACTGTCCCTCCTGGATTGCGCGGAGTAACTTGCTCTGCAGCGCCAATGGAATCTCACCGACTTCGTCCAAAAACAGCGTTCCGCCATCGGCCAACTGCATACGCCCGACACGATCTCGATGTGCTCCGGTGAACGCGCCTTTCACGTGTCCGAAAAACTCACTCTCAAACAGATGCTCGGGAATCGACGCGCAATTCACACGGACCAGCGCCTTATCAGCGCGGTCGCTGCGCGCGTGTATGGCTCTGGCAATCATCTCCTTGCCAACACCGGACTCGCCGAACACGAGTACGTTTACCGGCGTTGCTGCAACCGCGTCTATCTGCGCTAGCGTGTGCTTGAGCGAGTCGCTTTCGCCAATAATTTCCCCAAAGTCGATTGCCTGGTCGACCTCTTCGCGAAGGTACTCGCGCTCTTGCTCGAGCTGCTGGTTGAGTTCAGTGATTTGCCTGAATGCACGATCGCGTTCTTGCTCGAGCTTCCTGCGCTGGGAAATGTCCCGAAACACGACGACCGCGCCGTCCGGCTCGCCATCTTTCAAAATTGGCGTACTGGTATATTCGACAGGGATGGCGTTGCCATCGCGCGTCCAGAAGACTTCACTATCAACGTGGTGCACGGCGCCGTCGCTGATGGCCGCATAGATCGGACACTCGTCCCTCGGATAAGGCGAGCCATCTGCGTGTGAATGATGATGGACCTCGTGAATGCTGCGTCCCACAACGTCGGATTGCTTCCAGCCCAGGAGTTCTTCAGCCGCCTTGTTGATGAACGTGGCCTCGCCGCTGCTGCTGATCCCATAGATCCCTTCACCCGCTGAGTCGAGAAGGGTCTGGAGTCTGTTTTCCAGATTCGCGAGTTCTGCAAAGGCCGCGTCGCGATTCGCTTCGATCTCCAAACGCTCCGCGATCGAACGAAAGACAACGACGGCGCCCCTTATCTCGCCATCGACAATGATGGGGGTGCTCGCGTATTCGACCGGTACGGCTTCACCGGTCGATGACCAGAACACCTCGTTGTCGACCCGGTGAACCTGGCCATCTCGGATGGCAGCGTAGATGGGACAGTCTTCGCGCGAATAGGGTGTGCCATCCGCGTGTGAGTGGTGGTGCACCTCGTGCACGCCCACGCCGATGATGTCTTCGTGACGCCAGCCGAGAAGATCCACTGCCGCCTTGTTCACAAACGTCGCCGTTCCGTCCATGCCTATCCCGTAGATGCCATCGCCGGCGGCATTGAGGATGTGGTCGCGAGTCTCAGCGGCCTCGATAAACGCCGAGTCAGATTCGATCTCTATGGATTTGCGCAGTGAGGTAAAGGCGACGGCCACATGTTCTTGCGATGCGCCGGCGCCCCACGCGTGCATGAGCACGGTGACAGATCCCTCAGAGCCGGTCAGGTGAACGGGCAGATTGGCAAGGCTGTCGGCGCCACTGGCAATAGCGGATAGCTCTGACCGTACTCGGTCAATCGAATCGACGGACACACAGCCAAGGATCGAATCGGAGCCATCGCAACTCAGCGCCGCAAGCTCGGCGCTCCTCCAAACCACGTTCAGACGCTGATCAACGATCGCATACAAGCCTGGTGCACCGGCCAGCACGTTAGGCCCGAAGCCTTTGTCCGATTGGCTACTCACGATCCGTCTCCCCCGCCATTTTCAAAAAACTAAAACACAAGTTTTTGTGATTTACAAATTTCTGCGAATGATTGAAGTCGATAACTCATTGTTTTCATTGATCCTCATGGATTGGCACGGTTTCTGCACTTGCGTGAACAAGCGTTGGAATTTTTCGCGAGGGAAAACGAGCAGTGAAAAATCGATCATCAAATGCCGCGCCGGCCCCCGATCTGATCCGAATCATTGAGCGCGCGTGCGTCGAACGAGATCCGTCGGTGCTTATCCGGCACATGACCGCAGATACCGTCTGGCGCGATAACGATGCCGTCTTCGTGGGTCGAGACGAGATCTGGATCGCGCTCACCGAGAAATGGGCGCGGGCGCTGCACTGCGCCCTGCAGCAGGACGTCGAATCCATCGACGAACGCGCCATCTGCATCCGCTTCGAATCCGAATGGCAACACGCCGTTCATGGTCGCTGGTATCGGACTAACGGCCAATTCCGAATCTCGCTCGACGATGAGCAGCGAATCACAACTGTCGAAACGCGCCATACCGACATGCCGATCTCCGTGTCGTCACGGCGCCAACGGATATCGATGCCTGCCGTCCCGTAATCAACCGCCTGACGAGGAGGCCTGATCTCATGCATGACAAACGATTCGATCGACTGGAAAACCTCAAGGTTGCCACTCTGCTGCTCGTAGTATCGATCGGCTTGGCCGGATGCGCCGGTGCTGCGATCAATTCCACGACATACGCCGTCAAGTCCGCATCGAGAACTGAGTTGCAGCCGGCCGCTCTGAGTGGCGATGCCGACGCTCAGTATGAACTGGGCAAGTCTTACTGCTGCATGGGTCCCGGGTTCGACACGCAGATAGCGACCGAATGGCTCTGCGCGGCGGCGCGGCAGGACAGCGCGAAGGCCATGCTCGAGCTGGGCCGTATCTATTTGGGCGACGTGTCACGAACCATGACGCCTGGCCAGAAGATCCTGCGACTCGTCTCTGCGAACCAGGCCAAGGCGGTTGCGCACGTATGGCTCACGCGCGCCTCGGCAGCCGGCAACGAGAAGGCGGGTGAATGGCTGGGGAAGCTGTCGACCCGAATGACGGAAGACGATTTCCGGAAGGTTCAGACCATTAACGAGCAGTGGCCGAACGTGCCCTGTGAATACGACGACGTGTTTGGCGGGTGACGTGGTTACGTCCCGAAGGAGTGAGAAAGAATGATGTACGCAAAGAACTCTTCTGTGTTCCGGGTTGCTGCGTTTTGGTGCGCGCTAGTGGGCCTGTCGCTGACGACCAATACGTCGGTAGCAGCGGAATCCGGTGAGCGACCCAACCTGGTGCTAATCGTAGCCGATGACCTCGGCTTCTCGGACCTCGGGAGCTTTGGCGGCGAGATTCGTACGCCCAACGTGGACAAACTGGCGACAGAGGGCATGCGATTCACGAACTTCTACGTCGCAGCGACCTGCTCACCGACACGCAGCATGCTGATGACAGGCATCGACAACCACGTCGTTGGCCTAGGCAATATGTATGAAAGAACAGCCCCGAACCAGCTCGGTGCTACCGGCTACGAGGGTGTACTGCGCGCCGACTACCCGACATTCGTCGAAGTCCTTAGAGACAACGGATACCGCACGTACATGGCTGGCAAATGGCATCTCGGTCACGAGCCAACGATGATCCCGCACGCTCGCGGTTTCGATCGCAGCTTCTCGATCCTCAATGGGGCCGGCAGCCACTTCGATATGACCGGGACCAATCGTGACAATGAGGAGTCGGAGTTTGTCGAGGATGATCGGTACCTCGAGAAGCTGCCCAAAGGCTACTACTCGTCGACGACGTTTACCGACAGGCTGATCGAGTACATCGATGCAGATCGCGGCGACGAAGACCCTTTCTTCGCGTACCTCGCCTTCCAGGCACCACACGATCCGCTACAGGTGCCTCGGAAATGGCTGCGCCGATATCAGGGCGACTACGACATCGGTTGGGATTCGCTTCGAGAGCAGCGTCTGGCACGAATGAAATCTCTGGGTGTCATGCCGGCGCAAACCGAGAACTCACCGCGACTCTGGTACGTGCCGGAGTGGGAAAAGCTAACGGGGGTTGCCCAGGTCCAGAACGCGCGACGCATGGAAATCTATGCGGCGATGGTGGAGTTCATGGACCGCGAAATCGGTCGCCTGATCGATCATCTGCGGAACACAGGCCAGCTCGAAAACACCTGGATCGTGTTCTTCTCGGACAACGGTGCCAACCCGGCCGACCCGATCTCTCAAGCCAAGCGCGGCGCCGGTGCCCTGATGGATTCGAACTTCTATGCGACCAACTATCGAACGTCGTTCGACTCCTGGGGCCGTGCAGACGCTTTCCTGGCTCAGGGCGCAGCCTGGGCGCAGGTGTCGGGCACGCCGTTCAGCGGCTTCAAGCTGACATCGAACGAAGGCGGTATTAGATCGCCGCTGGTGGTGTGGCGGCCCTCACACCCCGAGGCTGGCGAGATTGATACCGCGAACATCGTGCACGTAACGGATCTTGCTCCAACGTTTCTTGAGCTGGCAGGTGTCAATGCACAGCAGCTGGTGCCAGCGAGCAAACAGCATTTTCAAGTCGGTGTTTCACAGCGTCGGGTGCTCGCTGGCGAAAACCCTGAAGGTGAGACAGCCCGAACCGGTTTCGGTACGGAACTGTTCGGCAGCCGAGCCTACCGGGAAGGCGACTGGAAGATCACATGGATGCACGCGCCCTACGGTGCTGATGATTGGCAGCTCTTCAATCTCGCCAACGACCCGGCTGAGCTGCACGACCTGTCCGCATCACACCCTGATGTCCGAGCCCGGCTCATCAACGCATTTGATGCGTACGCGGATGCCAACAGCGTACTGATTCCGGATCGGACGATCTACGACGGCCTTGAAGACAACCTGCCGCCGCGGCCGCCCGTCGATGCCCCCCAGTGGCCGCGCGGGCAAGAGAAGAATTGGACGGATTCAGAGGAGAATGACAATGACGACTAAGTACCTGAAGACCATTCTGAGCAGCATCCTGGCGTTGTCGCTGGTGGCCAGCCTCACCATGGGTTCACCGGCCCGGGCGGAGTTTGACGGTCCACGCACCTATTGGCCTCTACCCAAGAACAGCAACATCGTAACGGGCCACCTGATTAGCGGAACAGCAAACGCGTCGTGGTCAGCCTGGAATCGCATCGAACCAGACATCGACATCAACAGCGATCTGTACATGCTGGGTTACACCCGAGTACAGCCGATATTCGGGCGTAGCGTTCATTGGCAGGCGCTCGTACCGTCTGGCACGACGCGTACGTCGTCGCTGCTTCCAGAGCCCGCAAGCGATACGTTCGCCAGTGGATTCGGCGACATCACTCTGGGTGGAACCATCAATCTGCTGGGTGCTCCGGAGATGATGGCCAAAGACTGGTTCCGACACGAATTGGGTCTGTCCGTGAATCTCGGTGTCATGGTGACGGCTCCGACGGGTCAATACGATTCGCAGGAATCGCTAAACGTTGGCTCCAATCAATGGAAGACGCGAATCTCCGCGCCCATCGTCAAGTCGTTGGCCGAATGGGTGCCCGGCAAACGTACAACCCTCGAGGTGATGCCGGCAGTCACCCTTTTTGGCGACAACGACAACCTGCAGGGCAATCGGATTGACCAGGATCCGTTGTACAGCGTCGAGATGCACGTCACGCGCGACCTCACCGAGAACGCCTACATCTCTCTCGACTATACGTGGCTCAGCGGCGGCGAAGCGCAGTACACGGATATTGCGACGGGCGCACCGGTTCGCGACTCAGCCGGACTCGACTCAGACCTGCTCGGCGTGACGCTGCAATTCACGGTCAATGACAACCTGCGCTTCTACGTAACCCACATGCAGTCGCTGGACGGTGACGACACCGGCATGTCACTCGACGGGTCGCTTACCAAGCTCACCTTCTCGTGGAGCTGGCATGACGTGTTGGAACGCGTCAGTCGGTTTAAGAACTGACGTAACGAAATACGGAGCAAGGCAATGAAGCTAGAAGCGACCAACTGCGTCGCGCACGAGAACTCGAACAGAAAGCGGTGCGAAGCACGTCTTTCCTTCACCGCAGAAACACCCGGCACCTTTCAAAGCTGAAACCAGGCTAATCACCAGTACGGAGGACCAAACGATGTTTTCAACAAGAGCCAAAGCACACAACTTCTCAGCGCTGATTGTCGCGGCGTTCCTTGCCTTGTCAGGCTGCGCAACGCCGATTGACACCTACAGCGATCACGACGCGAGCGTGGACTTCGCGAACTACAAGACCTTCACTTGGATCAGTGATCATCCGATGGTGGCCTCGCCGAGTGGTGCCGCTGTTTCCAATCCCTTCATGGAGAGTCGAATCCAGGAGGCGATTCGCTCAGAGCTGACGATGCGGGGCTATCGCTTGGTGGGTAACGCGAAGGATGCAGACTTCGTTGTTTCGTTTTCAGTGGGCGGCCGGAAGGAACTCAGCGTCGAGTCATACCCGATTGCCTATCGTGGTCGCTGGGCATGGGGCAGTGCCTACGTTGGCGACTCGATGTCTGTCGATTCAAGCACGGAGGGTGTGCTGGCCATCGACGTGTTCGATGCGCGGTCGAAATCACCCATCTGGCATGGCGTCGCAAAGAAGAATCTGACCGAAGCCGAAGAGAATCTCCGCGGATCGATCATTCAGGATTCTGTCGCTGCAATTCTGGGCGAATTTCCGCCATCACGATAGTGCCGACGTACAACCCGCTTAACCTAGGAGAAAACCAATGGAAATCCGAAATGTGCTAACCGCAGTGTTGTTTTCAGTGCTTGTAGTAACCAGTAGTGCCTGGGCGAAGAAACCCGTCATCGACACGAGCGATTCGTCGCAAATGACAATCGACGGTCTATATCCCGTCGTGCATTCCCGTCTGGATGAGGCATTCGCCAAGCCTGATCTCGATCTTTCGGAATACGCAAAAGTGATGATTGCGACGCCGGATATCGCGTATCGCAAGCGGAGTTCCGAACTCTCAGACGAACAGGCCGTAAGGATGATCCGCTATTTCCACGAGGCCGTGACCGCCGAGCTTGAAGACGGTGGTTATTCGCTGGTTGAGACCGCGGGTACCGACGTACTGCTGATTGAGGCAAACATTGTCGACCTGATGATCAATCGCCCTACAGAACCGTCGATTGGTCGAACCACGGTGTTCACGGCAACGTCCGGCGAAATGACGCTGATTGGCGAGCTGAAAGACTCGACGAGTGGCGAGATCCTGGCGCGATTTGCGGATCGCAATCGTCCGCGGTCGTACTGGTCCCAAAGCAC
>JAAUYD010130787.1_pt1 | contig 11075 bp, 9 predicted proteins | sample 7278101 | NCBI WGS metagenome assembly JAAUYD01 (sample SAMN14350128, study PRJNA611818) | marine sediment metagenome | isolation source: surface marine sediment (0.6m) | place: French Polynesia: Moorea | collected 2018-08
CCGTCGAGTGCGGGGACGGGGGCGAGGGCGCGGGCGAGGGCGCGGGCGGAGGCGCGGGCGGAGCCGGCGCGTGGTGCGGCGGCGGAGGGGCGGCCGGCGGCGGCGCAGGCTCGGCGGGGGCATCGCCGGACCAGCCGCGCGCGATCTCCTCGGCCTCGCGCTCGGGGTCGCGCGCAGGCGGCTGCGGTGCGGTGCGGCGCGCGCGGTCCCGCTCGGCGTTGGCCTTCTTGAGCGCGTCGGCGATCTCGCCCACTCAGCTCTCCTCGAACGGCCCGAACACGCTTCGGTGTCGGGCGCTCCGTGCGGCGGCGGGGGGCGAGACGAGGGCGGGAGGCGAGACGAGGATAGGGGACACGATCAGACGCCCAGCTCGCGCGAGACGCCCGAGGCGCGGGTCGCGCTCATCGACTTCGCCTTGGCTTCGACGAACTCGGCGGGGATCGGGCGCAGCTCCTTCGCGTACGCCGACAGCAGCACGCGATCGGCCAGCAGGCTGATCAGGCGCGGGCAGCCGCCCGAGAACGAGTAGAAGGCCGACTCGACGCCCGGGGCGAAGACCTCGTCGTAGCGTCCGCCGGCGACGGCGATGCGGTGCGCGAGGTACGGGTGCACCTCTGCGGCCGAGAGCGGCTCCATGTGGTGCTCGACGGCGATGCGCTGGCGCAGCTGCCGCAGCTGCGGCGTCGCGAGCTTGCGGATCAGCTCGGGCTGCCCGGTCAGCACGATCTGCATCAGCTTCTCGGTGTCGGTCTCGAGGTTCGACAGCAGGCGCACCTCTTCGAGGGTCTCTGCGTCGAGGTTCTGCGCCTCGTCGATGATGAGCACGGTGTTCCGCCCCTGGCGGAGCCGCTCCAGCAGCATGCGATTGAGGGCGATCAGGTAGTCGGCGGTCGACTCGAAGTGGCCCTCGAGCCCGAACTCGGCGGCGATCAGCTTCAGCAGATCGGTGGGGCTGATGCCGATCGTGTTCAGCACCAGCGCGGTGTCGGTGTTCGGCGGGATCTGCTGGAGGGCGGCGCGCAGCAGCGTCGTCTTGCCGGTGCCGACCTCGCCGGTCAGGAGCAGGAACCCCTTGTGGCGGGTGATGCCGTAGACGAGGGTCGCCAGGCCCTCCTGGTGGGTCTCCGAGAGCCACAGGAATCTGGGGTCGGGCGTGAGCGAGAAGGGCTGCTCACGGAAGCCGAAAAAGCTCTCGTACATTGCCGTTCCTATTCGGCCTTTCGGATTCGCCGGGATGGTAGTCCAATCGGGGATCCGTTCCCCGACCGGCCTCGAATCTTGCCCGGGCACCCGTTTTCGGCTCGTTCGTGGGTAGCCCACGGACGGTCGCAGGTGATGTGTCTTTCGGGGTTCGACCCCGGCTGCAAGTCTGCGTTCCCGAAGTAGTTCTCCACGGCGCGCGCGCCCGGGTCGGCGGCGAGGGCCCACGCCGGCGTGGTGCCCCGGGCGTCGAGGCCGGCCGACGGCTGCTCGACGGGCCAGCTCCGCTCGAGCTGCGGGACGAGTCCGCCCCGGAACGAGGCCAGCCGGGAGCGCGCGGCGTCGGCCTCGTCGCGACCGCGCAGGGGCGTGCTGATGCGGATCAGCGCGCCATCCGCCCGTCCCGTCGTCAGCTTGCCGATCACCCGGTCGATGCCCAGATCGACGCCCCCCGTCAGCCCACCGCGTCGGTGCGAGCGGAACCAGAAGTGCACGAGCCGGTGCTCGCCCGAGCGATGGACGAGGAACTCGCGGACGCGGCCGTCCATGGCCTCGAGGACGCGCGTCTCGAGCAGCTCCCAGCCCGCGCCCGTGTAGCAGCCGCGGGGCGTGTGCTCCGGGCGCCCGCCGCGCTCGGTCGAGTAGTAGCCCACGTAGAGCCAGATCAGCTGACCGGTCGGATGGCGGTAGACGCGCTGCACGTTGAAGTCGGCCGCCAGCTCCTCCGCCACGCGATCGTCCACCGCGAGGTCGATCGAGGTCCAGCTGTCGATCTCGGCGGGCAGGGCGGAGAGCGGCGAGACGTCGACCTCGAACGGCGGCTGCAGTCGCAGCCACCAGGCGAGGACACCCCCGGCCACGAGAGCGCCGCACAGCAGTGTCAGCGCCAGGCGCTCGCGCATCTCGGGCTCCTCGGGCAGGCGGACGGGGATCCTCGTCCAATCGGTGAGTGCCGGCCAGCGCGCGATGGTGGCACCGCATCGAAGCCGAATGAATGCGCACGCGGGCACGATCGGAAAGGCCCGGGCACGAACGAGGGCGCTTCGAAGGGACGGGGCGCACGCGGGTGCGCTTCGAAGCGTCCCGGCGCACGCGGACCCGGTCGGAGAGGCCGGCACGCAGACCGGGCGCGCACACCGGGCCTTGCGCCGGCCGGTCTGGACGCGCCCGAGTCCGGACCCGGGCGCGTCCGGAGATCAGAAGATCGCGGCAGCCGCGGCGGCGCCGGTCCCGGCGGAGAGCAGCTGCTGGAACGGGAACAGCATGACCTGCAGGCCGTAGCCGACCTTGGCCAGGGCGTTCGGCGGCACGATCACCATGTCGCCGCCGCGCACCACGATGTTCTCGGTCAGGTCTCCCTGCTCGATGCGCGAGAGGTCGATGGTGAACACGCGCGTGATCTCGCCGTTGGTGCGCACGAGGCGGATGTTGCGCTTCGACGCGAAGATGCTCGTCCCGCCGCGCAGGCCGATCGCCTCGGAGAGGCGCGTCTCGCTCGTGAGCGGGAACGTGCCGGGCGCGGCGACCTCGCCGAGCACGGTGACCGAGAGGCTCTGCGACTCCTGGACCGTCACGGTGGCGCGCGCGTCGCGCTTGAAGCGGCGCACCCGCTGCTCGATCTCGGCGCCGATGTCCTCCGTCGTGCGGCCGGCGGCCTGCACGTCGCCGATCAGGTCGATCGAGATCATGCCGTCGGGTCGGACGACGACCTCGCGCTCGAGGATCGGCTCGGGGAGGATCGTGACGAAGAGGATGTCCGGCGAGCCGACCTTGTAGGTGGACTCCTGGGGCCGGGCCGGCGGGGGCATCGGGCTCGGCGTGGCGCATGCGGCGCCGAGCAGCGCGACGAGCAGCAGCAAGGAGACCTGGGGAAAGAAGCTCCGCCAGGCAGCGAGCCGGGTCGGCGCGGCACCGTGCCGACGGGGCTGCGACGGGTGGACGTCGTGACGCATGATGGACCCCCCTCCATCCGGCCCGCGAGCCGGACGCGGTTGCGTTTTCCCGCACGCCGGCGAGCCGGCGTACATGGGGGCGCACCCTACAAGAAGCGAGGATGCGACGCGCCCCTGCCGCGCGTTCGCGCCCGACTGACCGTCGTCGTCCGAAGAATGGGGGGGTGGGGACGGGGCCTGCCGAGCCGCGCGAGCTCAGCCTTCTGTCGACACTCCAGGCGCGCGGCCTTCAGCCCTCGGCGATCGCCTCGGCCGACGCTCCCTCGTAGAACGTGAACTTGGTGTGACCGATCTGGATCTCGTCTCCGCTCTCGAGCGTGGCCGATCGCACCCGCTTGCCGTTCACCTTGGTGCCGTTGGTCGACTGGAGATCCTCGACGCAGTACTCGCCTGCCTCGGGCTCCCAGAGGATCAGCGCGTGCTCCCGGCTGATCCCGTCGTCGAGGAGCGTGATGTCCGTGGTCGGGTTGCGGCCGATCAGGGTCTCCTCCTCGCTGATCGGATAGACCATGCCCTCGAAGCCGCCGTTCTGGATCACGAGCTTCGCTACGCGCTGCGTGCCGTCCTCTGTCGCCATGCCCCTCACCACGGTCGTGCCGCCGGACGAGAGGTCCGGTGCACTCCGCGTATCGGCGGAGCCGGGGAAGGGCTTGAGAGCCGTCCCAGGCGCGCGAGAGTCGAGCAGGGTGCCGACGGCGAGGGAAGCGCGCCGAGGCCCGCTGAGCCGCCCTGAGAGGCCTAGAGCCGGCGGTTCCGGAGCGCCGGGATCGCGGCCCGCACCCGGTCGATCTGGCCGGGATCGACGTCGGCCACCAGCACGGCGGGCTCGTCGCCGGCCTGGGCGCGAACGACGCCCCACGGATCGATGATCATCGAGTGGCCGTGGCTCCGGCGGTCGGGCGTGTGCTGGCCGCACTGCGCCGGCGCGATCACGAAGCACTGCGTCTCGATGGCCCGGGCCCGCAGCAGCACCTCCCAGTGCGCCTTGCCCGTCTCGGGCGTGAACGCGCTCGGGACGGCCAGGATCCGCGCACCCGCGTCGACCATGCGCCGGTAGAGCTCGGCGAAGCGCAGGTCGTAGCAGACCGAGAGCCCGAGCCCGCCATGGGGCGTCTTCGCGACCACGACCTCCTCACCGGGCGCGAAGTGCCGGCTCTCGCGATAGGCACCCCCCGCGTCGGCGCCGAGGTCGACGTCGAAGAGATGGATCTTGCGGTAGCGCGCCACCTCGCGGCCCTCGGGCGAGAGCACGACGCTCGTGTTGTAGACGCGCGTGTCGTCGGGTGCGGCGTCGGGGATCGCCTCGGGAAACGTCCCTCCCAGCAGCCAGAGGCCGTGGCGGCGGGCCTGCTCCGCGAGGAAGGGGACGAGCTCGCCGTCGTCGTCCTGCACGCACGGAAAGGGCTCTCCCTCGCGGCGCATGAAGGCGAAGTTCTCGGGCAGGCCGACGAGCTCGGCGCCCATCGACGCGGCCTCGGCGATCGCCGCCGCCGTCGCCTCGAGGTTCGCGTCGAGGTCGGGCGTGCTCCGAAGCTGGATCACCGCGAGGCGCATGCGTCGGGTCGACTCCGTGGACGGGCTTCTTCAGTGGGCGAGTGTGCGGAAAGCAGAGCGGGGGCGCCGGTCGCCCGACGCCCCCGCGCTGATCATCGACCGGGCCCGTGGCTAGGGCCGGAACTCCGTCGGGTCGACGCCCGTTCGGCGGATCACGTCGTAGAAGTCCTTGCGGTCCTTCTTCGCGAGCCGGGCGGCGCGGCTGATGTTGCCCGAGCAGCGTCGCAGCAGCCCCTCGACGTAGCGCGTCTCGAAGGCACGCTTCGCATCCTTGAACGACGGCACGTCGTCGCCCTCGGTCGACAGCATGAGCGCCTCGGCCGAGAGCGCTGCGCTGCCCGAGAGGTGGACGGCCTGTCGCACGCGCTCGCGAAGCTCGCGCGCGTTGCCCGTCCACGGCTCCTCGACGAGCCAGCGGCGCGCGTCGACGGTGAAGCCCACCGGCTCGATGCCCTGCTCGTCGGCCAGCTCGCTCAGGAAGTGGGCGGCGAGCGGCAGGATGTCCTCGCGTCGATCGGCGAGGGCCGAGAGCTCGATGGTCTGCACGGGCTGCGAGCCGAGCGCCGCCTCGGTCCCGAGCGGTGCCGACGCCAGCACACGTGTGCGCAGCGGTGTCGAATCGGTGGCACCGTCCCGCGTGAAGCGCCCCTCGGCGATCGCCTGGCCGAGTCGCGCGCGCAGTGCGGCAGGCAGCAGGTCGACGCGCTCGATCACCAGGGTGCCGTCGGCGGCCTCGGCGAGCGCCCCGGCCGCGCCGCTGTTGAGCGGATCCGCCGCGGCCTCGACCCCGAACAGATCGCGCGAGTGCAGGCCCTCGGCCGTCGCGAGCGTCGAGAACACCACGACGGGCCCCCCCGAGCGTGCGCTCCACTCGTGCATGACGTGCCCGACGTGCGCGCGTCCGGAGCCCTCGGGCCCGAGCACGAAGATCGGCGCGTCGCTGCGGGCGAGGCTGCCGGCGAGATCGAGCGCGTGCTGCATGCTCGCGCTCGCCTTGACCGTGCGTTCGGATCGCCTTCGCCGTGTCGCTAGACTCGAGTCTGCTGCCGCAGTACCGACACCCGACCCGTCGGGATTCGGCCCCTGCCCGAGACCCGACGCGGGAGAGGTCGCTCGATCATCGATCATGGCTCGATGCCCCCGTGGTGAAAGTTTGACCCCGGCCCAGAAGTATTTGTATTTCGCCACTTTGTCAATCGGTTTTGCGGACGGGCGCCCGCCCATTCGGGTGGGTGCCGAGACGCTGATTTGCGGGCCCGCGGGTGTGGCTCCTTGAAGAGCGAGCGGGAAGTGACCGGAATGGTTGGGAAATCGATCCGTGGTCGAAACCCTGCGCATCTTGAATTTCCGAGTACGGAGCCCGGGTTAGGAGGGGCCGCTTGTCGGCGCCCGGCCGCGCCGCGAGAATGGGCGCCGCGCGTCGCACCACGGGCTTCGGCGGGCGAGGGGGGAGCATGACCGAACGCGGCGAAGAGCAGGGCGCCGGCGCGGGGACCGCGCCGCAGCAGGAGCCGCAGGAGCCGAAGGACCGGCGCGTCCGGCTGCTCTCGGATGCGCTCGTCGATCAGATCGCCGCCGGCGAGGTGGTCGAGCGACCCGCCTCGGTCGTGAAGGAGCTCGTCGAGAACGCCCTCGATGCCGGCGCGCAGCGCATCCGCGTCGAGGTGCGCGATGGCGGCGCGGCGTTCATCGGCGTGACGGACGACGGCCTCGGCATGTCGCCGGACGACGTGCGCATGGCGCTCATGCGCCACGCGACCAGCAAGCTCCGCGAGCAGGGCGACCTCGAGCGCATCCACAGCTTCGGCTTTCGCGGCGAGGCGCTGCCTTCGATCGCGAGCGTGTCGCGGCTTCGCATCCTCAGCCGCGAGCGCGACGCGGACGAGGGGTTCGAGCTGCGCGTCGAGGGCGGCGAGCACGTGCGCGAGTCGGCCGCGGGTGGCCCCGTCGGCACGCGCGTCGAGGTGGCCGATCTCTTCGCGCCGGTGCCCGCACGACGCAAGTTCCTGAAGAAGCCCGGCACCGAGTGGAGCCACATCGCCGACTGGCTCTCGCGCCTGGCGCTCTCGCTGCCGGGCGTGCACTTCGAGATCCAGCGCGACGATCGTCCCGCCAGCGTCTGGCCCGCATGCGAGACCACCCGTGACCGCATCGCCCAGGTGCTGCCCGCGCGCGACGCCGAGTGTCTGGTCGAGGTCGAGCGCGAGGACGCGACCGGGCACCTGCACGCCTTCGCCTCGCCGCCGACGCATCACCGCGCGAACGGCGAGGGCCTGTACCTCTACGTGAACGGCCGCCCGGTGCGCGACAAGCTGCTGCGCAGCGCGGTGCTCGCGGCCTATCGCGACATCCTGCCGCGCGGCCGGTTCCCCGTGGCGGTGGTGTTCCTCACCGTGCCGCCCGAGACGGTCGACGTGAACGTGCACCCGGCGAAGTGGGAGGTGCGCTTCGCCGATCCGCAGGCGGTGCACCAGCTCGTGCGACGCGCCGTGCGCGAGGCGATGTCCGAGCGCGCCTGGCTCGCCGGCGAAGCGCCGGGACCCGCGCCGGTCACGCCCTCGGCGGGTGGGACACCGCCGCTCGCCCCGCGCGAGAGCGCGGCGGCGCACGCACCCACCGCGTCGTCGTCGACGCCCGCGCGACCGGCCACCACCGACTGGATCTTCGCGCGCGAGGCGGCGGAGCGACTCGGCGAGGCGGGGGCCGACCCCGGCGACGTCGCGTCGGCCCCGGTCGGCTCGGCCTCGGGCGAGACGACGACGGCAGCGCCGGTCACCGCGCCGCTTCCGGTCGACGTGCGCGGCGAGCGCCGGCCCTTCCGCTTCGGCGAGCTGCAGCGTCTCGGACAGATCAAGGCGTCGTACATCGCCCTCGAAGGACCCGGCGGACTCGTGCTGGTCGATCAGCACGCCGCCCACGAGCGCGTGCTCTACGAGCGCCTGCGCGCCACCTGGCTCGAGGCCGGCGTCGAGCGCCAGGGCCTGCTCGTGCCGGTCAACGTCGAGCTGCCGGCGCTGCAGATCGACGCGCTGCTCGAGGGCCTCGCCGCGGTCGAGCAGCTCGGCTTCGAGATCGAGCCCTTCGGCGAGAGCGCCGTGGTCGTCCGCGCCGTGCCCGCGCTGCTCACCGACCGCGACCCCGAAGGCCTCGTGCGCGAGCTCGCCGAAGAGCTCGAGCGCAGCCCGCTCGACGCACCGGGCGAGGGCGATCGCATCCGACTGCTCCGCGCGGTCGACCGCGTGTTCGCGACCCTGGCCTGTCACTCGGCCCGTCGCTTCGGAGATCGCCTGGGCCCCAGCGAGCAGGAGGCCATCCTCCACGCCCTCGACGAGGTGCCCTGGGCGCCCTCGTGTCCGCACGGGCGCCCCGTCGCCATCGCGTTCGACTGGCCCGACATCGAGCGGCGCTTCGACCGGCGCTGAAGCGGCTCGTTCCCGCCGCCTTCACGCCGCCTCCTGCTAGAGTGCGCGCCCCATGACGGACGCCTCCACACAGCAGGGCGACGATCGCCCGCCCGTCGTCGTCGTGACCGGCCCGACCGCCAGCGGCAAGACCGACCTCGCCCTCGAGCTCGCCGAGCGCTTCGACGGCGAGATCGTCAACGCCGACTCGATGCAGGTCTACCGGTACATGGACGTCGGCACCGCGAAGCCGACGCTCGAAGAGCGCGCGCGCGTGCCGCATCACCTCTTCGACCTGGTGCCGCCGGACGCCGACTACAGCGCCGGCCGCTACAGCGAGGACGCACGGCGGGTCGTCGCCGAGATCCACGCGCGCGGCCATCTGCCCCTGCTCGTCGGCGGCACCGGCCTGTACATCCGCGCCTTCCTGTACGGCCTCGTCGCCACCGGCGCCGCCGACACCGAGCTGCGCGAGCGCCTCGAAGGCGAGCAGAAGCGGGCCGCCGAGGAGGGCGACCCCGAGCGGCTCCACCGCCGCCTCACCGAGCTCGACCCCGACGCCGCCGCGTCGATCCACCCGAACGACGTCCGCCGCACGGTGCGCGCCCTCGAGATCGTCGAGCAGAGCCGCAGCGCCGCCTCCGAGGTGCGCCGCGCCCACGGCTTCGCCGACTGCCCGTACCGCGTGCTCCACCTCGCGGTCGACCCCGGTCGCGAGGTGCTCGCGGAGCGCATCGATCGAAGATGCGAGGTGATGATCGAGAGCGGCCTGCTGCAGGAGGTACGGCGCCTGCGCGACCGCGGCTACGCCGCCGACCTGCGACCGATGCAGGCCATCGGCTATCGCCACGTCCAGCCCGTCGTCGACGGCGCCGACACCCTCGCCAACGCCCTGGAGTCGATGAAGGGCGACACCCGCCGATTCGCGAGGCGTCAGCGCACCTGGCTCAGAAAGGTCGAAGAGGCCGAGTGGGTCGACCCCGCAGATCGCGAAGCCATCGTCGCAAGGGTCGAAGCGTTCCTCGCGAAACCCTCAGCTCGATGACCGCAAGCCGAGGCGCGCCGCACCCGGCACCCACGCGCCGCGCCGGCACCCCCCCCAAGCCCCGCCCGGCGTTCAGCTGCGCGCGGTGAGCCTCCAAGCAGCCCCGAGACGCCTCGCAGGCACGGCCAGCTCCCACGCGCCTTGAAGCCAAAACGCAAGCGCGACTGCTGCAACGCCTGACGCGGAGCCCGCGCTCGGCACCAGAAAGACCCGCCCCCAATCGACGGACCCGCCACCGAACCAAGGGGTGGCGCGCCCTGCCAACCCGAAACGAGCTCAATAATCGGCGCGCGTATAGTTGATTCCGAACCTAAAGGGGATCGAGACCACCGTCGCGACGGGGTTCCACCGGACGTACCACTCCTCGTTCCACGAGAGCGGATTCTCCCAGTCGACCACGATCGCCGAGCCCGACTCGACCGGGTCGAAGAGCTCCTCCATGTCGCCATCGAAGGGGAAGAGGAGCACGCCGGGCACCGTCTCGAGCGCGCCGGTGATGGTGCGGATCGCGCCGCAGCCGAACTGCAGGCCGACCAGCCACACGTAGCCGGGCACCGCGTACGTGACGCGGACCGCGGCGCTGTCGTCGATGTCGCGCAGGTTCGTGACGAGGATGTGGCCGCCGGTGTACGGCGACGTCACCGAGTCGAGCGGACCGTTGATGATGTTCGCGAGCCCCATCCGCAGCGTGGCGTCGGTGGCGTGGGACGGAGCGGGCAGGCCGACGACCGCCACGGCGAGCAGGGCGGCGCAGAGGCCGGCGATCGTCGAGGTGGGGCGTCGCGGTCGCATGGGCGCTCGGGCGTCGGCGTCCCGATGCGATCGGGGATGGGCGCGTTGCATTCGTTCCTCCGGCCAGCGGCTCATCGATGCATCGACTCGGGGCCGTCTGGCTCGCGTCGGTCTGGCTCCCGCGATCCGGGGGGTCTCGCCCCCGCATCCCTGGCAGCGATGCCGCTGGGAGAAGCGCAGACTACGTGGCCCGGCGATTCCTTGTCAAGCACGCTCGGCTCCCGAAAGCCGCGTCGATCCGGGGCCTTGGGCGTCGACCTGCAAGCCTTCCGGAACCCGACCCGGGGGCCCCGTGGGCTATCGTCCGCCGCGCCCCATGTCCACGTCAGCCACCGCACACCCGATTCCCATCGTCGCCATCGTCGGCCGTCCCAACGTCGGCAAGTCGACGCTCTTCAACCGCTATGCGGGGCATCGCCGCGCGCTGGTCGCCGATCGGCCAGGGCTCACCCGCGATCGCATCGCCGAGCAGATCGAGGTCGAGGGGCGGCCGATCCTGCTCGTCGATACGGCGGGGCTCGACTCGGCGGCCGAGGAGGGGCTCGACGCCGCGGTCCAGCGCCAGGCCGAGTCTGCGGTCGAGGAGGCCGACGCGGTGCTCTTCGTCGTCGACGGCAAGGCCGGGCTCCTGCCCGAGGACGAAGGGATCGCGCGCACGCTGCGCAAGAGCCGCAAACCGCTGGCCCTCGTCGTCAACAAGATCGATCAACCAGAACATCATGGAGACCGGGTCAACGACTTCTATTCGTTGGGCTTTTCGGATCTCTTCCCGGTCTCGGCCGAGCACGGCCACGGCGCCTTCGACGCGCTCGAGGAGCTCGTCGCGCAGCTGCCCGCCGCGCCCGACGAGGAGACGCTCGAGGAAGACGAGGATGCGCCGGTCCGGATCGCGATCGTCGGGCGTCCGAACGTCGGCAAGAGCTCGCTCACGAACCGGCTGCTCGGTGAGGAGCGGGTGGTCGTCTCGGACGTCGCGGGCACGACCCGCGACGCGATCGACACCGAGCTCGAGATCGACGGCGAGACGTTCACGCTGATCGACACCGCCGGCCTGCGCCGGCCGGGGCGGCGCAAGGGCATCGGCGAGAAGGTCGGCGCGCTGATGACCGTGCGCTCCCTCGAGCGGGCCGA
>JAAUYD010213755.1_pt1 | contig 11072 bp, 12 predicted proteins | sample 7278101 | NCBI WGS metagenome assembly JAAUYD01 (sample SAMN14350128, study PRJNA611818) | marine sediment metagenome | isolation source: surface marine sediment (0.6m) | place: French Polynesia: Moorea | collected 2018-08
AAATGCTCTGCCGCCGCCAGAAGCGGTGGTAAAGGCCCGGCAAGTGCCTCGGCCCTGGCTCGGAGGTCGGCGGGCTGGATCACGCGGCGGCCTCGGCCCGTGTCACGCTGGTGGCCACATCCTCGATCAAGGATCCCAGCGCCATGCCGCGCGCGCGCGCAGCGAAGCTGAGCGCCATCCTGTGCGACAGGACCGGCGCGGCCATCGCGGCCACGTCTTCGGCATTGGGCGCAAGGCGACCGTCCAGAAGCGCGCGCGCCCGCACCGTCAGCATCAGCGATTGAGCCGCACGGGGGCCCGGCCCCCAGCCCACATTGTCGCGCACCGCGTCGGGTGCCGAGCCATCGTCGGGCCGGCAGGCGCGGACAAGGTCAAGGATCAGTTCCATCACGCCTTCGCCCACCGGCATCCGGCGGATCAGCGCCTGCGCCGCGATCAGTTCGTCGGGCGTAAAGACAGCGGTCGATTCGGCCTCCGACACGCCCGTGGTCGCGATCAGAATGTCGCGCTCGGTATCGCGGTCGGGATAGGGCACGTCGATCTGGACGAGGAACCGGTCCAGCTGCGCTTCGGGCAAGGGATAGGTGCCCTCCTGCTCGATCGGGTTCTGAGTCGCAAGAACGTGGAACGGCACCGGCAGCGGATGCGGCTGGCCTGCGATCGTGACCGACTTCTCCTGCATCGCCTGCAACAGGGCGGATTGCGTCCGCGGGCTGGCGCGGTTGATTTCATCGGCCATCAGAAGCTGGCAGAAGATCGGGCCTTCGATGAATTTGAACGCCCGGCTGCCATCCGCCCCGGTTTCCAGCACTTCCGACCCCAGGATATCGGCCGGCATCAGATCGGGCGTGAACTGCACCCGCGCCCCATCAAGCCCCAGAACCGTCGACAGCGTATCGACAAGCCGCGTCTTTCCAAGCCCGGGCAGACCGATCAACAGCCCATGACCACCACACAAAATCGCTGACAAGACAAGGTCCACCACCCGGGGCTGGCCGATGAAGCGCCGCTCGATACTGGCCTTGGCGTCCGCCAGCTTGGTACCCAGCGCCTCGATCTCGGTCACAAGGTCCTGCCCGTCATCCATGAAAATGCTCCTGCACGGTTTATCTGGAGGTATTATTGGGGAAGTATCGCGCAAAGGACAAATGGCAAAAAAGTGTAGTGCCCGATGACTGACACGCCCTCGGCAGAAAGCCTTGCATCAAGCGCGCGTGCCGCTTCCAAAGGCGGTTTGCCGCCGGTGCATCTGTGGAACCCGCCCTTTTGCGGGGACCTCGATATGCGCATCGCGCGGGACGGGACATGGTTCTACCAGGGCACGCCCATCGGCCGGGCAGAGCTGGTGCGGCTGTTTTCGACGATCCTGAAGCGCGAAGGGGACAGGTACTTCCTTGTCACCCCGGTCGAAAAGGTCGGGATTACTGTGGATGACGCGCCGTTCGTGGCCGTGGATTTCGAAGCATCCGGCAGGGGCGAGGGACAAGTTCTGACGTTCGAGACAAATGTTGGCGACCGCGTAGCGGCCGGGCCCGACGCCCCGATCCGGGTAGAGCGCGATCCCGAAACCGGCGAGCCTGCGCCCTACGTGCTGGTCCGGAACGACCTAGAGGCCCTGATCGACCGCAAGAGCTTCTACCGGCTGGTCGAGATCGGCGCGCACCACGACAGCTGGTTCGGGCTTTGGTCGGGCGGCGTGTTTTTTGGCGTGATCCCGTCCAAGGAATTGCCGGGGGTGTAATCTTGCGCCGCCCGGCGGGCAGCTTACGTGACAGGAACACACTGCGCAGGGTCCGGCGCCCCAAGTGCCCCTGCGTCCCACCACAAGACTGGCAAAGGAGCCCCCATGACACCGACCAACGCGCTTATCATTGGCGTCGGCGACGGGCTTTCGGCCTCGCTCGCCCGCGCGCTTGCCGCGGAGGGCCACCATGTTCACATGGTGGCGCGCGACACCGGCAAGCTTCACGCACTGAAAGACAAGGTGGGCGGCACGCTGGTTCAGGCGGATGCCACGGACGCAGATGCGGTCGCAGGCGTTGTCGCTGCGATTGAAGGGCGGCTGGATGTCGCCGTCTACAACCCGTCCTTCCGGGTGCGGGGGCCGCTCGTCGATCTGGACCCGAACGAAGTCGACCGGGCCGTCCGCGTCACCGCCTTCGGCGCGTTCCTGATGGGACAGGCCGCCGCCCGGCGGATGCTGGATCAGGACGGGCCGGTGCGCGGCACGATCCTGTTCACCGGCGCGTCGGCGGGCGTGAAGGGTTTCCCGCAATCGGCCTCGTTTGCGATGGGCAAGTTCGCCCAGCGCGGGCTGGCGCAATCGATGTCGCGGGAACTTCATCCCAAGGGCATCCACGTCGCCTGGGTCAATATCGACGGTGCCATCCGAAAATCCGGAGCCGAGGACGCCGGGGCCCGAATGCTGGACCCCGACGCCCTGGCCCGCGCCTATGTGGACCTTGCGAAACAGGATCGCTCCGCCTGGTCGAACGAGCTGTCGCTCCGGCCGTGGGTCGAAGGGTTCTGATGCTGCCTCGACGCTTCGAGCCCGCGCTGTTCGGGCTGATTCTGTCGGGCCTGATGTCGCTGATCGTCAGCGGCATCGCCACGATGCGCGCTGCTGGCCTGTCGGCCGACTTCCCCGCACTCTGGCTGGGCGCGTGGTTCACCTCGTGGCTCGTGGCCTTTCCCACGGTGCTTCTTGTCGCGCCGCTGGCCCGGCGGCTGGTTTCGCGGTTGGTCCGTGACGGCTCCTGACAGTAAGCTGTCAGGAGGGGTGTGGCATACCCTGTGGTGTCCCAAACGCGCAAAGGAGCCCGAAGATGCCCGATACCCCCACCATCGTCTGGAGCGAAGTGCCCGTCTCCGATCTCGACCGCGCCGTGAAGTTCTACAACACCGTCTTTGGCTGGAAGCTGGAAATCGACACGTCCGGCCACGAACCCATGGCCATGTTCGGCAGCGAGGATAAGGGCGGCGGCCACCTTTATCCGGGTGTGCCGGGCGACGGGAACGGCCCCACCGTTTACATCGCCATTCCTGACAAACTGGAAGACGCCGTACAGCGCGCCTGGGAGGCAGGCGGCACCGTGCGCGGCCTGCCCGTCCGCATCCCGCCCGGACGGTTCGCCTATGTCCAGGACCCCGACGGCAACCCCATCGGCCTGTTCGAGCCAGCCGCTGCCTGACGCCCTCCGGCCCGTATGGCGCTGATGCTGTACGGGCCGGACCCAAACCCGCTAGAAAGGAGCACAAGATGTCCGACACGCAGACCCAAACCGCGCCCCAGAATGCCGATGCCACGCCCCCGGTGGTCGTCTGGACCGAGATCCCCGTGACCGACATGGACCGCGCGGTGGCCTTCTACGACGCGGTCTTTGGCTGGCGGATGAAGGTCGATACCACCGGCCCGAACCCGATGGCGACCTTTGCCGACAGCACCGCAGGCGTGGGCGGCCACCTCTACCCGGGCGTCCCGGCGAAAGGCGCAGGCCCCACCGTCCATCTGGCCGTCCCCGATGGGGTAGAGGCCGCGATGGAACGCTGCCGGGCCGCAGGCGGAGAAATCCACGGCCCCGTCATCCCGATCCCTTTCGGCCGCTTCGTCTATGCGACCGATCCCGACGGGAACTCGATCGGGCTGTTCGAGCCGGCGGCGTGACCGCCCATGCGCCGCGCCGACCGCCTGTTTCAGATCGTTCAGGCCCTGCGGGGCGGGCGGCTGGTGACGGCGCGGCAACTGGCCGAAAGGCTCGAGGTTTCGGAACGCACCATCTACCGCGACATTGCCGACCTGCAGGGCTCCGGCGTCCCCGTGGAAGGGGAGGCCGGGCTGGGCTACATCCTGCAATCAGGCTTCGACCTGCCGCCCTTGATGTTCACGCGTGAGGAAATCGTGGCGCTGGTCGCCGGTGCGCGCCTGATCCGCGCCTGGGGCGGGCACGACATGGCCCGGGCCGCCGAAGAGGCGCTGATCAAGATCGGCGCGGTCCTGCCTGAACCGGAACGCGCCCGCGCCGAGGCGGTGCAGGTCCACGCGCTGTCGATGCCACAGCTTGACGATGCGACGCGCAAACGGCTCGACCGGATCGAACGCGCCGTCGACGACCGGGTGCGGCTGGTCCTTGATTACGCCGATGCCGAGGGCGCGGTTACCGAACGCCCCGTCCGGCCGCTGGGCCTTTGGTTCTGGGGCAAGGTCTGGACGCTTGTCGCGTGGTGCGAGCTGCGCGACGACTTCCGCATGTTCCGGGTGGACCGTATCCGGGACATGGCACCAGGCGAGGGCTTCCGCCACGAGCGGGGAAAGTCCTTGCGGGACTTCTACGCCCGCAACATGCCCGCGGGGTGGATGCACTAGGCGCGCCGCCGGCCAACCGCATTGCACCGCGTGCAGTCATAGCGGGCCACGCCCTGTTCAAAGTGAGTCACAGGGCGATGACGCCAGGACTGAGTTGGTGATTGTCGGGCGGCCGCGCTCGCCAATGCGCGGAACGGCGGCTCCCGGCGCAAGCCCGGGATGTCGCGATTTGAGTCAACGGCTGCCTTTGAGATTGCTTCGGACGGTTGTTCCGTTCTGCACCCTTGACCTACTGTGACCGCAATGACGTCATGGATTATCGAGCTATGGCCACTGCAGGCGAGAACACCCCGACGCTGCGAACCGATCGCCTGGTCATGCGCGCACCGAATGAACGCGATATTCCAGCGTGGTTTGCGCGGGCGACAGATCGCGGGTCAGCATACCTTGCCGGTGATCCTGTCCCGTCAAGTATTTCGGAAGGAAGGGAATGGCTGGCAAGGACACGCGCCAAGGCAGCGGCTGGCGAGCGCTTTTTGTGGAGCATCGACGTTCACGGAGGACCAGGCAGTATCGGCACGGTTGGACTGTCCGTAAGAGAGCCCGGGATCAGTTTCGTGATCGGGCGCGCATTCTGGCGACGCGGATTTGCGACGGAAGCGGCGCGCGAAGTGCTGCGTTTCGGTTTCGACGTGCTGGACTTATCAGAGGTCAGGTCCGAATTCGTTGCGGGGAACACAGGGTCGCGTCGCGTCCACGAAAGACTCGGTTTCCGGCATGTCGAGACTTTCACCGATGAGAGTGATGGCGCAGCTTGCGAGCGGTATGTTCTCTTGCGCTGAATTTGGTTCACAAGTGGCGCGATGCTCGCATCGGACTCCGCACAACAAGCGTCCGAGTTGTTCGCTGGCAGACGTTCGTTCAGCCCCCCAGCCCAGTTCGGCAGAGAGTGACGGGGATGTCGGAGAAGGACTATGGATCACCACTCCGCTACCCCAAGCGACGCGCGAAGCATCTGCTCCAAGCGGGAATACCCCGTGGGTACTTGGCCTACCGCCGGAACGGCGAGGGCCGTAGCCCCGCATCGAGCGAGGCCACCACGTCGGCGATCCGTTTGGCGCGCGTCGGCTCGGTTCTGGCCGTCTTGATCCATTCCAGCGTGCCGCGTTTCACCGACCGCGGCCATGCCTCCCACCCGACCACGCGGTCCCCAAGTGCCGCGTCCAGATCGGCAGGGCGTTCCAGCCGGTCCACATCGTCCAAAAAGCTCCACATCCCGCTTTCCTCGGCCACGCGGATCAGGGCCTCTCCGGCTTCCGTCATCTGGCCTGCCGCACGGGCTTCGGCAACATGCGCCTTGTTCACGGCCGACCATGCCGATTTCGGGTCTCGGGGCGCGATCAGTACGCTGGTGCGCACGTCATCGACGCCGCGCGTCTGGCTGTCGATCCAGCCCCAGCACAGAAGCTCCTGGATCAGGTCGCCATAGGCCAGATAATGCGGGCTGCCCTTCTTCCATGTCACCAGCCACACCGACGCTCCGCTGGCGTGGTTTTCTGACAACCACGCCCGCAATCCGGCCCGGCTTCGGACCTCCACCTTCGGTAGGTTCTCGCCTGCGCGTGGCATGCCTTGGGAGAATGCGGCGACCGGCTAGAAGCCGAACCGCAGGTTGACCCCGCCCCTGCTGACGTAAATACCGCCGGTCCTGCCTTTTGCCCCGCCAGAGCGGGCGATCTCTCTGCCAGCTCTGGGCCGGTGGCCGCGATCGTAGCGATGCGCGGGACGGTGGCCCAGATGATGATCGCGATACCGATACCTTGGCCGCTTCCGGACATTGTGATCGTGATAGACATAGATGCGTTCGGTCGTTCGCAAACTGGACCAGCCCGGTGCGCCCCAACGGTACGACCCCGTAACCGCGCGCCCTACCCGGCTTCTGCGGGTGTCCGACACCGTCACTGGGCGACTGGCGTCAGCGAACACGCCGCGCGCGGTGCTTGATTGGGGCAGCGGGGCGAAGCCCGAGCCCCGGTGGATCGGGATCGCAACCCGGTCATCCCCGGCATATCCTGGCATCTGCACGGTCTTGGCAGCGATTCCACCCGCCGCGGGCGCGTCCTGGGCCGCAAGGATGCCCGGACCCGCAAGGGCAAGGGCGATGGAAGCAAGTACTGTCTTTACTGCACGCATTGGTCAAACCTCCTGCGCGAATTCTATAACTCACCGGCAGGTGGGTACTGTATCACGGATCACATAATCACGTCACCGCACCGGATCGTGAACCGCCGTCAATGCGCCTCGGCCCAGTTGGCGCCCTGGCCCGCATCCACGGTCAGGGGCACGGCAAGTGTCACCGCCGGATCGGCGGCGCCTTCCATGACACCCTTCGCAATTCCGATCAGGTCGTCCGCCGCACCCGCTTCGACTTCGAAGAGAAGCTCGTCGTGGACCTGCAGAAGCATCCGCGCCGGAACGTCCCGGATCGCGGCCGGCATCCGGATCATCGCGCGCCGGATCACATCCGCTGCCGTGCCCTGAATCGGCGCGTTGATCGCCGCACGGCGCGCAAAGCCCGCATGCGGGCCCTTTGCGTTGATCTCGGGCGTGTGGATCTTGCGGCCAAAGAGCGTCTGGACGTGCCCGTGTTCCTTGGCGAAGGCCACGGTTTCATCCATATAGGCACGAATACCCGGAAAACGCTCGAAGTAGCGGTCGATGAAGCCCTGCGCCTCGTCGAGCGGGATCCGCAGGTTGCGCGCCAGCCCCCAGCCGGAAATCCCGTAGATCACGCCGAAATTGATCGCCTTGGCCTGGCGGCGCACCTCGGGCGTCATTTCGTCGAGCGGCACGTTGAACATCTCGGACGCGGTGGCGGCGTGGATGTCCTGCCCGTCGCGGAACGCCTGTTTCAACGCGTCGATCCCGGCGATATGGGCCAGGATGCGCAGCTCGATCTGGCTGTAATCGAGACTTACGAGGACGTTGCCGGGTTCGGCCACGAAGGCTTCACGGATGCGGCGGCCTTCCTCGGTCCGGACGGGGATGTTCTGGAGGTTCGGGTCCGTGGATGCCAGCCGCCCGGTCGACGCACCCGCGATGGAATAGGACGTATGGACCCGGCCCGTGTCAGAGTTGATATGTTCCTGAAGCGCGTCTGTATAGGTGGATTTGAGCTTCGACAGCTGCCGCCAGTCGATCACGCGGGCGGGCAGATCGTGCTCGGTCGCGAGGTCCTCCAGCACATCCGCGGGCGTCGAATACTTGCCGGTCTTGCCCTTCTTGCCGCCCGGCAGCGCCATCTTGTCGAACAGGATCTCGCCCACCTGCGCGGGCGAACCCACGTTGAACCGCTCGCCCGCAAGCGTGTGGATTTCATCCTCGAGCCCCGCCATTTTCTGGCTGAACGCGTTCGACATGCGCGATAGCGTGTCGCGATCGACCCTGATCCCCGACATCTCCATGCCCGCAAGAACCGGCACCATCGGGCGTTCCAGCGTTTCATAGACTGTGGTGACCTGCGCCCGGTGCAGCCCCGGCTTCAGCGTCTGCCAGAGCCGCAGCGTGATATCGGCATCCTCGGCGGCATATTTCACGGCGTCCTCTATCGGCACCTTGTCAAAGGTGATCGCGGATTTGCCCGACCCCAGAAGAGGTTTGATCGGGATCGGGGTATGGGCCAGGTAGCGTTCGGACAGCTGGTCCATCCCGTGCCCGTGAAGCCCGGCATGGCTCGCGTAGGAAATCAGCATCGTGTCGTCGATGGGGGCGACGTCGATGCCGTGACGGGCAAAGATCTTGGCATCGTATTTCATGTTCTGCCCGATCTTCAGGATCGCGTCGTCCTCGAGCATCGGTTTCAGGATCGCGAGCGCGGCTTCCATCCCGATCTGTCCCTCGGCCAGCGCGTCCGAGCCGAACAGATCGTCCGACGCCGCCGCGCGGTGGGTGAGCGGGATGTAGCAGGCCTCGCCCGCCTCGACGCAGAGCGAGATGCCGACAAGACCTGCCGTCATCTCGTTCAGCCCGGTCGTCTCGGTATCGACGGCGACATAGCCCCGCGCCTCGGCGCGCGCGACCCAGGCTTTCAGAGCCGCTTCATCGCGCACCCATTCGTATTCTTCTGGCTCAATCGGCGGGGCTTCGGGCGCGTCAACCTCGGCCGGGGCCGGTTCGGGAACCGCAGGGGCCTCGACGCCCAATGCCTCGGACACCCGCTTGGTGATGGTGCGAAACTCCATCGAGGCCAGGAACCCCAGAAGGTCATCGGCCACCGGGTCCTTCACCTCAAGGCTATCCAGCCCGTAATCCAGCGCCATGCCGGTATCGAGCGTCACAAGCTGCTTCGACAGGCGGATCTGGTCGGCATTGTCGATCAGGGTCTGGCGGCGCTTGGGCTGCTTGATCTCTTCGGCGCGTTCCAGAAGCGTTTCGAGATCGCCGAACTCGTTGATCAGAAGCGCCGCCGTCTTGATCCCGATGCCGGGCGCGCCGGGGATATTGTCGACACTGTCGCCGGCCAGCGCCTGCACATCGATCACCCGCTCGGGTCCGACGCCGAACTTCGCCTCGACTCCCTCGACGCCGATCCTGACGTTCTTCATGGCATCGAACATCTCGACCCCGCCGCCCACCAGTTGCATCAGGTCCTTGTCGGACGACACGATCGTCACCCGCCCGCCCGCAGCGCGCGCGCGCTCGGCCAGCGTCGCAATGATATCGTCGGCCTCGAACCCTTCCTGCTCCAGACAGGCGATGTTGAAGGCGCGGGTCGCCTCGCGGGTCAGCGGGATCTGCGGGCGCAGATCCTCGGGCATCTCGTCGCGGTTGGCCTTGTAGAGATCGTAGAGGTCGTTGCGGAACGTGTGGCTGCCCTTGTCAAACACGACGGCGGCATGGGTCGGCGCGTCTGCACCCTTGTTGTCCTCGACCATCTTCCAGAGCATGTTGACAAAACCCGACACCGCACCCACCGGCAAACCGTCGGATTTTCGGGTCAAAGGCGGCAGCGCGTGATAGGCGCGAAAGATGAACGCCGATCCGTCGATCAGGCTTAAGTGACTGCCTTTTCCGAATGCCATGCCGCCCTCCAGCTTCGCGCAGAACCAGAGGTAACGCGCGGGCCAGCGGGGGTCCAGCGGAAGGCTGGGATCAGCCCCCGAAAAGCCCGTCGAAGATACCGCCGAAGGCTTCGCTGAGGCTGTTCATAAGCGCCATGATGACCAGAACACCCAAGAGCGCCATCGCGTACCAGGCGAAGAACTGAAAGAGGATCGCGGCCCCGCCCAGAACGGTGGCGGCGATTGCGGGACGGCGGGCCTCGTGGCGCGCAAGCCCGGCCGCGCCCAGAACCACGGCAAGCCCGCCGATCAGGCCCACTGCGATCTGCAGGTAGTCATCCAAATCGCGGGGCACGGCCGCAGGTTCTGGCTGCTCAAGCCCGGCCACGTTGCGGGCCGCAGATTTCATGGTTTCGGCGGCAAGCTCCCCAAGGCTGACGCCTGCTGTCTGTTGAGGCGCGAATGGGCCGGCCCAGAACAGGGCGACTGCAGCCAGAAGGGCAAGCGCACCAAATGTGAAGCCGCTCCATCCAAGAACGGAAACTGGTTTTGCTGTCGTATCGGTCATCGGACCCTCCGGCTGGCTCGGACGGGCGTCTATCGGGGATTTCGGGCGATAGTTGGGCAGTTGGCGCTGGGGCTCAGTCCACGAAATCCTCGTGAATGTACTTCTTGTCGCAATAGCCGCATTCGACCCAGCCGGTCTTGGGATCAAGCGACAGCCACACGCGCGGGTGGCCCAGCGCACCCTCGCCGCCATCACAGGCCACGCGCCAGGTGCTGACCACCTCGGTTTCAGGCGCTTCAAGGGCGGGGACGTCGGTCATGGGCTGGGCTCTCCGGCTTGCCGCCGGGACGCACCCAGCTTAAGTCGCCGCCATGATAGCGTTGCCCGGATCGGGCACAAGGGGTCTGGGACGCGCAATGAGCCAAAGAAACGCGATTGAGATCGAAGGTCTGCGCAAGACCTATCGCGGCCGCGGCGGCACGTCTGGCAAGGAAGCGTTGAAGGGCATCGATCTGACGGTGCCCGCCGGCTCGATTTTCGGGCTTCTGGGGCCGAACGGGGCGGGCAAGTCGACGCTGATCAACATCCTTGCCGGTCTGGTACTGAAGACCTCCGGCCAGGTGCGGATCTGGGGGTTCGATCAGGACGTGAACCCGCGCCAGTCCCGCGCCGCGATCGGCGTGATGCCCCAGGAGTTGAACCTTGACCCGTTCTTCACGCCCCGCGCCTCGCTTGAGGTGCAGGCGGGGCTTTACGGCGTGCCGAAGTCCGAGCGTCAGACGGACGAGATCCTTGAAATGATTGGGTTGACCGACAAGGCGGATGCCTATTCCCGCTCGCTGTCAGGGGGCATGCGGCGGCGGCTGCTGTTGGGCAAGGCGCTTGTGCATCGGCCCCAGATCCTGGTGCTGGATGAGCCGACGGCGGGCGTCGATATCGAGCTGCGCCAGATGCTCTGGCAGAATGTCCGCAAGCTGAACGCGGACGGAATGACGATCATCCTGACGACGCACTACCTCGAAGAGGCCGAAGAGATGTGCGACGAAATCGCGATCATCAACCACGGCGAGGTCATAACCCGCGAAACGACACGCGCGCTTCTGGCACGGATCGATGCGAAAACGCTGGTGATCGTGCCCGAAGACGCGCTGCCCGATCCCCTACCGCTGCCCGCAGGCGCGCCGGTCCGTCCGCGCGCCTG
>JAAUYD010287998.1_pt1 | contig 11072 bp, 1 predicted proteins | sample 7278101 | NCBI WGS metagenome assembly JAAUYD01 (sample SAMN14350128, study PRJNA611818) | marine sediment metagenome | isolation source: surface marine sediment (0.6m) | place: French Polynesia: Moorea | collected 2018-08
CATCTCAAGAACAACCAGACCAACATCACGAACGGCCTGGCCGGCGGCAGCGGCCAGAACCACTCGTTCAGCGGCGGGGTGGTCTACGAGCACAGCCCCACCAAGAAGCAAACCAAACGTCTCCAACACGATGTTGATGTTGCCTGGGGCAAGACGGATAACGACATCGGGTTTGTCACCAAAATCACCGGCCATGATCAGAAGGCCGGGATCACCTTCAACATCTACGGCCGGTTCGTCTCCCAGAAGGACTCGTCGCGGACCGAGAAGGCCAGGCTCACCGACTGCCCGGCCTTGACCAGGTGGGTGTTGCCGCCGACGAGGCGTCCGTTGGTGAAGAGCCCGGCGCCGCCCCGGTTGTGCTCGTTGGGTGCAGCCAGCACATACTCGCGCTGCTCGCGGCTCTCCGAGTCGTTGGTGATCGTCAGCGTGAAGACGGCGGCGCTGTCGGGATGGACGTTGAGCGCCTCGGGTGGGCTGATGGCGATCTTGGGGTTGTCCCGACACTGGGTCAGGTTGGCCCCGCCCTGGCCGGCGCCGCGTCCTTCGCAGGGATTCGACGTGCGACCGCTCTTAAGCCCGAAGACCGGCGTGCCGTACGTCGGGTCGGAGCCGACGTCGACCGTGACGAAGTCCTGCTTGTCGTTGTCTTTGAAGGCCCAACCGACGGTCTTGCTCTCGGTACGCGACGAGTCTTTCTGGGAAATGAACCGGCCGTAGATGTTGAAGGTGATCCCGGCCTTCTGATCATGACCGGTGATCTTGGTGACAAACCCGATGTCGTTATCCGTCTTGCCCCAGGCAACATCAACATCGTGTTGGAGACGTTTGGTTTGCTTCTTGGTGTGGCTGTGCTCGTAGACTACCCCGCCGCTGAACGAGTGGTTCTTGACGCTGCCGCCAGCCAGGCCGTTCGTGATGTTGGTCTGGTTGTTCTTGAGATGCTTTCTCCAGTTGGCGATGGCGTTGGTGAGCGTGATCGGGTTCGAGGCACCGATAGGCGTGCCGTTGAGCGCTTGGCCGGTGCCAGCCAGCGCGCTCAGGCTTTCGAGTTCGGGGATCATCACGGTCTCGATGAAGCTCTCCGAGTAGACATAGTTCGTCGCGAAGGCATCATCGGGGTTGAGATCGGCCGCGAGCCCTTCCGAGCGAACGACCTGGCAGACGTTGGTTGGACTGCGTCCGAGGATGTCGTCCTTGGCAAAGAGTAGGTTGAGCGCCACACCCATGAAGAGGTCGTCCTGGATCGCGCTCGGGTCGGACGAGGTGGCGAACCGTTTGGTCGTCGTCATACAGATCTCCATGTTATTCTTAGCCGGGTCGTTGGGCCGTCCGTCTACAAGCCGGGTTTGCTCCCCACCGCCGACCGTCCGTCCGCTGATGAGCAGCCCAGCCCCGTTCTCGACCCGGAAGAAGGGCGTGCCGGCCCCGAACGAGAATCCGAGTTCCAGGTTGGTAAAGGCTCCCGCGCCGCCGCCGCCGAGTTCCATGTGGGTAATCGAAGAACAGTGCGTGGTGCCTTCCTGGAGGTAGGCGTGGGACTGCGAGCCCGGTGGGTCGTGCAAGATCAAGAGCGGGATCTCGGATGTGGTGCCCGATACGAAGGTGCCCGTGCGCGTGCGGCGGCCCTCGACGAGCACCCACTCGGTCTTGGTCACCGGCTCGCGGCCAGCAACCTCGGCTGTGGCCGAGATCGACTTCTGGAACGAGCGGTCGACGCCATTGACGACGCGCCCGGTGGAGACGTCGGGCGTGCTGCCGATGGTCTTGTAGGTGGCCTGCCCGTTCGTGATGGCCACTTCGACGGGCTCGGCCTTGTCGCCGATGCCGTCGAAGACAGTGAGCATGCCCGACGCGACCGGGCAGGTGTTGCGCGTGCCGTTGGCGCTGAGGCCGTAGTCCTCATTGATGTTGATCGTGAGGTTGAGGGCCTGCTTCTCGGTGATGACGGGCACGTTGGGCAGTGTGCGCACGGTGGTGGTGCCCTCCCGTACCGCGAGGCCGCTTGAGCAGCTGGCCTGCGGCGCGGGCAGGTTGGCGAAATCGATCCGCATCGGGGCGCGGTAGACCAGATCGAGCGTCGTATCGGACGAGGTCAGGTCGGCCTCCTGCGCGCCGAGGCGCTCGAAGAAGCCCGTCACGTCTGCCACGTCGAGGCCCGTGGGGACGGTAGCCGGGTCCACCGACACCTCGACGAGGTACTTCTGTGGCGGCAGGCGGAGTTCATAGGGCCCGGTAAGGGTGAAGCTTTGGTTGAAGCAGCCGTCCTCGGTCTTGACGGTGAGCGTCACCGTGCCGATCGACTGGGGGCACGAGGCCCCGCCGCCGCCGACAAAACCCCTCAACACATGCGTCTTCTGGTCCTTGAAGACGAGCCCCGCCGAGTCGCCCATCGCCCGGTAGCTGAACGAGGCCGGCAGGAACGTGTGCGCGGCGTTGCCCTGACCCTTCTGGAGCGTCAACGTGCGCGTGTCGCCGGCCTTGCTCGGATCCGACGGATCGACTGCGACGGCGAAGGTGCCGTCGCTCTGACTGGTGCCCTTGATCTGCGGCATACCGGTGCCCTCACGGACGAAGAACTGCACGTCCGGGGCCGGGCAGATACTGGTGGTGTTGCCCCGGATATATTCGTGGACGACGCGCCCGGAGACGGTGAAGGCGCTCTCGTCGAGGAAGCCGACCTCGTTCTGGACGGGGCTCTCCTCTGAGAGGGTGATCGGCTTAGAGGCGGGCGTGAACTCCCGGACGGCATGCATCGGGGTGACCGCGATGGTGCCCTGACTGCCGTAGCGGATGCCCGAGAAGGTGAAGTTGCCGTTGGCGTCGGTCGTGGCTGAGACGGGGAAGGCCGCCTGATCGGCCCAGTAGACGCCGGTGTGCTCAAGGATGCCGTTGGCGCCCTTGCCGCTGCGGTCGGGGGCGACCTTGCGCCTGTCCTGGTCGAGGGGCCAGTAGCCGACGAGGCCGGGCTCGTCGCCCTTGAGCTGGGTCTTCATCGTGGCCTGGATCTGCGCCTGCGTTCGGGCCACGTTCCAGATCTGCACCTCGTCGATCAAGCCCTTGAACCTGACATCCGACCCTGCAGGGTGATCACCAATGCCTAGCTGACCCGTATTGGCATCTATGTTCCCGCTCGGGTTGGTGTTGTTCCCCCGCTCGATGCCATCGACAAAGATCTTCAGCGCGTTGCCGTCGTAGGTGCCGGCTACGTGGTACCATTGGTTTGGATTGATCGTCACCCCCGAGGCCATGGCTCGGTGGCGCGTGCCGCCCACGACGACTTCGGCCGCGAAATTAGACGAACTGGAAGCGTAGAACAGCTCATAGATGCCGGGGCCACTACTGCTGGGCTTGAGAAGGATGCGACGGTATTCGGTGGCGTTCGGGTCGGAGAGTTTGACCCAGGCGCTCCAGGTGCCGGCTCCGCTGAGGTTCAACGCCGTGCTGGGCTCGGCCGCCACACGGCCGCCCACGCCGTCGAAGAGCAAGGCGTTGTTGGGATCGGGCGAGAGCTGGACCTCCACGCCCGGCGTGCCGCCGCCTTCGAGTGTGGCGATCCGCCCGGAGATCACCCCGTTGGCCTGGCGCCAGCCCGTGGCACAGGCCCCGACGCCCTCTGTCTTCGCGCCGTCGAAGGCCCGTACGCAGTACTCGTAGGCGTTGCCCGAGCCCGCGCTGAAATCGTTGAAGCTCGTCGTGTTGGCCCCGACCTCGCCCACCAGTTGCAGGCTATCGGTCTCAAGGCGACGGTAGACGTTGTAGCCAGCCTCGCTTGCCTCGTCGTTCCAGCGCAGTTGGATTTGTTCGTCAAAGGTGCCGTCGGAGGCCACGAGCCCCGTCAGGCCCGTCGGAGCGCCGGGTATAGACGTATTGACGCTGATGTCACAGACTTCGTGGGTGGTATACGCGGGATTGTTGTTTCTATTGATGGCACTCACGCAATAGAGCCCCCCCAATGGCACGTTACCCTCCGGCATGAAACTCGTCGTGTTCGGGGGAAGATCAAGGTTCGCCACCGTCCTATCAGGGCGTGCGTGCCGGATGTGGTAGCCGCCCTCGTGCTCGGAGTTGTCCACCCACCTGACGACACCGAGGTACGTATCCGAGGCATTGACGTTCAACGGGGGCCTCAGCACCGCGATGCCCGTCTCGATGGCGTGGGTCGAGATACCGGTGGCGTCTTTGGCCCGCACGGTGTATGTGTGCACCCGCCCGAGCACCGGGCTCGTGTCGCTGTAGCGCGTCGTGTTGGCCGGCAGCGCCGTCGTCGTCAGTAGCACCCCGTCGCGCAAGACCTCGTAGCCGGTCTCGGCCCGGGAGTTGTCCGTCCAGCGCAGCTCCACTTTGTTCTCGAACGTGCTGTCCGAGGCCACGAGGTCCGTCGGGGCGGCCAGCATTCGCCGGCCCGTCGAGTCGCTGTTGGCGGCGTAGGGGCCGTTCTTGGACTCGGCGAAGGTGCCGGGCAGGTACTCGTTGATGGCGCGCACGCGGTAGGTCTGCGCCGCGCCGGGGGGCAGGCCGTAGTCGGCGAAGAAGGTGCGCGAAGCGCCGACCTGTCCGGCGAGCGTCTCGGTGCCACTTCCGCCCTGCCAGAGGGGGCTGGTGATGGTGCCGTGGTGGTCACCGGCGCGGTCGAAGGCGATGTTGCCGGCGCCGTCGTCGAGCGGCCAGTGGGCGATCAGGTTGTCAGGCCGAGCCGGGACCGCGCCCCGGGTCATATTCGCTTGAATCTCCGCCGGTGTTAGCACCGCGTGCCAGATGCGCACGTCGGCAATCTGGCCGGGAAAGAACTGACTGGGCGTTTGGCTGCCCTCTGAGCCAATCCACAACGGAAAGGTCGTGTTGGGAGTATAACCAGACCCCCTCTGGCCTAGCTCTGTGCCGTCTATATAGAATGTGAGGCTAGAGGTGGTGCCCTGATCTTCCACTGTGACGGCCAGGTGTGTCCAGCGGCCTTCCACGACCGTCCCTGTCCCTGCTGATGGTTGCAAGACGAGCCAGTTAGAGCTGCTGTTACCGTACCAGAATTCCCACTGATTCGCATCGGACGCATAAAAATTGTAGCCCTTGGTCGTGCTCGCGTCGCTGTCGTCGCGCGACATCAGCGGTGCGCGGAAGGTGCCCGCCCCGCCGGTTGCCCGGACCCAGAGGGCGATGGTGAAATTCGTCGGTGGGTTGAGCGCAGCGTCGTAGGGCACCTTCACATGGCTCGCCGTGCCGTCGAAGGCCAGTTCGCGGCCTCCGGTCCGGTAGATGCGGTAGCCCTGCGCAGCGTCCGAGGACGGCTGCCACGTCACGTTGACGTGCGTCTCGTCCCCGTCGAGCATCGCCGCCACGTCCGTCGGCGGCTTGAGGCTCCGCGTCCCCTGCGTACACGTCGGCGTCGACTCCTCGATCGAGGCCGTCGAGACGCCGATTGACGAGAGCACCCCGTAGGCCCCCTCTGCCACCGCCTGCGCCTCCACCGTGCCCTGCGCCGATAACGCGCGGGTAGCCAAGTCGCCTTGCTCACTCAGATACGCCGAGACGGCCTCCCGGCCCTGCGCCACGAGCCGCCCATTGGCCGTCGAGCCCGGAGACACCGTCACCGCCGTGACACAGTAGTCGTAGCGCACATCCGTGTTGACGGCCCGGTCGTCGTAGCTACGCTTTTCGAACGACGGCGTGGCAATGAGCGTCATGCCGGACGTAGAGGTGGGCGCTGCGTTGTCCGTGTCCTGGGCGCGATAGACTTTGAAGAGCATCACCGTCGAGGCCGCGTTCTCCCACGTCAGCTGCACCCGGTCTTCGAGCGTGGCGTCGGTGGCGACAGCGTTCGAGGGCGGCAGCACGTGTGCCCGCTGGCCGTTCGACGTCGTGCAACTCTGCGCCGAGCGGCTCGGCCCGCCGGTATCGCCCGCCTGCCGGCTCACGGCGCGCACGCAGTAGCTATGGCTCGCGCCGGGGGTGGCGCTGACATCATTGAACGAACGCGCGGCGCCGCCGACCGAGTCCACCGGCGTCGTGCCGCCATCGCGGAAGACTTCGAAGCCGGTGATGCCGGTGGGGCCTTCGTAGGTCCAGGCGACGGCGATGCGGTCGTCGAAGGTGTTGTTGGAAGCCGTCACCGCAGTAGGAGCGGGGAGGCTCCCGGCGGTGCCCTCATCGCAGACGCCCGAGGCCGTCACTGCCGACTCGCCCGAGGCCGTCACCGCCGTGACGCAGTACGTGGCGCTGGCCCCCGGCGTGTCATCGTATTGGGTCGTGTTCGCGGCCAGCGTGGCGATGGCCGTGCCGCCCCGGTAGACCCTGTAGTTAGTCTCGGTGTTGCTCTGGTCGGTCCAGGTGATGCGCACCCGGTCGGTCCACAGCCCATCCGTGGCCGCCACCGCTGCCGGCGGCGTGACCGTGGCCCGGGTGCCGTTGTCGCAGATCTCGGTCGTCGTCGTCGTACCCGTGTGCGCGGTCAGGCAATACTGGTACGTCGTGCCGGCCACTGCCGAGGCATCCAGAAACGAGGTGACGTTCACGCCGAGGTCGAACGTGGCGTTGACCACGCCGGAGAGCTTGCGTTCGAGCCGGTAGACGTCCTCAATGCCCGAGTTGTCGGTCCACTGGATGAAGACGTCGTTCTCCCGTGTCTGGTCTGAGGCCTGGATGCCGGTCGGCGCGCGAAAGGTCCGCCGTCCATTGTCGCAGACCTGGGCCGAACGCGTGCCGGCGGCATCGACGACGGTGACGCAATAGTTGTACGACGTGCTGATCATGGCCGAGGCGTCGAGGTACATCCGTTGGTCAAAGCCAGCCACGGCAATCTGGGTGCCGTCGCGAGTGATGTCGAAGAAGGAGCCGTTGGCGATGGCCGAGGCGTCGATCTGCCAGGAGAGCTCGACGCGGTCTTCGAAGACGTCGTCGGTGGCCGAGAGGGAGGAGGCCGGGGTGACGGTCTGGGCCTGGGCAGGTAGCGCGGCCAGCAGCAGGAGCGTCAGCGCGAGCAGCACCGCCCGGAGGGTTCCTACGTTGGGGGAGAGTATCGTGGACTTCATAACTCGTACTGGGTTTAGGCGTAGCGTGCGTGGTAGGGTTCTGGGGGAGACAGGAGGCAGCAGCGTCGAGGCGTTCAGGGGAGTGCTTCTTGCTCCGACGCTCTCCGTCTCCCACATTCCGTTATGCGTCGGGGGAGGACGTCGGGGGAGCGCGCGCATCGTCGTGTGCGCCCTCGCGTGGAGGTGGCGGCTCGGGCTGCTGGGGACTTAGCATGGTGCGGAGGGCTTCCAACTCCACGCGTAAGAACTCAGAAGGGGAAGGCGCCTGGACCGGCGGCTTCTTTTCACGGGGGCCGTTGTTGGATCTCTTGGATGTAGCCATGGGTGTGGGCAGAGGCCTGAGACGTCAAAGCCAGCGCTGCCTGTTGCGTCAGGTGCAGCGCCCTTGCTGATGCCACGATAGGGAGGTGCAGTAGTGCAAATCTTGCCATCATCCGGTCCCGGCCTGCCAACACCGGTCCAGACCTGCCAATCAGCGGTCTATTCTTGCCATCGTGCTGAAAAAGAAGGGCGAGAAGGGGAAAAGAGCGACGTAGAGATGCAAAACCACGAGACGCAGAACTGCGGAGAAAAGAAATTGCCCAGGGCGTTGCCTTAAGAGCGAGATTACCGTTAAACCTTAAACGATGGTAAGCACTTAGACTTGCTCGGCGTAGGCTGAGGGAGAGGTGCCAAAGACCTGACGAAACGCGCGCCTGAACGACGACTCGCTCTGAAAACCCACTGCGTAGCACACCTCCTTCACCGACAGCTCTCCCGCACGCAACAACACCGCAGCCTCATCCAGACGCATCCGGCGCAGCAGAGCCGCTGGCGTCTCACCCGTCAAGGCCAACAACTTCCGGTGCAACTGCCGACGACTCATCAAAGCCGTCTCGGCCAAGGCGTCCACCCCAAACCCGGCCTCCGCCAGCCGGGCGGCGATGATCTGGTGAACTTGCTCCAGGAAGGCGGCCTCCCGCGGCGGCAACACGGCCACCGGGGCTTCCTCCTCTGCATCTACCACACCCCCCTCCACGGCGCCCTCGCTGGCGAAAAGAGTCCGCAGCCGCCTGCGTTCCTGAATCAGCGTCCGCACCCGCACCTGCAACTCCTTTGCATTGAACGGCTTCGGAAGGTACGCATCCGCCCCCGACTCAAACCCTGCGATCCGGTGCTCGACCTGCGCCCTGGCCGTCAAGAGCACCACCGGGATGTGGCTGGTAGCCGTGTCGGTTTTGAGCGCCTGGCAAACCGCGAGGCCGTCCATTTCGGGCATCATCACGTCGCTCAAGACGAGGTCCGGCACCAGCTCCCGCGCCCGCTCGACGCCCACTCGCCCGTTCTCGGCTTCGACGACGATGAAGCGCGCTTCGAGGTGGGCGCGGATGTAAGCGCGCATGTCGGCATTGTCCTCGACGACGAGCACGACGGTCTCCTCTTCATGGATCATTTCCGCCTGGGGCGCTTGTTCCTCGGTTCCGGCGGAGCCGCCATCGCCGGGGGCTAACTCCAGCAGCGGCACCCGTTCGACCGGTGCCGCTGCGTCTGTCTCCAGCTGTGCTTCTTCGTCCTCGTCGACCGAGACCTCCTTCAGTACCGGTAAGCGTACAGTAAAGCGCGTGCCAAACCCCACCTGGCTCTCGACCGCAATCGTTCCCTCGTGCAGTTCAACCAACTCCTTGACCAGCGACAGGCCAATGCCCGAGCCCTCATGCGCCCGCGTAGCCGCGCTGTCGACCTGGAAGAACCGGTCAAACAGACGAGGCAGGTCCTCTTGTGCGATGCCCGGCCCGGTGTCGGCCACCGTAATGCAGGCGGTGCCGTCAGCCTCTTGCTCGAAGCGCAGCGAGACTTTGCCGCCACTCGGGGTGAACTTGAAGGCGTTCGAGAGCAGGTTGATGACGATTTTTTCGAGCTTGTCGGTATCGTAGATGTGGGGTATGCGGTCCTGCGGGATCTCGGTATGAAGGTGGAGCCCTTGCCGGAGGGCCATCGATTCGAAGAGGGCGGCCATCTGGCGCAGGTGCTTGGCCAGGTCGTAGCGCCGGGCGTGAAGCAGCAGCGCGCCGGCGTCGAGTTTGGAAAGGTCGAGGAGTTGGTTGATCAGTCGCAGCAGGCGGCTACCATTGCGTCGGGCGCGATCGACGTGGGGCAGGGCGTCTTCGAGCGAGGCGAAGCGTCTGTTGGCGATGTCGTCGAGGGGGCCGAACGTGAGCGTGAGCGGTGTGCGGAACTCATGGCTGATGTTGGCCAGGAAGCGCGACTTGAGGGCGTTGGCCCGTCGCAATTCGTCGGCTTGTTCTTCCAGTTGGGCTTCATTTTCGCGGATCCGCGCCGTGCGTTCGGCCACGGTATGCTCCAGAGCGGCCTCGCGGGCCTTCAACTGCCGCACCCGCAGCACATAGAACAACGGCCCTCCAACGGCGAAAAACACGCCCACCAGCCCGTAGAACCACCATGTTCGATACCACGGCGGGGTGATCGTGAACGAAAGCGAAGCTCCCGCTTCGTTCCAGGCGCCGTCGTTTTTGGCCGCCTGAACCCAAAACGTGTACGATCCTGGCGACAGGCTCGTGTAATACGCCGTCCGACGCGTACCTACCTCCTGCCAGGCTGTGTCGTACCCTTCCAGCTTGTACTTGAAGCGCATCTGCTCCGGCTTCACATAGCTGAGCCCTGTGTAGGTGATCTCGACATCCCTTGGCCCAGGTGGTACCTCCACCGCCTGTCGCAGGTCCACCGCCTCTCTGTCAATCCTCATCTGCTCGATGGCCACCGGCGGCGGCACCTCGTCCAGGGGTTGGTGCTTCGTATCGATCATCACGATGCCGTCGGTCGTCGGAAACCACATCCGCCCATCCTGGGTCTGCCACCCTGCAGGCATGCCACCCCCGTTGCCCTCAATCATGCCGTCCTCCGGACCGAACGACATACTGTGAACCGACGCGATCCGCCCCTCAGCGAAGGCGTTGAGCTGTTGGCGGTTGACGTAGAATAGCCCCAGGTTACCCAGCATCCAGAGGTTGCCCTTTTCGTCTTCGAGGATGCGGGAGACGACGTTCTCGAAGAGCCCGTTGTCCATCGTGTAGCGCGTAATCACACCGTCTTTAAGGCGGGAAAGCCCCCCGCCATAGGTACCGACCCAGAGCGTGGTGTCCTGGTCTTCGTGGATAGCACGAACCATGCCGGACGAGAGGCCGTCTTCGGCGGTGTAGTTGGTGAAGGCGCCGTCTTGTAGGCGACTGAGCCCGTCGGTGGAGCCGAACCACATCGCCCCGTCGCGGCTCTCCATGATGAAGCGGACATCGTTGTGGAGGAGCCCATCGTCGGTGGTGAAGTGCGTGCTTTGGCCGTTCTTGCGCCGCACAACGCCGCCTTCGGTGCTGATCCACAGTGCACCTGCCTGATCCTCAAACAGGGCATGGATCTCTCCCGGAGGCAGGTCGTCTTCATACGTGGTAAAGGTACCGTCCAGCACCCGGGATAGGCGAGGCCCAGTAGCACTGCTATTTCCAAACCACAGGGTGCCTTCCCGGTCCAGCAATAGGGCATAGACGCAGCCAATCGCTATGCCGCTATTGTCGGTGCGATACGTGGTGAAGACCCCATCGCGGAAGTGGGTCAACGCACCGCATCCTGTGCTGACCCAAAGGCCACCCTCGCCGTCGCCCGTGATCCGGAAGACGCCCTGATCAGGCAAGCCGTCGTCGGTCGTATAACGGGTCAGCATGCGCTTGCGAAGGCGGTGCAGCCCTCCCCCAACGGTGCCGACCCAGAGGCTTCCCTCCTGATCCGCGATCACCGACCGGACTATCCCCCCCAGCGGATACATCTCGGGCCCGCCGTCGTTACCAGGAGCCGCGCCAGCCGTCGCTCCGGCCAGACGGATGAGATCGCCGGCCTGTGTGCCGACCCAGAGGTTGCCTTCTTGGTCCTCTTCAAGGAAAGAGAAAGCGACAGCGGATTGGCCTGGCAGCGAGACGCGTTCGAAGTGACTGCCTGTATTACGGACCAGGGCTCCTTGATCCGTACCCAGCCACAGCGTACCGGCACGATCTTCGACCA
>JAAUYD010000403.1_pt1 | contig 11071 bp, 10 predicted proteins | sample 7278101 | NCBI WGS metagenome assembly JAAUYD01 (sample SAMN14350128, study PRJNA611818) | marine sediment metagenome | isolation source: surface marine sediment (0.6m) | place: French Polynesia: Moorea | collected 2018-08
CTTGCGAAGACGGCCCGTGTAAAACCCGCACTTGTCCGCGGTTGCGGTGTGTGGTGCGCCGTCGAGGTTGACGAACTGCACCCGGTCGCCCGCCTTCATCTCGAGCGTGGCGGGGCTGAACTTGTGACCTTTGATCTCCACCACGTGGGTCAGGTGCCCGCCTGCGCTTGCCATCTTGGCGGCAAGCGGCACGGCGGCGAGGCCAAGGCCGAGTTTCAGGAATTGGCGACGGTTTGCGTTTGTCATGGGTCTGTCCTCTCAAATTGACTGTCGTTGAACTGCTGTGTTCGAGAGGGTTACGCCCCGCCCGCAGGCGTTATTCCCGGTCGTGAAAAAAAATTCTGGCCATCGGATTTTTGGGTTAACGCGCCGAACGCCAAATACACCGAATTCCCCGCACCGACGCGATACCGACGTCACACCGACGTGGTACAGATGCCGTGTTTTCGAACGAAACCATGCGAAACAAGGCGTGTTAACCATTCTTGCGCACGGGTCCCGCGTGAAACCCGTCTTTCCCGGCGCCGTGCTTCCCCCTAAACTCGCGTCAGATCAGTCAGGAGACCGCCGATGTACGATCTCGCCATTCCCGAAACCCGGGTCCAGGCCCTCGACCAATTGTTGGCGAAACTGCCGGATTTCCTCGCCGCCGCGCCCAAGGACGAGGGTCGTTTGGATATGATCGTATCTCGCCCCGCTCACGGCGATCGGACGACACCGCAAACCGTTGAAGTCACAGCAAAAGGCGGCGTCGCGGGCGATCACTGGGCCAAGGGCTGCTGGGCCTCGCTGCCCGACGGATCGCCTGATCCGGACGTGCAGATCTGCATGATGATGTCGGGCTGCATCGGGGCCATCGCGGGCGACAGGGCCAACTGGCCCGCGGCGGGTGACAACTTCTTCCTCGACATGGATCTGACCCCCGCCAACATGCCGCCCGGCACCCGCTTCGCCATCGGCACCGCCGAGTTCGTCGTCACGGCGGTGCCACATAACGGCTGCCAAGGCTTTATCGACCGTTACGGCCGCGACGCGTGCCTGTTCGTAAACACTGGAAAAGGCAAGGAATTACGGCTCCGCGGCATCTACGCGAGGGTGACAAAGGACGGCGCTGTTACCGTCAACGACACCGTCCGGAAACTCTGAGGGGGAGGCCTGACATGTCCCTATTCTCCAAGCTTTTCGGCGGCGGGAGTGCGCCGGAACCGGAAAGCGAAACCTACGAAGGTTACAAGATCACCCCCAATCCGGCGCGCGAGGGCAGCAGATTCCGCGTCGGCGCGACCATCGAGAAGGGCGACAAGACCCACCACCTTATCCGCGCCGATATGCTGGAGACGCTGGAGGACGCGAACGCCACCTCCATCCGCAAGGCCAAACAGATGATCGACGAGCAAGGCGAGCGCCTATTTGGATAGGCGCCGGAAAGAGAGAGACATGACCCACCCAACCCTGACCAGTGAAAGCGTCGCGGTTATCACGGGAGGCGCAGCGGGCATTGGCTTCGGCGCGGCCAAGGCGTTTGCCGGGATGGGCATGGCGGTGGTCATTGTCGACAACCGGGCGGAATTGCTTGAACCGGCGGCGGAGACTTTGCGCGGACTGGGGGCGCGGGAGGTCATGACGGCGGCCATCGACGTCTCCGACCGCGAAGGCGTGGAATGGCTGGAAAGGGAGGTCGCCAAGCGCTTCGGCGGCACCGACATCCTGTTGAACAATGCCGGTATCCAGCCGGGCTCGACGATACTGAACGACTCGGAGAACTGGCGCCGTATCCTAGAAGTTAACCTCTGGGGCATCATCCATGGCAGTCAGGTCTTCGCGCCCGGCATGATCGCGCGAGGACGCCCGGGGGCGATCATCAATACCGGTTCCAAGCAAGGGATCACGACGCCACCTGGCGATCCGGCCTACAACACCGCCAAGGCTGCGGTAAAGGCATTCACCGAGGCGCTTGCGCACGACCTTCGCAGCCGCGAAGGGCATGGGATCAGTGCGCATCTGTTGATCCCCGGCTTCGTCTTTACAGACCTCACCGCGAGAGGGCGGGCCGAGAAGCCGGCAGGTGCATGGACACCCGACCAGACCGCGGCCTTCATGATCGAAAGCCTGAACCGCGGCGATTTCTACATCCTTTGTCCAGACAACGACGTGGACCGGGCCACGGATGAAAAACGTATGGCCTGGGCCATTGGCGACATCATCGAAAACCGTCCGGCGCTATCGCGCTGGCACAAGGATTATGCCGAGAAATTCGAAGCCTACATGAAAGGGTGATCGCACGCCCCTCGCCGGGACGTGACGCGCCGCGATTGGCAAATGTGCGACAGGAACGCCACATCATTTTCACCACGAGAATGATGGAGATAAGCCAATGCGAACACTCGTTTTCGCAGCCCTGACGGCTGCGCTCACTCCCCTTACGGCCGCTGCCGATCTGACAATCCGTGGCTCGGTCGTCACGCCCACGGGACCGTCGAGTTTCGAGGTCCCCTGGCGCGGGCGCTCGGGACCGCGCGACTTCTGGTGCATAGCGGGCGAATACGCGCGCTACGATCTGGGGCTGCCAGGGAGAACCCGGCTTTACCGCACATCGCCTCTGCCGCGTCGAGCAGGCGAGGGCGTGACGTTCAGCACCTCACCAGAAGGTGCGCAATCGACCGGCCTCGCGCTGATCGGGGGCGGCAACAGCATCAGCGTCGCGCACGCGCTTCTTCAGTGCAGCCGCCGGTGAGACGCGCTAATCTTGCCCAATGGCGCATCACCTGACGATCGAAACCCGGGGCCCCGGACTGTACGAGTTCACCGATCGATTGCACGCGCTTGCGGCGGGTGAGGGTGTGCTGGTCGTCTTCGTGCGTCACACGTCCTGCTCGCTTCTCATTCAGGAAAACGTGGACCCGGACGTGCAGCGCGATCTGCTGGCGTATTTCGAGCGTTTGGCACCACCTGCGGACGACCCCTCGATGCGGTATCTGACGCATACGCTCGAGGGGCCGGACGACATGCCGGCGCATATCAAGGCGGCGGTGTTGCCGGTCAGCCTTTCGATCCCGGTGGAAAACGGTCGGCTGCTGCTCGGCACGTGGCAAGGTGTCTATCTCTTCGAGCACCGACGCCGCCCGCACAGGCGCACTTGTGTTGTCCAGATGATGCAGGCTGTTTGACTGGGATCCGGTGTGCCGGTTCTGGGTCGGGTCAAGACTTAACCCTCGGGCGTTTCGAGAAACTGCATGGGAGGAAGGTCCGGGTTGTCGACCGCCTGCATGACCGCGCGGCACAGGAAATCGCCTGCCTTGGTCACGTCCTCCCACACAACGATTATCTCCTTCCTGAAGCGCTTCAGGAAAGGCAGGGCTTCCTTCGCGACGAGGTCGACGCCCTTGCCAATCTCGTATCCTTCTTCTTCCAACGCGGCGACCACAGCCATGGCGGCATTGGTAGAGGCGGAGATGATCCCGTCCGGCGCTTCGCCAGAGCGGAGAATGGCCCGAATCGCAGCCTCGATGACCGGAGACGCATCGTCCGAGGTTGCGCCGTCGAGCACTTGGAACGCCAACCCGAGCGCGTCCGCCTCCTTCCGTGCCGCATCGTTCATTTCCATGGAATAGAACTGATCCTTCTGCGGTGCGACCAGCAAGATGCGCTTACGCCCCCGCGCGGCCAGTTTTCTGACGGACAGCGCGGCGAAGGTGCCGTTGTGAAAATCATAAAAGGGGTGCCGGTCGGCCCAGTTCGTCCGGCCATGCGTGGCAAACGGGAACCCGATTTTCATCAGATAGGCGACACGCGGATCCTCGGGCTGTGTCTGGTTCAGGATCAACCCGTCGGCAGAACGGGTTTCCGTCACGTATCGCACCGGGTCCATGGGATCCTGATCCGGGAAGTAGGGTGTCACGATCATATGGTAGGGCGTTCCGCGGGTCGCAGCCGCGATGGAGGTGATCAGGCGCGCCGTGTGGTTCATCATGTCATGCTGCGTCGAGAGGACCAGCGCGATCACGTTCGTTTTGCCGGTCCGCAGGCGCAGGCCCGCGCGGTTGGGCTGATACCCGATTTTGGCGGCGATCTCCCGCACCTTTGCCTTGGTCGCATTTCCGATGTCCGGCGCGTCGTTTAACGCACGGGAAACCGTCGGCACGGCCAGTCCCGAGAGTTCCGCGATCGTCTTAAGTGTCGGGCGTGCTTTGTATTTTGTCTCGGTCGCCATGTGTTTTCCGCTTTGAACACGTCGCCTGTCTATACCGCTGGTTTCCGGAACAATCCAGCTTGATAACGCAATCGAAAACGTTATAGTTCGTCACGTAATCGTTTTAGGTTTCAGGGAGGAGCATATGAAAACGATCAGGAATATCATGGCGACGACCGCCATTGTCGGGGCCGGAGCGGCCTCTGCCGCCGATCTTGAAGTCACGCATTGGTGGACCTCAGGCGGCGAAGCGGCCGCGGTCGCGGAATTCGCGAAAGCCTTCAACGAAAAGACCGATCACAACTGGGTCGACGGCGCCATCGCGGGCTCGGGCGGCACCGCGCGCCCGATTATCATTAGCCGTATTCTCGGCGGAGATCCGATGGGTGCCACGCAGCTCAATCACGGTCGGCAGGCTGAAGAACTGATCGAAGCGGGACTTCTGCTCGATCTCACCGACGTCGCGGAGGCCGAGGGGTGGAAGGACATCGTGAACCCGTCCTCGCTGCTCGACAGTTGCACGGTGGACGGCCGTGTCTATTGTGCGCCGGTCAACATCCATTCCTGGCAGTGGATTTGGCTGAGCCACAAGGCTTTCGCAGATGCCGGAATCGACGTGCCGTCCGATTGGGATGAGTTCGTGGCCGCGGCGCCGGCACTGGAAGAGGCGGGTAAGATCCCGCTCGCCATGGGGCAGCAGCCTTGGCAGTCGAACGGGGCCTTTAACGTTATGATGACGGCGATCGGTGGCGAAGCACTGCGCAAAAAGATCTTCGCGGACAAGGACCCTGAGGCCGTTAAAGGCGCTGAAATGACCCGTCTGTTCGAAGCCGCCGCAAACGCGCGCGCGATGGCGGCGAAATCGAATGTTCAGGACTGGAACCAGGCGACCAATCTCGTGATCACCGGGCAGGCCGGAGCACAGATCATGGGCGACTGGGCGCAGGGAGAATTCCAGGTGGCCGGCCAGGTCGCAGGTGAGGATTACACCTGTCTCCCCGGGCTGGGCGTGAACGAAGTTATCTCGACCGGAGGGGATGCATTCTACTTCCCGAAGCAGGATGATCCTGAAATTGAAGCTGCTCAAAAGGAACTGGCAGCCCTTCTCCTAAGTCCGGAAGTTCAGGTCAGTTTCAACCTCAAAAAGGGCTCGCTGCCGGTGCGCGGCGATATCGACCTTTCGGCGGCGAATGACTGCATGAAAAAGGGTCTCGAAATCCTGGCAGCAGGAGCGATCCTGACCGAGGCCGATCAGCTTCTTTCGCCTGACACGCAGGGTCAGCTGGAAGATCTGATGGTCGAGTTCTGGAACGACCCCTCGTTCTCCGCCGCAGATGCTCAGGCGCGCTATGCGGAAATCATCGCCGACGCCGACTGATCTTGCGCGCAAACCGGTGGTCGCGGTCCCGCCGAGGCCCCCGGAACCGAGGGGAGAGGTGACATGACGGCGCCAGTCGAAATCGTCGACGCGGGCGGGCAGAACGTGTCGGTGTCCAAACGGCCGAACGGCCTGACGCGGAACCTGACGGCCAAGGTTGCCGCCATTCCGATGGTTGCGACGGCGTTGGTTATTTTCGTCGGCTGCACGCTCTGGACGATCTATCACTCCTTCACGCGCTCGCGGCTTCTGCCTGCGCCCGACAAATGGGTTGGCCTCGATCAATATGAGCGGCTCTGGAACACGCGCCGCTGGCTCGTGTCGATCGAGAACCTCGCCATCTACGGTATCTGTTCGCTGATCCTGTCGCTGGTCATCGGCTTCACGCTTGCCGCGCTATTGGATCGCAAGATCCGGGGCGAAAACGTCTTCCGCACCATATTCCTGTATCCCTTCGCGCTTTCCTTCATCGTCACCGGCCTCACATGGCAATGGATTCTGAACCCCGATTTCGGTATCCAGAGCGTCGTGCAAAGCTGGGGCTGGGAGAGCTTCGCGTTCGATCCACTGAACACCGCCGACATCGCCATTTACGGCATCCTGATTGCCGGGATCTGGCAGGGCTCCGGATTCGTTATGGTGCTCATGCTCGCCGGTCTTCGGGGCATTGACGAGGACATCTGGAAGGCCGCCCGCGTCGACGGCATTCCGACCTGGAAGACCTATGTCTTCGTCATCATCCCGATGATGCGGCCGGTCTTCGTGACCGCGCTCGTGATCATCGCGAGCGGCATCATCAAGGTCTATGACCTCGTGGTCGCGCAGACCAGCGGGGGCCCGGGCATCGCGACGGAGGTGCCCGCAAAGTACGTGATCGAGAAGATGTTCCAGAGCCAGAACCTCGGCCAGGGCTTCGCAGCGTCGACGATGATGCTTTTGAGCGTTCTGGTGGTCCTGATCCCGTGGGCCTATCTCGAGTTCGGAGGGAAGCGGCGTGGCTGACGTTATCGCCTCATCTACCGGTGTCGAGCCGCGTGGACGCAAACCGAAGCGGCGCCTGTCCAGCACCAATATCATGCTTTACGGCACGCTTCTGCTGGTCTCCGTCTACTACCTGCTGCCGCTCTACGTCATGATCGTCACGTCGCTGAAGGGCATGCCGGAAATCCGGCTGGGCAATGTCTTCGCCCCACCTGTCGAAGTGACCTTCGAGCCCTGGGTCAAGGCCTGGGCCGAGGCCTGTACGGGCATCAATTGCGAAGGGCTCTCCCGCGGTTTCTGGAACTCGGTTGCCATTCTCATACCGTCGGTGGCCGTTTCCATCGCGGTCGCCAGCGTCTCCGGCTACGCGCTGGCCAACTGGCGGTTCAAAGGCTCGGAGGCGTTCTTCACCATCCTGATCTTCGGCGCCTTCATCCCCTATCAGGTGATGATCTATCCGATCGTGATCATCCTCCGCGACGTGGGCGGGTTCCTCGGCGTCCAGCTCATGGGCTCAATCTGGGGCCTCGTGATCGTCCACACAATCTTCGGCATGCCGATCCTGACGCTCTTGTTCCGAAACTACTTCACTTCCGTGCCGGAAGAGCTCTTCAAGGCCGCCCGCGTCGACGGGGCCGGGTTCTGGGGCATCTTCCTGAAGATCATGGTGCCGATGTCGCTGCCGATCTTCGTAGTCGCGATGATCTTGCAGGTGACCGGCATTTGGAACGATTTCCTGTTCGGCGTGATCTACACAAAGCCCGAGACCTACCCGATGACGGTGCAGCTCAACAACATCGTCAACTCCGTGCAGGGCGTGAAGGAATACAACGTCAACATGGCGGCGACGCTGCTTACGGGGCTGGTGCCGCTGACGATCTACTTCATCTCCGGGCGCCTCTTCGTGCGCGGCATCGCCGCGGGGGCCGTCAAGGGATGAGCGGGCAGGCGTTTCATCGCGCTTCGCGCGCCGATCCGCTGGGGGAGCACTGCTTCCCCAGACCCCCTCGAAGTATTTTCAGGTCGATGGAGGATGCTAGCATGGAGCGGGAGCGAAGAGGGTGACGCATTCGGTTGAAATCAAGGACCTCGATCTGAGCTTCGGCGCGGTCGAGGTGTTGAAGAACCTCAATCTCGACATCGCGGATGGCGAGTTTCTCGTGCTGCTCGGGTCGTCGGGGTGCGGCAAGTCCACGCTTCTGAACTGCATTGCCGGGCTGCTTGAAATCACCGACGGGCAAATCTTCATCAAGGGCAAGAACGTGACCTGGGCCGAACCTTCGGAGCGCGGGATCGGCATGGTCTTTCAATCCTACGCGCTCTACCCGCAGATGACGGTGGAAGGAAACCTGTCCTTCGGGTTGAAGAATGCCCGGATGCCCAGGGCCGAGATTGCCGAACGTGTCGCGCGCGCCGCTGAGATCCTGCAAATCGAGCCGCTTCTCAATAGGAAACCGGGCGCGCTGTCGGGCGGTCAGCGCCAGCGAGTCGCCATCGGCCGCGCGCTTGTGCGCGACGTCGATGTGTTTCTTTTCGACGAACCGCTTTCGAACCTCGACGCCAAGCTCCGGGCCGATCTGCGGGTGGAACTGAAGCAGCTTCACGCGAAACTCGGGAACACGATGATCTATGTCACCCACGATCAGGTGGAGGCAATGACGCTCGCCGACAGGATCGCCATCATGAAGGACGGGATCATCCAGCAACTCGCCGCGCCTTCGGAAATATACAATCGGCCCGTCAATAGATACGTCGCGGATTTCATCGGTTCGCCTTCGATGAATTTTCTCGAGGGGGTCGTCCAGAACGGAAACTTCAGCGGCGATGGTGTCGCATTTCCGATGTCGGGATACGACTTCGCGCGGCCGGATTTTTCGGGCCCGGCGAGTTTCGGTATCCGGCCCGAGCATGTCGTCACGGGTGAGGCTGTCGGGACGGCGCCGGTTCAGGTCGATGTGACCGCAAGTGTGGTGGACCCGCTGGGAGCCGATACACTGGCTTTGACGGAAGTTGCGGGTACGCCGTTCTGGATCCGGCTTGAAGGTGAGGCCGCGATCAAGACCGGCGACAGCATCGAAATCGGATTCGATCCCGCGCGCGGCTCTCTGTTCGACATGACGGACGAGACCCGGGTGTGAACGGGACACCGGCAAGTCAGGGGATCGACCTGTCCGGCATCTGGGCGCTTCGGGAAGCCGGGTCGGCGGAAAGTGTCGATATGACCGTCCCGGGTGACGGGATCTCGGCTCTGGTCGCGGCGGGGCGCCTGGCCGATCCGTATTGGGGACGGAACGAATACGATTGCCGCTGGGTCGCCGACCGCGACTGGGTCTTGACGCGCAAGGTTCTGCTCGACGATCTGAACGTGGAACTGGTGATCGAAGGCCTCGACACACTAGCGACCGTGCGCTTCAACGGTGAGGTCGTGATCGAGGGCGCGAACGCATTTCGCACGTATCGCTGGGCGGTGCGCAACATGGCGCGCGTCGGCGAAAACGAAATCGAGATCACCTTTCATTCGGCGACGAAGGAGGCGGCGAAGCGGCAGGCGGCCCAGCCCTTCCCGGTGCCCTATTCGAAGAACTGCCCGATCCCCAACGGCAACATGCTGCGCAAACCCGCCTGCGATTTCGGCTGGGACTGGAACATCGCGCTCGCGCCTTTCGGGATCACGGATGGCATCCGATTGGAGCCTGTCCGCAAGACGCGGGTGGAGGATATCTGGGTCCGCCAGTATCACGATGGCGGCAAAGTCTCGATGCTGGTTCGCATGGATGTCTTCGCGTCCGAGGATCGGGAGATCACGCTCAAATTCCTCGATCACGAGTACAAGCTGAGCGTATTCGAGGGCGACGGCCACAAGAGCTTCATTGATAACTTCGTCATCGAAGATCCGGACCTCTGGTGGCCTGCGGGGCAGGGCGCGCAAACGCTCCATACGCTGACGGTCGCCTGCGGCGATCAGGTGGAGACGCGGAAGATCGGCCTTCGCGACATCAAGCTCGTCTCGGAACCCGATGATATCGGGCGCTCTTTCAAGATCACCGTCAACGGTCGCGACGTCTTCTGCAAGGGCGCCAACTGGATTCCGGCCGATGCGCTCGCGGGCCGGATCACGAAGGAAAAGACACGCGACCTGCTGCAGTCGGCGGTGGACGCCAATATGAACATGATCCGCGTCTGGGGCGGCGGGCGGTATGAGCCGGACTGGTTTTACGACCTCTGTGACGAGATGGGCCTGATGGTCTGGCAGGATGCGATGTTCGCCTGCCACCTCTACCCTTGCGACGACGCCTTCCTTCAAGAGGTCGATGCCGAGCTCCGCGAAAACGTCCTTCGCCTGAACCGCCACGCCTGCCTCGCGCTTTGGTGCGGCGACAACGAGTTGATCGGCGCGCTGAACTGGTATCCGGAAAGTCGTAAAGACCGCGACCGCTACCTCGTCGCCTACGACCGCCTGAACCGGACCGTTGAACGCGCGGTGAAAGAAACCGCGCCACACGCGAATTGGTGGCCATCTTCGCCCAGCCCCGGCCAGATGAGCTTCGGCGACGCCTGGCACGACGACCGGTCGGGCGACATGCATTTCTGGTCCGTCTGGCATGAAGGGCGCGATTTCGGCCATTACCGGGATGTCGCGCCGCGCTTCTGTTCGGAATTCGGATTTCAGAGCTATCCGTCCCTCGATGTCGTTCGGACCTTTGCGGAGGAAAGCGATTTCAACATCGCGTCACCCGTTCTCGAGTCGCATCAGAAGAACGCGGGCGGGAACGCGCGCATTGCGGAGACGATGTTTCGTTACTTCCGGTTCCCAGAGCGGTTCGAGGATTTCGTCTACCTGAGCCAGGTGCAGCAAGGCCTTGCCATCGACACGGCGGTTCGGCACTGGCGGGCGCAGAAACCCAGATGCATGGGCACGCTTTACTGGCAACTCAACGACACATGGCCTTGCGCAAGCTGGTCGTCGCTCGATTATGGCGGCGGCTGGAAGCTTCTCCACCACATGGCGCGCCGGTTCTTTTCGCCGGTCCTTGTTTCGGTCGTGCCGACACAGGATGGATATGCGCTTGTTGCTGTGAACGACAGCGGAGCGGGTGTCGACCTGGCGCTGACGGTTCACGCATTGACCATGGATGGCTCCGTCAGACTTCTCAAGGAAACCGATGCCGTTGTTCCGCCAGACAGGGCAAAGGAGATCGAGTTCGTCCTGAGCGAGGCACTTGAGGCAAGTGAGATGCTCTTGCTGTCCTCGTCCTCCGAACACGGTGCCGCGACGGTGCATTTCGCGCCTCTGCCATACAAGGCCTACGACCTGCTGCCATCCGGATTGTCACTCGCAACCGAAGACACCGGCGACGCGTACACACTCACCCTCACAGCCCAAGCCCTCGCGCTATACGCAAGTGTCGAGGCCTCCTGTCCCGGCCGGTTCAGCGACAATGCCGTGCTGGTGCGCCCCGGTGCTCCGGTGACCATGGCATTCGCACCCCGCAACCCCGGCGAACCAGTGGAGTTCGCGCTCC
>JAAUYD010305679.1_pt1 | contig 11068 bp, 11 predicted proteins | sample 7278101 | NCBI WGS metagenome assembly JAAUYD01 (sample SAMN14350128, study PRJNA611818) | marine sediment metagenome | isolation source: surface marine sediment (0.6m) | place: French Polynesia: Moorea | collected 2018-08
GGCTTTTCGGTCGCGGCGTCAGGAATCACGATTCCGCCGGGGGACGTGCGCTCTTCTTCCATGCGCTTGACGATCACCCGGTCATGAAGCGGACGCATCTTCATGGTGCATTTCTCCTATAAACTATTGATTTAAAACCGTATAAATTCGGCTTTCCGGCCCAGCCCTGTTAGCACTCGGCCGCAAGGAGTGCTAATGATAGGCATGAAGCGACAAATTTCAAGCTTCGCACCGGCGGAAATTTGCAGAAATTTGACGCAGACCGATGACTTTGGCGGATATAGGCGTAACAATCTGCAGCCCTGACGGGTCCAATGACCAGAAATCGCCCTATGACCAAGTTATATCAAGCATTTACGAGCCTGCTTCTGACGGCGGCTCTGGCCCTTAACGCGACCGCCGCGGACGAGCTGCTGCCCGTCGACGAAGCGTTCAAATATGCGGTCACGGACACAGGCGAGGCGTTCGAAGTCGATTGGGCGATCTACGAGCACGCCTACCTGTACAAGAACAAGCTGGGCTTCGAGAGCGGTACGCCGGCTGTCGTGCTCGGCGAGCCGGTGCTGCCGAAGGGCATCGATCATGAAGATGAGTTCTTCGGCAAACAGGAAATCTACCGCGACTTCTTTTTTGTCACGATTCCTTACACCGTATCCGGCGAGCGCCCCGAGACGGCCGAGCTGATCATCAAGGCCCAGGGCTGCGACGACAACATCGGCATCTGTTATCCGCCCGAGACCTGGACCGAGACCGTGGCCCTCAAAGCGCCCGCCGGTGACAAGGCCAAGCTTTCGCTGGGTGCACTCGGTGGCGGCAATTCGACAAGCGATTTCCCTCCCGTCGATGAAGTGTTCTTCCCTGAAGTCTTCGCTGTCGATGGCAATGCGGTCGAAATCGGCATCCGCATCGTCGACGGCTTCTACATTTACAAAGACAAGCTCGCAGTTCGCGCCGTGAATGACAACGCCCAGGCCGGCCGGTGGGACCTGCCGAAGGGCAAGATGAAAAACGACGAGTACTTCGGCGACGTGGAAGTCTATCTCGACAGCTTTCTGGCGCCGCTCGCAATTGCGCGCGCCACGCCGGAGGCGATGGATCTCGAGGTAGAACTCGAGTACCAGGGCTGCGCCGAGGGCGGCCTTTGCTACATGCCGCAGACCCGTGTACTGACCGTTAGCCTGCCCGAGGCAACCACGGTCAGCGAACTAACGGCGCCATCCGACGCGCCGGTGAGCGAACAGGCATTCCTCGCCGATGTCCTTCTGAACCAGAGTATCTGGAAGGCAATCGGTATCTTCTTTCTTGCCGGACTGGCGCTGGCACTAACGCCCTGCGTACTGCCAATGATTCCGATTCTATCGGGCATTATTGCGGGAGAGGGGGATGACGTGACGCCCATGCGCGGTTTCACCCTCGCCCTGTCCTACGTGCTCGGCATGGCCATCGTCTATACCGGCGCGGGTGTGGCTGCGGCCGCAGCTGGCATGCAGTTGCAGGCGGCTTTCAACCAGCCTTGGGTGCTTGTTGTGTTTTCGGGACTCTTTGTATTCCTCGCACTCGGCATGTTCGGCGTTTTCGAACTGCAGATGCCTAGCAGTATCCAGACCAGGATCTCGGCCGTCAGCAGCAACCAGAAGAGCGGTACCACGGTTGGGGCCTTCATCATGGGCGGCCTGTCGTCGCTCATCGTGACAGCCTGCGTCGCACCGGTCCTGATTGCCGCGCTGATGGTCATCGCGCAAACCGGCGACCTCGTCCGCGGCGGCACGGGCCTTTTCGCGATGAGCCTCGGCATGGGTGCACCGCTGCTCGTCGTCGGGGCCGCCCAGGGCAAATTCCTGCCGAAGGCCGGGCCATGGATGATTGCCGTACGCAACGCCTTTGGTTTCATGATGCTCGGCCTTGCAATCTGGATGCTCTCGCGCATGCTGCCCGGAAGCATCACGATGCTGCTGTGGGCAGTGCTCGTTTTGATGACCGGCGTCTTCATGGGCGGACTCACGACCCTGACCACCGAGTCATCGGGACCGCAGAAGCTCGGCAAAGGCTTCGGCTTTCTTGCCATCATCTACGGCGTCACGCTGCTGTTGGGTGGGCTGACCGGCGGCACCAATCCGCTCAAACCGCTCGCAAGCGTCAATCTGGGCGGCGGTGGCGCCCTGGTTGCCGAAGCTGAGCACGAGCTGCCATTCAAGCGCATCAAGACGGTCGACGACCTCGATCGCGAAGTCACGGCGGCCGCAGGCCAGGGCAAAACGGCGTTTCTCGATTTTTATGCCGACTGGTGTGTCTCCTGCAAGGAGATGGAAGCCTGGACATTCACCGATGCCGAAGTGCAGGCCGAGCTGGCCAACACCGTCTGGCTGCAGGCCGACGTTACGGCGAACGACGAGCTCGACAAGGAACTTCTGGACCGCTTCGAAGTCTTTGGTCCTCCAACGATTATCTTTTTCGGCACGGATGGCCGGCAACGCCACGGCTATGAAGTCGTCGGCTACATGGAGGCGGAGCGGTTCGCCGAGCACTTGCGCCAGGCCCTCGGAAAGAACGAGACTGTCGCCAACAACCCGTAAATTAAGGACACGACGTGTCACGAATCACGCTGATTTTCGGGGCAGCACTGCTTGCCCTGATGGCTGGCGCGCTGTTCTATGCCGCCAAGCTGCCGGTAAAGGCACCCACTCCGGTTTCGCCCGAACCACGGCAACTCGAGGTGGTTTCGCACCCCGCCTTTACGTTGCCGGATATGGAAGGGGCCGAGCGCGAGCTCTCCGAATGGGAGGGTTCGCATCGCCTGCTGAACTTCTGGGCAACCTGGTGCGCCCCCTGTCGTCGGGAAATCCCACTGCTCAAGGCATTCCAGGAACAACATGGAGAAAGCGGTTTCCAGGTCCTTGGCATTGCCGTCGACTACCCGGAAGAAGTGAATCGTTACGCCGAGACGGCAGAATTCAATTACCCGGTCCTGGTCGGGCAGCAGGAAGCGATGGCCGTCGCTGAATCATCGGGCATCGAGTTCATCGGCATGCCATTCACGATGTTCTTGGCGCGTGACGGCGAATACGTCGGCGCCTACATCGGGGAGCTGCACCAATCGCACCTCGATGACGTTGTCAGTATCTTGCAGCGACTCGACAATGGTGAGATCAACAAGGAAGAGGCCCGGGGAGCCTTCGAACTGCTATAGGAGCGCGATGCGGGCGAAGCAGCGACGCTAACGTCCTGCCTGGGGCGGCTTGGTCGCAGTTCGAATCAACAAGCGCTTGCCCGGGAAGTCAACACAGACGATCTTGTCGGCAAAGAACCAGTAGCCGAGTAGCGTGTGCAGGTCCGGCGGGAGAACCGGAATATCCCAGACATTCATTCGTACAGGGCCGAAATCGTGCCCGTTCATTGCAAATGTTTCGGTTTGGAACGTATCCCTTGCTTCCAGAGACAAACCGGCGGCATCCGTGGTCTTCTTGAGCATGATGTTACCGCGAGCACCGGTATCCCAAACGGCATACAGCTCACCGATATCCGTGTTGACTTTCGTAGTAAGCCCCAGGCTCTCTTTGTCGATCTCAAGCGGTATTTCAACTCCGGAGCATGCTCTCTGATCCTCAACAGCCGCGTTCGTCGGAAGAATCGTCAGCAGTTCGTTTTGATAGTCGACAACCAGCTTTCCTTCATCGAATAGGCCGCGACCAACGCGGCCGTAAGTCCCTCTGTACGCTATTGTCTCTGCGCGGTGTTGCTCTGAATGATCGTCGCGCCGGACTTCCAGATCCTCGAATACCGCTTCTCCCAACATTGCGAGTGGGACGGTAAACACGGGGTTTTCCATCGCCACCCCTTCGATACCCATGCTCATGTGGACCTCGCCCGTCGGCTGAGCGTCGATTCGATCGAATACCTGCGGAAACAGAGTAAGGGTTGTCCCGCTTCCAAGATCGAGTTGCAGCGGCACTTCCTCCTCGCCAACCTTCACAACGACAACCGGAGTGCGATTCACTATCTCCATCGGAATGACGATCGCCCGGACCTCATCTGCCTCTCGCTGGGGCGACGCACACGACGCTATTGCGACCAGGCAAAGATACAAAGCCCACTCTTTCGAAGGTCGGGTTCCCATCGAAGCCGTCATTGATGCTGCGGGATTTGGCAGTCCCGAAGAACCGCGAGCGCAAACTCGTCCCACCCTTCAGCGGCCAGCGCATCGCTGCGGACTTCCTTCAACTGCGCAATAGCCATCTCTGCCGAAACCCTGAACTGCCTGAGAGTGTAGTACGCGAGAAACATACCGGTTCTGTCCCTGCCTTGCCGGCAATGGACAAGAGTCTTTCTGCCCTGTCTTCGATTCATCGATACGAAATCGTAACCTCTTGGCAGGTTCGCCAGGCAAGTCTCGAAATCGCCTGCTCGTGGCGGGGCATTCTCGGTTAGCGGCGTGCAGGAATAGTTGATGTCCAGAGCAGCAAGATCGGCTGCGTGGACAAGCTCGCCATCGTTGACTGACAGGATAGCGCCAACGCCGGCGTCCCTGAGGTCGCGCAAATTCCATGGGATCAGGTTTGGTCCGGGCCTACCGCCGACAAAGTTGTCATGTAACCAGAAGACGTGATCCATCGAATTCTCGCTCGCCACTCGCGCACACCCTTGCTAGAAGGGACGTCTGCCAATTTCTGTTAGGACTTCATGCAAGAGTCGATTCTCTCCGTCGATGTCAATCGTGGCACTGGGCGTTTCCCATCCAAGATCGCGAACTTTTCGCCAGGAGCCCTCGTAAAACACGGATCCAGTGCTATTTTGGAAGTTCAAGATAAAGTCGGGCTGCCCATCCATCCCGTAATCTTCCACCAGAGCCAGCATCTCGCCATCTGCCGAAAGCGAGAAGTACATAAGCATGTCGAATACACCATCGCTGTCGGTATCACCAAAAGTCACATAGGGCTCCCCTGTATTCGCCTGAAATACAGCCAGGCTAGTGTTTCCTTTGGCCGATACGAGCAACACAGCCGGCAGACCGGGTAGATCGATCGCATCGGTAACGACGTCTGGGTCAGAGCCGGCCGAAAACGTGTCGCCTTGAAACGTTTGCGGGCGAGATTCGGAATACGGCGCACAACCGACCATCCAGGTTGCGGCAAGAACACAGATCAGTCGTGTCATAGCTGGGCTCCCTCTGCGAGTAGTTCACGCGTTTACGGGGCGAAACCGATGACCGGCTGGAAGCGGCCATTCAGCAACTTGCAATGTCAATTTTGAACACGGGCAAAAAGCGACCCGGAATACTCTCCGACTCCCTGGACCCTGTCTGGCGTGCGCCTGCTGCTGCATAAAAGTCGCCGGCATGGGGGTCGCCTTGAATGATGAGGTGTTCTGCACCTAGTTCAGACAACGATTGAATAGCATGCTGAAGCAGCGAACGCCCGACGCCAGTACCAATGTGTTCCGGTTCAACGAACAATGCGTCTAACTCGTAGGTATTCTTGGATACGTTTGCCGCCGTATAGAAGCCTATAACCCTGTCGTCCTGAACGGCAACAAAACAGTGGTAGTCGTCCGAGCCAATTCTCCTCGCGTCAACCGTCAATTCTGATCGACACGATTCCAGGAATTCTTGCGAATAACCCCAGTGCCCTTTCGAGCGCAACGCGAGCTCCGACAATAAGACGGCATCGTCAGGAATGGCCCGTCGAATAATGTTGGAAACGGTGATCATCGAAGATAGGAAGAGAAGCTGTTCCGCAGAGTTTCCACGATTGTCCAGAAGCAGCCCCCACACGTCAAAACGACTGGAGTCGGCTCCCAGGAGGGGCCGTTGGCGAGACGATATACTGCCACGAATGATCGAAGACATTGCTTATTGGCCAACCGGTGCGGTGAGAATCGTGTGGCATGGCGCACAAGCGCCTGAGTTACCACTGACAGGTGCCCATGGTTTCTGCTTTCATCAAGGCAAAGTACTTGTCTGCGATATCGCCGGGCGCGGGTATACGATTCCCGGTGGTCATCTGGATGGCGGTGAAACAGCCGCTGACTGTTTGACCAGGGAAGCGTCGGAGGAAGCCTGTGTAATGCTTGCCAACTTGAGGCTTCTCGGTTTCATCGAGGCGGATCATCGGGTCAACAGTAATTACGATGGCAAGTATCCGATTCGGTCGGTGCAGGCCATTTACCGAGCAGATGTGGCTGACTTGGGCAAATTCAACTCCCGGCACGAATCGACAGGCAGACAATTCGTGACAGTTGATGAACTGCCTTCAGTTCACCACGAATGGAATGCTGTGCTGCGGGCGGCGCTCAGAGTCGCTGCAGAGATGGATAGCCGGTAGGGGCACATTCGCAGAACGCCATGATGCCGAGCACGCCGCCGCTAACGGATGCAGCAGTCAGCCACACGGCTGCCGCGCGAAAGTTGCACAAAAATCGGATAAAAGGGTTAGAATTGCCGCCATCTCCGGCAATCTTGCCCATAACAAGTAGAAATGTCCGATTTCTTGCTGATCAACGGCCCCAACCTCAATCTGCTGGGTTCACGCGAGCCAGAGGTTTACGGCGCAACTCGCCTCGAGGACATCGAGAAGCGCTGCGCTGCGATTGCCGGCGAACTCGGGCATTCACTGACCTGTTACCAGAGCAATGCCGAACATGAACTCATCGATCGCGTCCAGCAAGCCGCGACTGATGGGGTCGACTTCATCGTCCTGAACCCTGGCGCGTTTACGCACACGAGTGTGGCATTGCGCGATGCGTTCCTCGCGGTTCAGATTCCGTTTATCGAGATTCACCTCAGCAACACGTTTGCGCGAGAGGAGTTTCGTCATCACAGCTACTTCAGCGATATTGCGAACAGCTGCCTGTTTGGGTTTGGTGCATACGGTTACGAGCTGGCGTTGCAGGCCGCCAGTCATTACGTAGCAAATGCCGAGGGTTAATTGATGGACATCCGCAAAGTAAAAAAACTAATCGAACTGCTGGACGATTCCGGCATCGCTGAGATCGAGATTACCGAGGGAGAGGAATCGGTACGAATCAGTCGATATTCATCGGCGGCCCCGGTAGCGGCGGCACCGGTAGTGACGCAGGCTCCGGCTCCGGCCGCACCCGCACCGACGCCCGCACCCGCGGCTGCACCAGCCGCCCCGACTGCGGAACCGGCGGCGGAAACCGTGGACGAAGATGGTTTTGAAGTCACCGCGCCGATGGTTGGCACGTTCTACTCATCATCGTCACCGGGTGCTGCGCCGTACGTGCAGGTTGGCGACCGTGTCAACGAAGGTGACACTCTGTGCATCATCGAAGCGATGAAGATGATGAACCAGATCGAAGCGGATGTTGCGGGCGTGATCAAATCCATCCGTATCCAGAACGGCGAACCTGTCGAGTTTGGCCAGGTGCTGTACGTCATCGACCAGCGTCCCGGCTAAGCGGACGGACATCACATCATGTTGGACAAAATTGTCATTGCCAACCGCGGCGAAATTGCGCTGCGAATCCTGCGCGCCTGCCGCGAGATGGGCATCAAGACGGTCGCCGTACATTCCACGGCCGACAACAATCTCAAGCACGTGCTGCTCGCGGATGAAACTGTCTGCATCGGACCGCCACAGTCGACGGAGAGTTATCTCAACATGCCTGCGATCATCAGCGCGGCGGAGGTAACAGACGCAACCGGCGTTCACCCGGGCTACGGATTCCTTTCGGAGAACGCGGACTTCGCCGAACGGGTTGAGTCGAGCGGCTTTACGTTCATCGGCCCGAAAGCGGATGCCATTCGCCTGATGGGCGACAAGGTGTCTGCAATTCGTGCCATGAAGGCCGCGGGCGTGCCCTGTGTGCCTGGGTCGGACGGACCACTCGGCGATGACGCGGATGAAAACCTGCGCCTCGCACGCGACATCGGATATCCGATCATTATCAAAGCCGCCGCGGGCGGCGGCGGCCGCGGCATGCGCGTCGTGCACTCGGAGGCCTCGCTGACAGCAGCCATAACCGTGACCAAAGCCGAAGCCAGGGCGGGGTTCGGTAGCGACGTCGTGTACATGGAGAAGTTCCTCGAGAAACCGCGCCACATCGAATTCCAGCTATTGGCCGACACCCACGGCAATGCTATTCACCTCGGCGAGCGAGACTGCTCGATGCAGCGCCGTCACCAGAAGGTCGTTGAGGAAGCGCCTGCACCGGGCATCACCGAAGAGCAACGCAATGAGATCGGTGCCCGCTGCGTGAATGCGTGCCTGGAAATGGGCTACCGCAGCGCCGGCACGTTCGAGTTCCTGTACGAGGACGGCGAGTTCTACTTCATCGAAATGAACACGCGACTGCAGGTCGAGCACCCTGTGACCGAAATGATCACAGGTGTCGACATCGTACGTGAACAGTTGCGCATCGCGAGCGATGAACCGCTATCGCTGAAACAGGAAGACATCAATTTTCAGGGCCATGCGATCGAATGCCGCATTAACGCGGAGGATCCGAAGACTTTCATGCCATCACCCGGCATGGTCACGCTTTGGCATTCACCGGGAGGTCCGGGAATCCGCATGGAAAGTCATGTGTACAGCGGTTACAAGGTCCCGCCCTACTACGACTCGATGATCGGCAAGCTGATTGCGCACGGCGAGAATCGGGACGCCGCATTCGCGCGCATGAAGAATGCCCTGACTGAAATCGTGATCGAGGGCATCAGAACCAACGTGCCATTGCATCAGGAGATCTTCCAGCACGCGGCCTTCCAGGCCGGTGGCACGGATATCCACTACCTCGAGAAACGCCTCGGGTTGGTTTGACGCGGTCTGGCAACGATGGACTGGCGCCAGTTCGTTATGGATCTCGACGCGCTGCACCCGACCACCGTTGAGAACGCGTTCCTGGAACTCGGCGCCGCGTCGGTCACGTTAACCGATGCCGGCGACAATCCGGTGCTCGAGCCGGGTCCGGGCGAGACGCCACTGTGGGACAGCTCGCGCATTACGGCACTGTTTCCGGAAGATGCGGACCTCGATGCCTTCGTCGAAGCGCTCTGCTCAATGCTCGCCGTCGATGAACTCCCCGCCTACCGAATCGAAACGCTCGAGGATCGCGCCTGGGAGCGGGAATGGCTGAAGGACTTCGGGCCGATGCGCTTCGGGCGGCGCCTTTGGATATGCCCGACCGGACACTCGGTCTCCAAACCCGATGCCGTCATTGTCCATCTGGATCCCGGGCTGGCCTTTGGCACGGGTACGCATCCAACCACGGCGCTGTGCCTTGAATGGCTGGACAGCCTCGATCTCGCCGCTCGCAACATGCTCGACTATGGCTGTGGCTCAGGAGTATTGGCCATCGCGGCCTTGAAACTCGGCTGCGCTGCGGCCGTGGGCATGGATATCGACCCCCAGGCCGTCATCGCGACCCGGCAGAACGCGCGGGACAATGCCGTGGCCCAGAATCTCGCGGTTTTTGGCGATGCAGACGCGATTGCGGGCGAATTCGACGTGGTTGTGGCCAACATCCTGGCTGGACCGCTTGTCCAGTTTGCCGACTCCATCACATCACACCTCGCCGAGGGCGGTATGCTTGCACTGTCGGGCGTATTATGTGAACAAGCCGACGAAGTATTAAGGACTTACGAGCCCTGGATCGACTTCGAGGAACCGATCTTCAGGGAGCAGGACGGCCAGACTTGGTCGAGATTGACAGGCAAGAGAAGGTAAGCGCACTCGATGTATACACAGTGCCCTGATTGCAGTACCGCATTTCGTGTCACGGCGACCGTCCTGAAGCAGGCCGCCGGCAAAGTCCGTTGCGGTGGCTGCGGCAACGCGTTCAATGCGCTCGAATATCTGTCCGAGTCCATGCCCGAACAGCCGGCAGCAAACGAGGCTCAGGAGAACCTGCCCGAACTTACGCCCGAGCCGCTGCCAAAAGACGATGGCCTGCCAAAATCGATCTCCGCGGAACAGAGTGCGGCTCTGCTCAAAACGCTCGACGAACTCGCTGGTTCTGATATCCGCATCGAGGATACCGGCGTCGAATGGCGGGTACTCGACGAAAACGAATACGGCGAGTCGCCGGTCGACGAGGTCCTCGAGGAATCGCCAACACCTGTCGACCAGTTCCTGACCGAAACGCCGGCGCAGATTGACTCACCGGAAATATTTGACGAGGAAGCCAACGATCCCGCGCAGACACCCGTCGACGAGCTGCGCTTCGACGACAACACCCCGCTACCCGACGACTTCGACTTTAGCTCGGAAGCGACGCCCACCACTGTGCCGGCTGAAGAGCAGGAAGCAGAGGAAGACATTGAGGAAGTCGTCGCGGAACCGCAGCCGGATGTTGACTTGAGCGAACCGGAAGAGTGGACCGATATTCTCGACGAGTTCGAAGATCTGGGCGCTGCAGCAGCGATGCCGCTCGACGAGGAACTCGCGGCGCTCGATGAGGAACTCGCAGAGGAACCGTCCATCGCGGAACCGCCGGCTGAGGAGCCGACCGCTGGCGACGGTGGCGTTGACGATTTGCTCGATATGGACACCCAGTTTGCGCTCCAGGCCGAGGCCATGGGCATCGACCTCAGCGGTATTCACGACACCGCCGAGGCTGATTCGAGCCAGGCCCGAGAAGCTGGCGCTGACGGGCAGCCAGACCTTGACGACGAACCAAGCCTTGACGAGGAACCGAGCCTTGACGAGCTACTCAATGAAAGCGGCGATGCAGATCGCGAGATCGAGGATCTTCTCGATGAGGAACTCGTCGATGAAATCGAAGCCGTCGAGGAACAGGCAGCCGAAGAACCGCTGGAAGGACAATCCGTCGACGAAGAACCTGTCGACGAAAGACCTATCGACGAAAGACCTATCGACGAAAGACCTATCGACGAAGAAGTCGTCAACGATGTCGACGTTGGCGATCAATCGGACGAGGATCCCGTCGAGGTCGCGGCGGAACAACTTGAACTGATCGACGAATCATCCGAAGACGACGAGCCGGTCGTGGAGTTCGATCAGGAAGTATCGGCAGCAGAGGAAGCGGAAACCGAAGACGAAATCGATGTTCCGCCGCTCTCCGAAGAAGAACAAACGCTCAACATGCAGATCGA
>JAAUYD010017342.1_pt1 | contig 11067 bp, 2 predicted proteins | sample 7278101 | NCBI WGS metagenome assembly JAAUYD01 (sample SAMN14350128, study PRJNA611818) | marine sediment metagenome | isolation source: surface marine sediment (0.6m) | place: French Polynesia: Moorea | collected 2018-08
ACAAAAAATTCTTCATTGTTTATAAAATCTGCATTGGTGTTAGTGAACACAGCTAACTCATTACCATCTACAGAAACTACTGCACCTAAGTCATTGTCTGTAAAGGTGAGATCGCTAAAACTAATACCTAAGCCAGCGATACCAATAACATCTTCATCATTCATAAAGTCGGTTACGATATTAGCAGATTCAGGAATTTGAGCAGTCGTAATCCAAAATTGATCTGCACCTTCGCCACCAGTAATAGTATTATCACCACCAGTAGTAGTAAAAAAGCGATCGCCTCCATCTCCTCCAACTAAGCGATCGCCTGTTCCTAAGATTAAAGTATCATCACCGCTACTAGCATAGATGCGATTACCACCTTCACTGGCAATGGAAGCGTCAATTAGGTCATCTTCTGCACCAGCAAATACTAACTGATTACTACCACTTACTTCAGTAATATCCGCTTCAACGCTACCGAAAACAGGGTCAAAACCAGGATCTTGATTGGCTACATCTTCGGGGGCGACACCAAAGAGAGTCTGATACATGATACGGTACATATCGGTGTTATCAACGGTGGATGTTAATAAATCGGAATTTAAACCGTAGGCTTTAGAAACAATACTCCCTGCAACATCAGAAGTAGTGACATAAGCTACACCAAAGTTAAAGGTATCGCCATCAGCATCGGGTGCGCCAGTGGTAAAGGGTGCTGTATCGTTACCAGTAGTGCCATCGAGAGGAACAGGAATACCATCCGCATCTTCGCCAAAGGAAACAAAGGTAGATTGTACGTCAACTGTACCTGTGGTTTCGCTATCTGCACTAACATCAATTACTTCTAAACCACCAGCATCACTATCAGCAGCAGTTAGAACTAAAGTATTAGGATTGACGTTGTTGACAAAGTCTTGGGCTACACCAATAGCAGCATCAGCCCTTAACACAGCTTCGATCGCGCCAGCACCGTTATTATCGTTGGTAAAGTTGTCCGATCCTTCTTCTTCTAGAACTACCATGAAGCCATTTTCGGCATTGGCAAACTTATCTAACTCTAAAGTTGCTTGTAGCATTTCGGCAACAGTAGGAGGATTTTCGTTTCCTGGTTGACCATAAAGAATTAAGTCTCCATTTTCATCAACGAAACCTTCTTCGATTAAAGTTGCTTCATTTTCGTCATTGTAAGTATCTTCTGCTGCAAAAATACCTAATACTTTTTCAGTATCATCAGGTAAGCTTTCTAAATCTTCGCGGGTATATATAACGGTGTAACCCATTGCTTCTGCTTCTTCGATGAGGTTGCGTCCGTCTTCGCGGATACCTTCTTCACCAAACTGTCCTACTGTCCCGACGGGTAGATATTGAATTTCACCACCACCCATAATTACATCAACACCAGATTCAACAATTTCTGCTGTGATAGTAGTAACATCACGACGACTTTCTACATCTGCTAAGAAAACACCTGTACCAGGTTCGGCAATAATGCCAGAGTTGATCACCGCAGTGGGTTTACCTGCTGCGATCGCTTCTTCCATAATAGTTGTGCCTTCTTGACCAGAAAGGGAAGTATAAGGATTACCTTCTTCATCTAAACCATAGCTACCAGCAAAAGGTTTAATACCGAAAGCGTGAACTACCGCACCACCATTAGAAGTCCCTACAATACGATCTTCCATGTGTCCGAGATAGACTCCCGCATCAGTCATGTTATCCCAATTGAGTCTGCCATCTGGTCCAACAGAAGCAAATCTAGCAGCAGCATAGTGAGAGGGACTTGTACCGTCTGGGTGTATGAAAATGACGTTACCAGTGTCTTGAGTAGGTTCGGGAGGTGGTGTAATACTATCAGGTACGCCTTCTGGTGGTGCTAACTCTACATCAAAGAGAGTTTCATACATTAAGCGATAGATACCAGTATTATCTACGGTTGCAGGGAGTTTTTCTGCATTCAAACCATAGGTCTTGGAAACAATACTACCTGCAAAGTCAGGAACACCAGACCAACCAACACCAAATTCAAAAGTGTCACCATTAGCATCGGGCGCACCAGTTACAAAAGGTGCGGTATCGTTACCAGTAGTTCCATCAAGAGGAATTTCGATATCAAAAGGGGGTTGTACTCCAGTTGTACCAACGGTGTCTCCTGATACATCATCTATTTCTAAGCCACCCCCATCACTATCAGCAGCAGTGATTAGTAGAGTATTAGGATTAACATTGTCGATATAGTCTTGAGCTACCCCAATAGCAGCATCAGCCCTTAAAACTGCTTCTATCGTACCCGCAGCATTATTATTATTACCAAAGTTGTCTGTGCCTTCTTCTTCTAAGACAACAAACATTCCATTTTCGTTATTGCTGAAAGCATCAAGCTCTAGAGTTGCTTGTAGCATTTCGGCAACAGTAGGAGGATTTTCGTTTCCTGGTTGACCGTAGAGAATTAGCTCTCCATTTTCATCTACAAAGCCTTGTTCTATTAAATTGGCTTCAGTGGTATCGTTGTATGTATCTTCGGCAGCAAAAATGCCTAAAACTCTTTCTGTATCAGCAGATAAGCTTTCTAATTCTTCACGAGTATAAACAACGGTATAACCCATTGCTTGCGCTTCTTCAATTAGGTTGCGTCCATCTTCGCGGATACCCTCTTCGCCAAAGCGTCCTACTGTCCCAACGGGTAGGTACTGAATTTCGCCCCCACCCATAATGACATTAACTCCAGATTCCAGAATTTCTGCCGTAATTTCGGTAACATCGCGACGACTTTCCGCATCCGCCAAGAAAACACCTGTACCAGGTTCGGCAATAAAACCAGAGTTAATTACGGCGGTAGCTTTTCCTGCTGCGATCGCCTCCTCCATAATAGTTGTGCCTTCTTGACCAGATAGGGAGGTGTAGGGATTACCTTCTTCATCTAAACCATAGCTACCAGCAAAGGGTTTAATCCCGAAAGCATGGGCTACCGCACCGCCGTTAGAAGTTGCTGTAATGCGATCGTCCATGTGTCCGAGATAGACCCCTGCATTGGTCATATTATCCCAATTGAGTCTGCCATCAGGTCCAACAGAAACCAAACGTCCTGCTGCAAAATGAGAAGGACTTGTACCGTCTGGGTGAATGAAAATTACGCTATTATTGCTTGCCATAATTCCTCTTGATTTAAGTTTTTGAGCGTCACAATATTGCGATCGCTTTTTTCAAGCTCTTTATTGATGTTGTCAAAGGAATATTAAGGAAATACAAAGAGAATGGTTATCTTTCTGTTAAGAAATGCCATCAAGGTCAAGAAAGGGATGGGACTAGGGAAGCTGTTGCGATATCGCGCACCGCATTTCTTAAGAATCAATAGGGGGTGGGGATGGTAGAAGTTAAGATAGTTGCCTGAAGAAGTGGTATTATTTGTCTGACCACTGATTTTTTTTCGACAGAGAAGCTTATTACCTACAACCAGGACGTTTATTCATAGCAGCTTGAGGTGTTAGCATGATTGGCTCGGCAGTTAATACGACTTGACCCCTTGAGTTAACATACCATCCTTGAACTGGTTGAATTCGATTGTAGGGAGTTGCAGTTACAGGGGTATAATTATCATCAGAAACAGGAGCATTGTCAATTGTTTCAGAATCAATAATTCGCCAATCCTCCCAGATATATTCTGGTAAAATTTCTCCTTCAGGAGCCAGAGGAAGACCACCACGTCCAGTTACGATAAAACTACTTTCTCTAACGGCTTTACAATAGCTATTGGCAAGAGTAGCATTAGCATCAATAAAATCGGGAGTCGGTTTAAATTCAATTTGATTAATTCTATTGTCGGGACTACTAATAGCAACTGTTCCCTCTAAACCAAAATCAGAAGAAGCAGTAATGTCGCTCAATTCTGTAAGTTCTTCTCTAAATTGAATCCCAATAACATCTATAGCTTTAATACTAATATCTCCACCAGTACCAAATTCCGCATTAGCAGTAATATCACTATTTTCAGATGGATTGGCAATTAAAAAATCTGTATTGATGGTGATATTGCCACCATCACCTTGTCCTCCTGCTGAAGCAGAAATATTGCTGTTGTTTTCTAGCTGGATGCGATCTGCATTTATTCTGATATTGCCACCATCACCTGAAGAAGACTGAGCAGCAATTTTATCTCGTGAGTTGAGAAAGATGGAGTCAGCATTAATAGTAATGTTTCCTCCATCTCCTGATAAGGAATTAGCAGTTATTTGACTGTTTTTTTTTGCGCTTAAATTAGTGGTGTTGATAGTAATATTCCCACCGTCATTATTGCCAGCAGCAGTGGTAGTAATTTTACTATCATTGCTGATATTGAGGGAATCAGTATTCAGGAGAATATTACCACCCAATCCAGAAGATGCAGCAGCCGTTATTCTTCCAACTTCATCTAAGTTTAGAGTGTTGGTGCTGATAGTTAGTATTCCTGCACTGCCTGTGCCTTCATTTCTAACACTGACTACTCCTCCGTGAGAAATGTTTAACAAAGGGGTCTTAATAGTTAAGGTTCCAGCATTTCCAGTCGGGACTTCAGGTAATCTAAATATTCTTTGAGCAGACGGACTTGCAGATTCAACAGCAGCACGAATAGTAGTTTCAGGATTGTCACTTGCAACTAAATTGTTATTTTTTCCGCTTACACTAACTGAATCAGAAGCATTAATAGTTATATTTCCAGCGTTCCCCCTGCCAAAAGAAGAAGCAGAAAAAGCTCCCCCATCTTCTACTTGTAAATTCTTAGTAGTAACTGTTAAATTCCCACTATCTCCATCACTTAGGGATGATGAGGATATAGTTGAGCTAGCGTCTCCTCTACTTCCACTAAGCTTTATTAAATCAGCAGTAATAGTTATATTTCCTCCATTGCCAGTGGCAACATTAGGAGAATTTGGACTTGTTGCAGTAGAAGAAAATATACTTCCCGTATTACTGATTTGAAGCACAGATGTTGATAAATTAATATTTCCAGCATTTCCTTCTGCAAATGTGCCAGCACTAATAACACTATCGTTTAAATTAACAACATCAACTGCCTTGATGTTAATATCACCACCAACACTATCCGCGCTACTACTGAATGTAGCTGTTTGGATTGTGCCTATATTTTGCAGAATTAATTGGTTAGAAGAAATATTTAGATTTGTCCCTGTTCCCCCTGCTGTGTTTAGCACTTCTGAACGAATACGACTGGAAATCTCACCATCGGGAGAACTACCTGAAAGAGTTAGAGATTCGGAAGCTTTGATGTTGATCTCTCCACCAGGATTATCACCTTGGTTTTGAGACAAAAGGAAGGAAGCATTATTAAAGTTAATATTTTCTCCAATTAGAGAAATACTCCCTACTGTCTCACCACTTGCATCAATCAAAGATTGTTGATTAAGGTTGATATCTTGATATTTGGTTACACCATCATCGCTGAAAGTAAGCCCAGTTTCGGTTTGATTAATGCTAACCTCACCAGATTCAACGCTATTTAAATAAATTTGACCACCTTCAGTGGTAACTACACCACCATTAAAATTGATTCCGTTTCCTACTAGAGCTAGGGTTTGACCATCATTTACAGAAAGCGGGGATGGTGTTCCACCAAATTCTATCCGCGCAAAATTTGAGTCATTGGTAATTTGATTACCACTACCATTAACAGTAATACTGCCATTATTACCATAAAAGCCTAGCCCTATGGGAAGGTTTATAGTTAAAAGTGGTTTCTGATTGGGTGAGGTAACAGCAAATCTTGTACCATCAGCGAACACAATACTATCTGCCGTAGTAGCAATAAATGAACCACCCACATCTAACCGAGCGTTTTCCCCAAAAATAACCCCATTGGGATTAAGCAAGAAAAAGTTAGCTCCTCCTGCGGTTTTAAGTAAACCATCAATAAAAGATGCTTCACTACCTGTAATGCGAGTAAAAATGTTTTGAATATCCGCAGCATTCTCAAAAACCGCTGACCTTCCTGCGGGGATTGAAAACTGCTCAAAACTATGAAAGAGGTTATTACCTACTCTTTCACCACCAGTGATTTTGTCCATATTTCCTAAATTTTCAACTACAGTAGGAATAGTACCATCTGGAGTTATCTGTGCTTGAGAAATTCCCCCATTGATGGTGGCAAGAAATAGCAATGGAAAGATAGAGCGGAAACTTTGCTGAAGAGACATTCTTTTTGGGGATAAACTACGACAGAAGACCGAATTTATCAGCTTTATTCTCTGTAATCTTACCAGTTTTAGTATCTCCTTTTTCCCTTTCCCCATTCCCTTTCCCCATTCCCTTTCCCTAAACATCACAGATCAATTAAAAATACTGATTACAGAAAAAAAGGTGAGCCAATGCTCACCCTAAAGTTTAAGTTAGAGGTATTTAAAATTAAACAATAACAAAGAACTCCCCATTGCTTATAAAATCTGCATTGGTGTTAGTGAACACAGCTAACTCATTACCATCCACAGAAACCACTGCCCCCAACTCACTGTCAGTAAAGGTTAAATCTTCAAAACCAATACCTAAACCAGCGATACCGATAACATCTTCATCACTCGTAAAGTCAGTAATGATATTAGCAGATTCAGGAATTTGAGCAGTTGCAATCCAGAATTCGTCTGCGCCTTCACCACCGCTAATGGTGTTGTCACCACCAGAACCAACAAAAAAGCGATCGCTGCCTAATGACCCAGAAAGGCGATCGCTTGTACCTAAAATGAAAGTATCATCACCACCATCACCAAAGACACGATTATTACCGTCATCAAAGCTAAGATCGATTAGGTCGTCTCCCTCTCCAGCTACAACAATGATTATTTGACTACTATCATTTACTTCAATGATGTCAGGTTTTGTAGTACCAAATACCAGATCGTATAACTCAGAACTATCATCTTCTTCTTGAGTTAAGAAAGCTAATTGACCACCTTCTACCAGTCCTTCTGTTTCAATAATGCCATCACGGAGACTGTGAGCTTGAACACCAAAGATAAAGCGAGTACCAGGGTCTTCACCAAATAATTCTGATATATCTAAAATACCAGAAGACTCCCAATCACCAATGTCGTCGGGGTCGCCATCAGTCTGACCTTCAGGAACAGCAAAACGATCCATTTGAGCTATACGAGTTAATGCGCCAGTTTCAGGGTCTAAACGCCAAATCGAGGCTTCTTCCCCAGAAGTTAAACCAAATTCTCTAAAGGAACGGTCTTCTTGGATATAAATTTGACCATCATCAGCCCAATCAAGGTTATCAGGGCTACGAAGACCAAAATCAGACCCTTCAAACTTACCAGCACCAGCATCATCCCCATCATAGAGAATATCAATTTGTGCAGTGACAGGATTACCCTCAGTACTAAAGTCAACATCAATTTTGTAAGTAGTACCCCAACTATCTTCAGAGAAACGGCTATCTCTTCCAGTGGAAGCTAAGACTGCAACTGTACCATCAGAAGGATTGGTAGAAACATCTTCAGGGCGAGAGAATTGGAATCCACCAGCATCTATAAATAATTGGTCTTGTTGAGCTTGGGTAGCAAATCCCATGTCGTCGTAACCCATCTCATCTTGAATCCTACCATCATCATCAGTATCCACTGCTGTACCAGCAAGGTCGAGACGATAGTAATCTAGTTCTACCCAAGTACCAGAAAGACTGTTACCAGTACCATTGAACCCAAAAGGATCCGGTGCATCATCAGCATCAACTTCATCCCCATCTTCATCAAAAAAAGTTGGAGTATCAGCTACATCTCCATCGGGTTTCCAAGCGTAGAGTTTACCATTGCTTAAACCATTGCGAGCCAAAAAGTCAGCATTTTCACTAGTATCTTTTTCACCCACATACATAAGTAGGGGAGCAGCTTCGCGGTCATCACCAATTAGAAGAGCTACTTTATCAGTAGTACCAGTATCCAGTTCAGTAACACTTTCCCAAGCAGCACGACCCATCCAAGGTACAGCGTACATAGTATTAGTTTCTGAATCAATAACAAATTCAGTACCACCAAAGGTTTCTTCTCCAGTGAAGAACATAGCATTTTCTAAACCACGACCCTCACCAAATTGATGCGCGGAAATGTATTGTGCAGAACAAAGACGTTGGATACCTTGAAATTCTAGGTCGCTAGCTTCATCTACTACTTCTCCAGCACGGTTAATAATAGTGTCGTAAGCTAAACCAGCATCTTCTACTTGTAGGGTTTCTTTATTAATGTCGAAGAAACTGACTCGCGCACCAGTAAGTTCAGTACCGTTAGCGAGAGTGTAAGTGTAACCAGCATTAGCCCTTAATTCATGGTTGGCTAATATACGGATAGTGTCATCATCCAAAGCAAAAGCACCCAAACCATCAGGAATCCCAGGGGGTGCATAATCACCAAATTGTTCCCCGATAGTGAAGAAAGGATCGACTTCATAATCATTCAAGCCAGTCATTTGACTAGCTTGAGCAGTATCACCATCATTAATTAGGAAAGTAGGAGTGAAAGCATTACCACCAAGATTAGGATCGAGGTCTAGAGGTTCACTAAGTTCAATTAAGATAACTTCGTTGTTATCAATATCTCCTTCTCTTCCCATAGAGAAAGGATAATTGTTATCGTTGGCAACTAAGATAGTATTTTCATCAACTATTACTACATCTTCGATTGTTACGAAAGGAAAATCAAAAGTAGTGCTTCCGTCTCCGTTTAAGTCGTTGGGGTCAGCAATATTGAGCAGGTCAACTACTTCTGTTTTCTCTACAAAACCGTTTTCATCCACATTAGAGATATCAATTTTGAAGATTTTTTTGAATTCTGCTTCTTCTCCTTGTCTGCCATCTCTTTCAATAACTAAAAATTCAGTATCATTGATGGGAGTAAAATCACCAATAGGATTACCGTTTGTAGTAGGGTAGTAACCAACCAAACCAGTGTAGGAACTAGTTGCAACATCAAATTCATAGATGCGGAGGGCGTTTTCAGGATCACCTTCTACAGTACCTTCTAATAGAGGATACAGAGTCATGCGGTCAGGACTAAATGCCATTCCCTCGAAACCGCGAGATGGAGATAAGTTGGCAATACCATCTCCTAAATCGGGATTTTGGGGAGATTGGACAAACTCCCCAGCAAGAGAATCTACTACCGCAGCACCAGTAGCGGGGAAGTCAGTAAAGAAGCCATCTGCACCAATTTCAATGAGTTGCTGAACTTCTGCTTCTGGAGTTTGGGGTGTTCCGTCTGGATTTAAAGTTAAAAAGCGTTCTTCGTTACGATGGGTATAGGGGTGAACCTGCAAACCAGCAGCGTGAGCATCTTCAATAAAAGATGTTACTTCTCCTGTTAATTGAGTGGTGATTTCTGCAACACCGTCACCGTTACCATCTACAGGTTCATCTAGAGATTCACGGAGTAAGATATTATTCTTCCAAGGACCAGCACCTTCTGCATACTTGTCACTGATAATTTGCAGAATTTCAGCATTATCTAAATCGCGGTAGGTAGTATTCTCCGATATCCCATTTTCTACCGCATCTAAAAATTCTTGACCGTAAATTGCAGCTAGGTCGTTACCTTGTTCGAGATTGTAGCGGATGTCATAGGGAACAGAAAAGCCCTCATCAGGACTAGCATCTTCTGTAGTGTTTCCGTAAAGTTGAACTAGAGGAATATCCCCTAAACCAACTTCATCTAACATCCCTTGCAATTCAATGAGGTTTTGAAACTCGAAGGATTGAATAAAGATGCGGTTAGAGTCAGTAAAGCCTGTTTCTTGTAGTGTTTCAATTAGGGGCTTCTCTAAAGACAAGTCTTGAAGATCGAAGAAAGTAGGATGTTTAGTCTCAGGATATATACCAACTTTAACCCCAGTTTGAGCTTCAGTTTGTTGCACTAACTCAATTACTTCGGCAAAAGTAGTAATTTCAAACGCACCATTAAAATCTTGAGAACGATAAGGACGAGATTGTACCGCCCTTAACATTTTAATTTCTTCTAAGGTAAAATCTTCTGCAAAGTAAGCAGTAACTTCCTCACCATCAAGAATTTTAGTAGATTTGCGTTCTTCACCAAATACCTCAGCAACGTTAGTTGTATCATCTAACATTGGTTCGTGACGAGCGATCAGGACACCATCTTTAGTAATTACCAAGTCAGGTTCGATAAAATCTGCTCCTTGGGCGATCGCAGTTGCGTAAGCTTCTAAGGTATGCTCTGGTAAAACTCCACTAGCACCACGGTGTCCAATAACGAAAGGGTCTTGACCGTTAAGAGTATTAAAATTAGTAATATTAGGAGTAGGTATGGGAGCTTTTAGTAACTCACCCTCAGAATTAAAATGCAATAAATAAGGACCGAATTCATCACCTACCCAGATATCACCATTACTATCTATCACAAAAGATTCAACATCAAAATCCCCACCAGTTAACCAACGCTCTTCTGTACCTTCGTTGATAATCTCGAAAGGAATTAAATTATTGGGGTCAGATAGTTGTACAAAACCTTGTACTTCAACACTACCATCTCCCTCTTCTGCTCCAGCAAAACTGGGATCGACTTGGTACAGGCGTAGCAAATAGTCTGCACTATTAGACTGTCCGCCAAAGCCATTATCTGATAAAACCCAAAATGCACCGTTACCACTAGGAGCAAACTGCACACCACTAAAACCTTGTACTGGTTGCGCTTCAAAAGGTCCTGTGCGACCATTACGAGAGATAGGCTCTCCATTTCCATTATCTGCACCAGATGGAGGACCTTCTGCAAAAGTATCCGCAGGTAAAGAAGCAAACCCCACTAAGGTAGTCTGAATAGAATCAGAATTCATAATTTATTTTTGCTCTAACTATTTTTAACAGCTATTTATTTACCGATACCTAAGCCTGGTTTTTGATAACAACAAGCTTCAAGTAACTGCTTGAAGCCAAGACACACTAAACATTTAGAGATATCTTTATTCTTTCGATATTTCTAAACATCAGTATTTTCTCGGCTTACCCTGATCTAGAATTTCACCGTTAGATTAAGAAATGACTATCAAATAATTAATAAGCAATCAAAAAAGACTTTTAATTTTGAAAAATAA
>JAAUYD010303089.1_pt1 | contig 11066 bp, 10 predicted proteins | sample 7278101 | NCBI WGS metagenome assembly JAAUYD01 (sample SAMN14350128, study PRJNA611818) | marine sediment metagenome | isolation source: surface marine sediment (0.6m) | place: French Polynesia: Moorea | collected 2018-08
CGCCGAGATCAAGGCTTGCGAATCCCGAGGAATGAGGAGTACTTATGGGTACTTCGCAGTGACGAGGGATGAAGCGTAACGCAGATATCGGACTTTTTACGGAACCATCAAGATTGCCGGTTCCAGATCCGTCAGCCCATTGACCGGTGTCAAATTGATGGCAATAGGAGGGATCGGTCCATCGGCTGGGCCAGTAATGCAGACAGGTCGATCCTCCGAGGTGACATCAGGGAATGCGGCGGTAATTCTGAACCGATGCTTCTCCGGGAAAGATCAACATCAGCCGGTCTTCTTCACGAACGACACGGGCGTCGATCACTTCGGTTTCGTGCTCGCCGCCGTGCCGGACCTCGAACTGGATGCCGTCAACCCCGGTCAGGCGATATCTTCCGTTGACAGCCATGCCAGCGTTGTCAACGGCGTCGAATTCACCATCGGACCTGAAGGTCACCCTGGCCGTCCCCTCAACGGCCTGCCAATCGCCAACCACCATGGGTCCGGCGGCGCATCCATAGATGGCAAAGATGATCGCCAGCACGGCGATCCGGCAGCATTGACACCGCAAGCGATATTGAACCAATCCTGACATGATCGAGGCCTCCTTACCATGGGTTTACGAGCGAGAGGACGCTGATCACTCAAAATAAGCGGCCGGCACAGGCAATTCAACCGCAGGGCAGGCCACGGGTTGCCGGCTTGACAAGCAATGTCGGCATTGTTAAGGCAATTAGTTGTATCGTGTGTGACAACACAAGGAATAGCCATGCAGCGATCCTACAATTTGGCCAGCCTCGGCCTCTCCGACTATGCCATCCACACCTACCTGTCGCTGCTGCAGCACCATCCCGTCAATGGTTCTCAACTGAGCAAACGCTCGGGGATCCCCCGCGCCAGAATTTACGATATCCTGAGGACGTTGAGAAAACGCGGTTTTGTTGCCGAAGCCAGCAAGGGATTGTTCGTCCCGCTACCGCCAGACGAACTGATTCGACAGTTGCGGCGCGCCCATGAAAAAGACCTCGATCGGTTCGAAACCCTGGTAGAAGCAGTTCAGTCATCCGCTGACCACGATTTCATATGGACCCTGACCGGATACCAGCGGGTCATGGACAAGGCTATTGAAATGATCGACGCCGCACGATCTGAAATCTACATCCGTCTCTTTCCCCAGGAGGCAGACAAACTGGCGCCCTCCCTGAAGGCGGCCGAACAGCGAACGGTGCCGGTCAAGTGCATTGTCATGGAGCCGTACCCCAAGATCGTCGGCATCCAGGTGATCCATCCCCAGCATGAGGTCGTCGAACGCCGTCTGGGCGGCCGCTCCTTCGACCTGGTGGTTGATAAGCAGGAGTTTGTCGGCGGTATGTTCACTGCAGACTACATCGAGGAGTGCCGCATCAACTGGGGCCGCAACCGCTGGTTCGTCATCGCCGGACGCGACAGCCTGCGACACGATTTCTTTCACTACTTCCTGTACAAAACCCACACCCTGAACCAGCCGTTGAACGAGGATGAGAAACGATTGTACGAACTCATCCTCAATGATATGTAGGCCGGCAACACCGTCCGTCTCATCGATATAAAAGAGATGCCGGATAGATTAGGGTAGGCCATCAAAACGGCCCGCCGGGCATCGCGCGCCGTTGCCTTGCTTTCCAGCCGGCCGGATCAGTTTGTTCTGGTCATCACGGTCATGACCAGACCGCGCATGACCGGTGCGCAACTCGCCGGAAAATCCAAGAAGATATGAGCCGACATTCGCGTCATCGTGTTTACCGGTTTCAGCGAACTGATGTTCAAAGAGAAGGCGGCCTCGCTGGGAATCAATGCATTTGTGATGAAGCCGGTGACGTTGAAGGAGCTTTCCGACAAAGTTCGGGGCCTGCTCGATGGGCGACCATAACCGTGGGTAACCCACCTGCCGGACACCCTCGCCGTGGCCCTTTGTGGGCACCGGTTCTGAAAACCGCTGATGATATCTACCGCGCCAGCCGGGGACCGGGACGGACAACCGGCATGGATCGGAATTCGTCGGCAATGGTGGTGGCCAAACAGGCTTGTGCCGGGCTGATCTGCTTGTCGGATTGGTGCAGACTGACCACGGCCGATGGCAGCCGGTTCAACACGTCATCGGGCAGAACGCGTAAGCCGGAAACCGGAATGCTGGCCCCCACCGGTGCAACGGCCAATCCGGCGGTCACCGCCGCTAAAACCCCGGCCATGCTGGGGCTGGAATAGGCCACCCGGTAGGCAATCCCCTGCTCGTCAAGGGCTTGCAGGGCCCATTTGCGGAACATGCAGCCTTCGTGGAATACAGCCAGGGGCAAGGGAGATTCGGTTTCGGGTTCGGCATCCGTGGGCGCGATCCAGACCACCGGTTCATTGCGCAGGAAAGTCCCGCCGTGCTCACCGCTTTCACTGTTGCACAGACACATGTCGAGCGCTCCCCGGTGCAGCCGGTCCAAAAGATTCTCCGAAAGATCGCAGATCAAATCGACCTGCACCAGTGGATAGCGGTTCCCAAAACGGCGCAGGATTCCCGGAAGATGCTGGGAAGCATAATCTTCGGCTGCGCCCAATCGGATCAGGCCGTCCAGTTCCGGTCGGGTGAGCGACGCCAGCGCTTCGTCGTGGAGGCGCAACAGCCGTCGGGCATATTTTAACAATGCTTCGCCGTCGCTGGTTAGCTGCACCCCCCGGGACACGCGTTTGAACAACACTTTCCCCAAATCGCTCTCCAGGCGGTTCACCTGCATGCTCACCGCCGACTGGGTCAGATGCACGTGTCGGGCGGCTTGGGTGAAATTGCGCGTTCGGGCGGCAGCCACAAATGTCCGCAGAATGTCAGGTGATAGTTGCATGGGTCTATCCATAAGGATTGGTGATGGATACAATCAAATCTATTTGTTTGTCAAATGCCTTTGGATGGGTCATACGGTGAGTAAACCAACCAAAGGAGGCTCCCATGCTGGAGAATCAAATTGAATTGAAGGAGCAAATTCACGGGCAGTGGAACCGCTACAAGGCGTTGATGCCCCACATTGCCGAGGCCTACGCGAATTTACCCGCGCAGGCCTATGCTGACGGGGCCATCAGTGCCAAGATGAAACGTCTCATGGCGATGACAGCGGCCACCATTCATGGCTGCCGGGCGTGCATCCTGTATCAAGCCGATGAGGCGCTCGCGCTTGGTGCGTCGAAAGCAGAGATGCTGGAATGCATTGGGGTGGCCGTGAGCCTGGGCGGCACGATGGCCGAAGGCCAGGCAACGCGATTGATCGGTTTTCTGGAAGAAAGAGGCGTGCTCTGATCCGAATTCATGTTGCCCGGTAGGTCCTGGCAGGTAAGCGCGACCTTCCGTTGCCGGTGTTGGGCACCGACGTCGCCATGTCGCCAGTAAGGCCTGCATGAACGTGCGGTCCATGTCCGGTTCTCCGGTGGGGAGGCCACCGTCGGGCGGGTGCAGGATGGCTTGTCGCATCGCGTCTATTCGATTCGGGGGGATCCGATGGCTACCCCGTCGTCTTCTCTCGTCTTATGGTTCTGCTCATGGCAGGCAGGCGATACTTCTCATTCATCATCGCGTAGAGATGAACCATGATGCCGCCTGAATTGGGTGGCCGCGTATTTCTCCAATTTCCACTGGGGTACACCGCAGGCCGGGCAGACGCCCCTGAACCACTTGTTGCGCAGCCAGCGGGCGGCGCGGCTGTTGCGCGAATTGTTGACCATGAACGTCTTGCCGCAATGGGTGGTGATCCAGGCCTGATCGCCGACGATCCGGATCTCCCGGATGCCGTGCAGCAGTCCCCGGCGCGACGGCCAGATCTTGATCTTCTCAATCAGCCGGAACAGTTCCACCCGTTTACGGTAGTACCGCCGCCGGGCCGGTTTGGCTGCTGGGCGATCCACACTCATGAGGACGCTTCACCTTCGTAAGTGCTCATTGTTCCAGAGACAATCCCTGCCGCCGAACAGGCCATGGCGGCCACGCCGATCTGCAGGGGGTCGTGAAGCAAGCGGCCGCCTAATTGTTCCATGGCATTCGGCGATACGCCACAGGGCATCCCCGGGGCGCTGATCCGGGTAGCCGCCCTGATATGCCGCGCACGAATCACATCGGCCGCGTCGGTGGCCTCGATGATCAGGTCATGGGTGTCAAGGGCGTTGTCGACATCGGCGGCGACTGCGATCGTCTCACCGGAATGACGGGCGGCCAGATGAGCGGCTCTAGCCGGGATTCGATCGGCCACGCAAACCCGGGCCCCGCGTTTCAGCAAGGCCGGCACCGCCCAGCGGCCCACCCTGCCGCAGCCCAGCACCAGCACCCTGCCCCCGTGCAGACCGCCGGCCATGAGGTCGAGGCCGGCCACAAACCCGTCGGCCGTGGCCCGCGCATTGTCAACGGTCCGGCCATGGCGAAGGCAGACGGCCACGAAACGGTGGTCGTCCGCCGCGAAAATCACGTGGGCGCCCGCATCGACCGCCTCGGCGAATCCGGCCACATCCGTTTGTCGGGTGACCCACGCATCGAATCCCAGGTAGGCCAGGATCGCGGTAACGCTGCCGGTGAAGCCACGGATGATCCCCTGACCGCTACGGATGGGGACCACCGCCATGCGGATCGTCGATGCCAGCCGGCCAATGGCGTCTTCATCAGCCCAGCCCGCGGCTGCCGCACCGATGCCCAGCAGCGATCGGCCGGTGGCCGCTTTCAGGATCCGGTCGTAGTCGGCCAGCCCAGAGGGAAGGGCGTCGATGTCCCTGCTGGTCAGTCGGGTCATACGGTATCCTCTGGTGAACGATCAACGATGGCATTTAGCTCCAGGCGATGCAGAATATCAGCCAGCACCTTTGCGTAGCGCTGCTCGGCCTGCTCGCGGCTGCTGGCAGCGACGATCAATGTGGCCGCCCACTGCCGGGCGCCGTCACGGTAATCGGTGATGGCCTCGTCGGCGCCGAAGAACCCCCTTACCCGTTGGAGCGTTTCGGTCCGGGCCATGATATGCTCGCCTTCTACAAAGAGTGTCCTGTCGGCCACGCGAACGTGCGCCAGGACGGCGCCGCGAGCCGGTGTCGCCGACCGCCACTGCGGCGACGTGTCGGTCAGGAACAGGTCACCCAGCAGTTCTACCATGTTGCACCCGCTGGCATGGTAGACCGCCAGGGGCGTCTGGCTGGGAAAGCGGGCATCCACCTCCAGCACCTTGAAGCCGTCGTTGTGCCAGACGACCTCCAAATCCATCAGTCCCGTCAGTCCGAGGGCCTCCGCGATTTCGACGGCCATCGTTTCCAGATCACGAATCTGATCTGGTTGCAGTCGGCAGGGCGCGGCCACTCGTTTGCAGTCGTATTCCGCATCCATGAACAATTCGGTCACCTGAAGCGGCACGTAGCGTCCCGGCCGGCCGATTACCTCTATAGAGTAGCATGGTCCCTGAAGATAGGCCTGCAGCACCCATCCCTGACGGGGAAGCCCAAGGGGAAATACCGAACGGACCTGCCCCTGGTCCCTCAGCACCACCACACCGCGACTACCGCTGGCCTGGCTGGGTTTGGCCACCAGCGGGAATCCGCAGGCCGGCCAGGGGTCGGGCGTCGGTAGGCCCAGGTCGGCAAACAACCGGTTGGACGCAATCTTACTGCAGGTGACGGCGTACGCATCGGGATCGAAGGCCAAAGGAATCCCGCGTTGCCGGCAGGTGCCTTCCAGAGCTTGCAGCGCCGCGGACTTCTCCAGGGCGGGGATCACCAGGTCCACAGTGTCCAGGACGTCGTCACCATCCAATTCCCGGGTGACGTCGACCTGCACGAACCTGTCGCAAAGCTGCCGGGCGGGCACCCGTCCGACACGATCGAGCAGCAACGTTCGCCACCCCGCATGCCGGGCCAGACAGGCCAGTTCGACCCCTTGCAGACCCCCACCGACGATGGCCGCTAACATGCCCGGGCCAAGGTAGCATTCGAGATGCACAGCCGCTTGCGCTGATTGATCCAGCTGCGATACTGGGCGTGGGTGGCTGCGACCAGGCCGCAGCGCTTAAGGGTCCGGGTGACGCCTTCAACGGTGCGGTGACCATCGTCAATGTCCAGTTCGCGCTGGGCCACGCCGGCCAGCCCCTGACCCGGAGGCACCAGTGAGGTGACCACATTGGCCCCGGCATCCAGGCGGTCGTGCAACCCCGCCAGGCCATCCACATCCAAAGATGCCGGGATGAGCAGATGGGGAAAGGCCAACCGCATCAATGCAATCGCAATCAGTTCGCGCAGATGGGAAGTGGGCGGCAGATCCTTCAAGGGGGTACCCGGCTGGGGAACGAAGGACATGGCGCGAACCTGGTCGGCATTCAGGCGGGACATGGCATCGAAGGATTGAATCAGGTCGGAGGAGGTTTCACCCACGCCGCACAGCACGCCCTCCTCCACAAGCAGACCTTTGGCTTTGGCCGTCACCTTGCTACGGCAGCGGGCCTGGTAGCTCTGCCCCACGCGCAACTGTTTGAAGAGCTGCCGGTTGTGGGTCTCCTGATAGCAGGCGTACCAATCGACACCGGCTGCGGCGAACCGTTCGAGGTTCGGCTCGGACACCACGCCGACCGAGGCCATCAGCGGCAGTCCGGTGGTCTGCTTGATCGCTTGAATCGTAATAATCACCGGGCTGAGGGCGTCTTCCCCGCTCGTGTGGAAGCAGGGGTCTTCACCGGCGGTCACATCGATGAGATGAACGCCTGATCGGGCCAGCTGCCGTGCGGCGTCGACGATTTCGGCCAAGGTCTTGCGATACCGGACCGCCTGGGAATTGTTTTTGTGGTACAAGCAGAAGCTGCAACGGTTGCGGCAATGGGTGCTGATGTATAAAAAGCCATAAAGAAATACACCGTCGCCGAAATGGCGGGCGCGCTGGCGCCGGGCGGCGGCAAACAGCTTGTCCAACAGTCGCGGTGTGGGGCAGTCCAGCAGGCGCACCATCGCCGATGGCGAGAGGCCGGCATGGTCTGCGGCCCGGTCGAGCAAGGCCGCCAGCGACGCTCCTTTTTCGTGGTGTGACGCCATAGCGGCGGTTCGGTGGTTGTGGTTCACTAAGGTTGACCTTGTGGTGATTGCGGTGGCGTCGGGATCAAATATTTAAACGAATACCGTCCAGATAGGTGATGCTGCGGCAAAATCGGGACAACTGACGGCTCCCTTCAGACGCCATGAGCAGCCGTTCCAACCCGAAACCGATGCCCACCCAGGCATCGCTGATCCGCCAGGCCCGGTCCAGGGGATGGGGACCCATGGCACCGGAGCCCAGCTCCAACCCGTCTGCAGCCAGCACATCCATGGTGGATCCGTATACCGCCGAGGTTTCCAATGATAGAGAAAAATCAGCGATGCCGGCGCCATCCATGACCAGGGCGGCAAAATGCTCGAGCCGCGTCTGGCGGTCGGCCTCCGGCAGCCCGAATTCGCACAGGTTGAGCATGGTGAATTCAGCGGCATGTGCGGCGCCTTCGGTCTCCTTGCGAAAACAGGTGCCGACCTCAAATATCCGCACCGGTTTCTCCCACAGCCGCAGCAGATCCTTGATCACAAAATAGAGATGGGGGGCCAGCATGGGACGCAGGCATCTGTTCGTCTCGACCCAGTAAACCTGTTCAAACAGGGGATGATCGGCAGTGATGGCCATCTTGGCCAGCAGGCCTCTGGACATCAGCGTAGGGGTGACCACCTGGACGAACCCGCGGGCCACCAGTTTGTCCACCAGCGTTGATTCCAACCGGCATAAACGAGGGCGCCGCGAGCCGCTGCGCAGGTCCTTCAGATGGCGACGATGAGCGCATACACGCTCCCTTTCCCACTGCTGGAAGGTGCGGTTGCGCTGTTCGGCATCCTTGAACTCGCAGGCCAGCATAGCCGTATCGGCATTCAGTTCCATCAGGCGCTGTCGCTGGCTATCGGTCCACGGCTCAGTCACGGCTTACGCTGCTCCAATGCGTTCAAAATGGTGGCACTCCTGTTTCGGCCAAGCAGTTGAAAGTGGCGGGGAGTCCCGGTGTCGCACCGAGCTACGTGGATTTAGAGTCCACGCGATCACCTGTCGATCCACCCCCCGCAAACGGCGCTACCGTTTCACACCTTCGACGCTTTTTCAAGCCAAAGGGTCCACCGCAGTACGCACCGTGAATTTCCTTGACACCGCTCCGGCATAGCGGATAATGTTGTCCTGTTTATGACAACATAATCAAATAATGTGATAACCTTATCTATTTACACTACTTTTTATTGAATCCCGCATCTGCGGTCCACAGATGGGGATGGGATATCAATCATGTCATCCGTGCGACCCGGCATCTGCTGCCTGACCCGCGACCAATGCACCTTTGTCCACGAGCATTCTGTCAGAATTCTGTCCGAGACCGGAATCCGCGTGGCTTCGGCAGCGGCAAGGGTTGTATTCACCAAAGCCGGGTGTCGGGCAACACCGAACCATCGCGTTCGCATACCAAGCGAACGGATCCAGTGGGCCATCGACCAGGCACCCGGCAGCGTCGATATTTATGCGCGCCGGACAAATGAGGACGAACCGGCATTCACTCTCGGCAATCAGGTCGATCGGTCGACCCGCTTCGGCATGGGCGTCACCAACCTCTATTGGCAGGATCCTGACACCGAAGCCATTGTCCCCTTTTCCATCGACCATGTAACGATCACCGCCCGCTTGGCCCAGCGCCTACCCCAGTTCGATCTGCTGGCCACACCGGGTATCACCCAGGAGGTCCCCCCGGCCACGGCCGACCTGCAGGTAACCCTGCAGATGGTGGCCAACACCACCAAACCGTTGGTGGTCCTGGTGTCCGATTTAGACAGATTCGGCCCGGTGCTGGACCTGCTGGACCATCTCGGCGGCGACAACCTGGCCAAGCGCCCCTTTGCCATCCCTTATGTCAACCCTGTATCGCCGCTGGTGCTGGACGAGGCCACCATCCACAAAATGAGGCTGGCCATCGATCGCGGACTGCCGATCATCTTCAACAACTACGGCATGTCCGGGGCAACCGCACCGATCACACCGGCAGGCACCCTGGCCCTGCTCAATGCGGAACTGCTGGCGGGATTGGTATTCTCTCAACTGATCAGTACCGGGACACCAATCATCCTGGGCTGCCTGCCGGCACTGTTCGACATGCGTGGCCTGCACAGCCGCTATACCCACCAGACCATGCTCTTGAACCTGGCCTGCGCCGAGATGATGGCCTATTACGGGTTGCCCCATTCAGGCACATCGGGCAGCGGACCCGGCTGGGGGGCGGACCTGACGGTGGCGGGCGGCTTCTGGATGAACCATTTGACCAGCCTGATCGGTAAGGTGGATCTGGTGCCCTTTGTGGGCGGCAATTTCGATTCCATGGTCTTTTCGCCGGCAGCCGTGGTGTATGCCGACGAGGTCATCCGCTTATCGCGCCAGTTCGCCGACGGCTTCGACTTGGACGACACTGCCGTGGGGCATGAAGAGATCGCAGCCATCGGCCCGGGCGGTAATTTCCTCAACACCGGTTTGACCCGAGCTCACTTCCGGGAGACGATCGATGATCACGCCATCTGGCCCGCCATGCCCCTGGCGCAGTGGCAGGCCAAGGGGTCCCCAACGACCGACAGAACCCTGAAACAACATGTCCGGCGACTGTTCGATGAAGCCACACCGTCGTCGGACCACGATGCCCTGCTGGATCGCGGCCAGCGGTTTATCGACCGCCTGAAGGACGGAAACGCATAAAGCGGCGAAGCGGTGCTTGCACCTGGAGGTAAACATGGTACCATGGCGCCCGACAGGTTCGGGGTATCGGACAGCGGTTAAGGAGAAGCAATCATGAAACGCATTCTGATCCTGGGTGCCGGGCTGGTGGCCCGCCCCGCGGTGGGCTACCTGCTCGACAAAAACAATCTTGAGGTGGTCCTGGCCGATCAGGCGACTGACAAGGCCGAAGCCATTATCGCAGGGCATGCCAACGGCCAGGCCGTCGGGCTGGACGTCAACGACACCTCCCGCCTGGCCGATCAGATTGCAGCCGTCGACATCGTGGTCAGCCTGCTGCCGTGGACCCTGCACCCGGTCATTGCACGGCTGTGCCTGGATCACGCCAAACACCTGGTCACGGCCTCCTACGTCCAGGCCGAAATGCAGGCCATGGACCAGGAGGTTCGCGAAAAAGGTTTGATCTTTCTCAACGAAGTGGGCGTGGATCCCGGTCTGGATCATATGTCGGCCATGCAGATCATCGATGCGGTCAAACGGCAGGGCGGACGCATCGAGAGCTTTTTCTCCTACTGCGGCGGCCTGCCCGCCCTGGAGAGCAACAACAACCCGCTGGGGTACAAATTCTCCTGGAGCCCCGAGGGCGCCATGCTGGCCGCCACCAACGACGGACGCTACATGGAGCACGGCAAGGTGATCGAGGTGCCTGGAGATGAACTGTTCCGTCATTACTGGCTAAAAAGTGTTCCCGGAGCCGGGGTATACGAAGCCTACGTCAACCGCGATGCCTTACCCTACATGAAAATTTACGGCATCGAGGATGCGACCGGCATCTACCGTGGCACCCTGCGCAACGTGGGTTATTGCGAGACCTGGGATTCCATCAAGCAACTGGGCCTGCTCAACCGCAAGATGAAATTCGATTTTGACGAGGTCACCCCCCGCGAGGTGCTGGCCAATATCGTCAACTGCCCGCAAAGCGACGTGCGGGCAGGGGTGGCGGCCTATCTGAACATTCCGGAGCACAGCCTGACCCTCAAGAAACTGGCCTGGTTGGGCCTGCTCTCCGATCGCCGGCTGACCATCGGAACGGCATCTGTCTTCGACATGTTCGCCCACACCCTCAAACACCGCCTGGTTTACGACGAGGGTGAAGCGGACCTGCTGGTGATGCACCACGAATTCGAGGCCGTCTATCCCGACCTGCCCCGCCAGCGCATCCAGTCCACGCTGGTCGACCGCGGGTCGCCGGATGGCGACAGTTCCATGTCGCGCACGGTGGGCTATCCGGTGGGCATCGCCGCCGGCCTGCTGGCCGATGAGAAAATCA
>JAAUYD010103145.1_pt1 | contig 11063 bp, 10 predicted proteins | sample 7278101 | NCBI WGS metagenome assembly JAAUYD01 (sample SAMN14350128, study PRJNA611818) | marine sediment metagenome | isolation source: surface marine sediment (0.6m) | place: French Polynesia: Moorea | collected 2018-08
GGCCACGGGCCACGGGCCACGGGCCACGGGCCACGGGCCACCAGGATTGTTGACGGGGATGCGAAGCTGTCAAGGAAGATCCCCGGGCCCTACCGCCTCTGCCCTCTGCCCTCTGCCCTCTGCCCTCTGCCCTCAAGCCTGCCGACCGTTCGCCGATACCCCGGGGAGAACCCCGGCCCCATTTCGACAGGTCTGTTCATGTCCGCAGCGCTCAAACTCGACGAACTGCTCTACGACTCCCTCGAATCGCTGTCGCTGCCCGACGTCTACCTGCGGCTGCGCGAGGTCATGGAGTCGGAGAACGCCTCGATGGCCGACGCCGCCGAGGTGATCTCGCTCGATCCGGCGCTCGCTGCGCGCGTGCTGCGCATGGCGAACAGCGCGTTCTACGGCTTCCGCTCCGAGGTCGACACGATCAGCCGCGCCGCGAATGTCCTGGGAATGCAGAAGATCCACGACCTGGTGCTCGCCGCCAGCGTGTCGAAGGCGTTCGACGGCATCAGCAACGAGCTGATGGACATGGACACCTTCTGGTACCGCAGCGTGCACTCCGGCTTCCTTGCCCAGGCGCTCGCCGTGGGCGCCGGCATGCGCAATTCCGAGAGTCTTTTCGTGCGTGGCCTGTTGCACGACATCGGGCACTTGGTGCTGTTCAGCCACTATCCGCAGGCCTGCAGACAGGCGATTGCCCAGGCCGATGAGGGCCTCGACGCGCGGCTGTACGAGGAGCAGCAGCTGATCGGCGTCGACGCGATGCAGTTCGCCGCGGAACTCGCGACCGTGTGGCAGCTGCCGAAGAGCTTCGTCACGTCGTTCCGCCATGTGATGCGCCCGGAAGACGTCACCGGCCGTCTGGCGCGCGAGGTCGCGATCCTGCATGTGGCCGTGCAGTTCAGCAACGCGATCGATACCGACCTGTTGATCGAGGACATCGTGCAGCGCGTGCGCGCGTCGGTCTGGCGGCTCGCCGAGCTGCCACCCGAGGTCGGCGCCGCGGCGCTGGACGCGTCGGCGATGGAGGTGGTCGACGCGATGTACAACGTGATCGCGCGGCACGAGGGCGTGATGCCCTGAACGCCCGTCACCGGGCACCGCCGTCGCGGCCCGCAACCACGGGGATATGATCCGGGTCGCTCTCCCGCCGGCCCGGACTGCTCGCCAATCCATTCGACGTCGACGCCCGATTGGCAAACCGCCCGATCGACCCGGGGCGCAAGCGTTCGACAGCGCCGACACGACGGGCCAGGCTCCGCGACGACGCCGCCCGGTGGTGCCCGGTCTCGGCCAGCACCGCCCGCGAGACCCACGGCCGGTGCCCGGGCCGGCAAATCCCCGCGCATCGAGCGCGGATTCTCGCTGCCGCGGACGGCGCTCGCCATGCACGATCCGCCGGTCGTCGCCGCCGTCGCGTGGCTTCCAGGCCAGCCGGCCGTGTCGCGGGTCCGCGCGCTCCGGCCCGTCCGCGAGGACCGGCGACGCCGCGGCGCCGATGCCGACCGCTGACGGCCGTAGCGGGCCGACGGTTTCCGCGAGCTGACGCCGCACGCGCCGCCGGCAACCTTTCCCCGGCAGATCGAACGGGTTTGCGGCTGGCTGCAGCGCGGTCGCTGCGTCATCCTATCCCAGGTTGCAGTCCACCGGCCACGCAGGCGCCGGAATCGGGCGCAGCGCGGCCGACGCATGCGGTGCCCGGCCGGCCGGCGATGGTGCCGCCAACGGCGCCGCGTCGAGGCGTCCGCAGAACACAGGAGACGAGACATGCTGCGACAATCCAGACTGCTGCGCGCCGGCATCATCGTCGCGAGTGCGACGACGCTGGCCGGCTGCGGCGCAATGACGGCACAGAACCCGGACGGCGGGCTGTCGCCGATCAACGGCATCGCCACCGAACGCCACGACCACCTGATGCTGTTCGGCGCCGACGTCGTCGCCTACTTCACTGAAGGCCGCCATGTACAGGGCTCGCCGCAGTACAGCAGCCGCCACCAGGGCGTCGACTTCCACTTCGCGACGGCCGAGCACAAGGCAGTGTTCGATGCCGACCCGACAGCCTACCTGCCGCAGTACGGCGGCTACTGCACCAACGGCATCGCGTTTGGCATACCGTGGGGCGGCAATGCCGAGGACTTCCTGGTCCACGACGGCAAGCTCTACATCTTCGGCGGCGAAGTGTCGAAGCAGGCGGTCATGCTCGACCTCGAGCGCAACCTCGCCCTCGCCGACAAGTACTGGGCGGAAGAGGTCGCAGGCAACAACAGCTTCTGGCAACGCACCAAGCGGCTGGTCATCCGCGTGCCGCACTACCAGTCCGGCGACGAGCAGGCCGCCGCGGTCGAGGCGGCGCGCACGCGGACCGGCGGCTGATCGGGACAGCGCGCGGTCGCGCCAGACGCTGGTCCGTCCGTCATTCCGCCGGCTCGACGATCAGTACGACGCCGTCGACCGCCGTCACCTTGACGCGCACCCCGGCCGCCGCCTCGGCGCCGCTGACCCGCCACAGCGAGTCACCGACGCGCACCTTGCCGAAGCCGTTCTCGATCGGCGTCTCCAGTGTGAACACACGGCCGACATACTGTTCGCCGCGCCGGTTCAGCATCGGCTGATCGCTGACGTCGGGGTGCCTGCGCTGCCAGATGCGCCAACCGACGATGCTGACCAGGGACAGGATCGCGAACAGCATCAGCTGCGTCTCCCAGCCCATCGCCGGGACCAGCCATGCCAGCAGCCCGAGCACCAGCGCCGAGATACCCATCCACAGGAAGAAGGTCCCCGGCAACACGGTCTCGAGGATGATCAGGCCGAGCGCCAGGATCCACCAGTGCCAGAAATCCGGTTGGTAGCCGTCGATCATGCCTTGCCGCTTCCCGTGCCGTCCTTCGCCATCGCGGTCTTCGCCAGTTCGGCGACGCCGCCGATCGCGCCGATCACACCGCTGGCCTCCATCGGCATGAACACCAGCTTCTGGTTGGGCGCGCTGCCGATGGTCTGCAGGGCCTCGACATACTTCTGCGCAACGAAGTAGTTGACCGCCTGGATGTCGCCACGCGCGATCGCCTCGGAGACCATCGTCGTCGCCTTGGCCTCGGCCTCGGCGAGGCGCTCACGGGCCTCGGCCTCGCGGAACGCCGCCTCCTTGTCGCCCTCGGCCTGCAGGATCACGGCCTGCTTCTCGCCGTCGGCCTTGAGGATCTCGGCCTGGCGCTTGCCCTCGGCGTCGAGGATCTCGGCGCGCTTGTCACGCTCGGCCTTCATCTGCCGCGCCATCGCGTCGACCAGGTCGGCCGGCGGGCTGATGTCCTTGATCTCGATACGCGTGACCTTGACGCCCCATGGCGTCGTCGCCTCGTCGACGACGATCAGCAGGCGGGCGTTGATGTCGTCGCGCTTCGACAGCAGCTCGTCGAGGTCCATCGAACCCATGACGGTTCGGATGTTGGTCATCGTCAGGTTGAGTATCGCGTACTGCAGGTTGTTGACCTCGTACGCGGCCTTGGCCGAATCCAGTATCTGGAAGAACACGACACCGTCGACCGACACCATCGCGTTGTCCTTGGTGATGATCTCCTGGGTCGGCACGTCGAGGACCTGTTCCATCATGTTGAGCCTCTGGCCGATCCGGTCTACCACTGGCACGATCAGGTTCAGCCCCGGGCGCAGGCTGCGCGTGTACTTGCCGAAGCGCTCGACGGTCCATTCGTTGCCCTGCGGTATCGATTTGACGCCGAGAAACAGGATGACTGCGGCGAGGCCGAACAGGAACAGCGTAAAGACACCGAATTCACTCATGACCTTTTTTCCCAATGCTGGTGCGACTGGCCGCGAGTATACCGCGCGCCTCCGCGCCACCGCCGTCGACAGCGCGAAAGCCACAGCGATTGGCGGGCAGGCCGGCGGCAAAAGCCGTTACAATCCGCGGCATTCACCGTCCGGGTAACGGAGCCGATGCCAGACGAATCCCACAACGCGCCGTCGCGCAACCGACCGGAAACGCACCAGCGCGGGCACGACAAGGTCAGCCGCATCCCGGTCAAGGTCGAACCGTCCGGCGACATCAAGCGCAAGCCGGCGTGGATCCGCGCGCGCGCACCGAGCGGCCCGGGGGTCACCCGGATCAAGAAGATCCTGCGCGAGCGCCGGCTCAGCTCGGTCTGCGAGGAGGCGATGTGCCCGAACCTCGGCGAGTGCTTCAGTCACGGCACCGCGACGTTCATGATCATGGGCGACATCTGTACCCGGCGCTGCCCGTTCTGCGACGTCGCCCACGGCAAGCCGCAGCCACTCGACGCGGACGAGCCGCGCCAGCTGGCCGAGGCGATCGCCGACATGGCGCTGAGCTATGTCGTGATCACGTCCGTGGACCGCGACGACCTGCGCGACGGCGGCGCGGCGCACTTCGCGGCGTGCATCGCCGCGGTACGCGAGCACACGCCGCAGACCACGATCGAGGTGCTGGTGCCGGATTTCCGCGGCCGCATGGATGTCGCGCTGCAGGCGCTGGCCACGCACCCGCCCGACGTCTTCAACCACAACCTCGAGACCGTGCCGCGCCTGTACCGCCAGGCACGCCCGGGCGCCGACTACGCCTGGTCGCTGGATCTGCTGCGCCACTTCAAGGCCCGCCACCCCGGCGTCCCGACCAAATCCGGCCTGATGCTCGGCCTCGGTGAGACCCGCGCCGAGGTCGAGCAGGTCATGCAGGACCTGCGCGATCACGACTGCGACATGCTGACCCTCGGCCAGTACCTGCAGCCGAGCCGCGATCACCTGCCAGTCGACCGCTTCGTGACGCCGGCCGAATTCGATGCGCTGCGCGCGCACGGCGAGCGCCTCGGCTTCTCCAATGTCGCCAGTGGCCCGATGGTGCGTTCGTCCTACCACGCCGACCGCCAGGCCAATCCGGTGTTGTCCGGCTGACGCCGCGGCGGCGCGGGCACCGGTGACCTGAGCGATGGAACTCGATGTCGGCATACGCTCGCTGATCAAGATCGCACTGCTGCCGCCCGGGTTCCTGCTGATCCTGCTGCTGATCGGCTGGCTGTGGGCCGGCAGGGCATTCGGCCGCGTCGTGCTGCTGCTGGCGATCACGGCGCTGTACGCGCTGTCGACGCCGGTCACGGTCAGTTGGCTGGCGGCACAGCTCGAGACGGTCCCGGCGCTGACACCGACCCAGCTGCGCACCAGCCGCGCCGATGCGATCTGGATCCTGATGGCCGGATCACGCAAGCACAACCCGGAGTTCAACGGCGGCCCGTGGCTCGACGCGCTGTCGCTGCAACGGGTCGACTATGGCCTCGCGCTGCACCGCAAGACCGGGCTGCCTATCGTGCTCAGCGGCGGTAGCGCCGATCCCGAGGCGCGCCCGATCGCCGACATCGCCGCCGAGTGGCTGCGGCAGCAGGCCGGTGTCAACGCGCTGGCCGTCGACAACAGCAGCCACGATACCTGGGAGAATGCCCGCGACAGCGCGGCGCTGTTCGCGCAGCATAATGTCACGCGCGTACTGCTGGTCACGCACGCCTACCATATGCCGCGCGCGCTGCTCAGCGCCGAGGTCGCCGGTATCGATGCCGTCGCGGCGCCGTTCGCCTTCGAGCACACGCCGGAGGCGTACCGGCAGCCGGGTTCCTACAAGGACTGGCTGCCGCGGCCCGGCTACCTGACTCGCAGCTACCGCATCCTGCACGAGATCATGGGCCTGGTCTGGTACGGCTTGTTGCGCTAGCCGGCCACCGCCCCGCTTGCCGAATCCGGAACAAAATTCCTGAAACCGCCGCGTTTCGGCGTGCATCGCGCCGATCTGGTGAATTTTTCACCATACAATGTGTATACAACGTGAAGGGCTTGGCTACACTGAAGGGAATCTTTCAATAAAACGGCAATCCCGCCGCTGGTCGGGATAGTGGGGGTACGGGAGGTAACGCATGCCGGGCAGGCGTATAGGCATGTTGCTGATCTGGCTGGGTCTCAGCGGCGCGAGCGCCGCTGCCGGCCAGCCGCCCGGCGCCTTCGTCCCGCTGATCGAACGCACCGCACAGCTGACCGACGCGCTGCGTGAACAGGCGAGCAACGGCAGCGGCCGCACCGACGTCGCCGTGCGGCACTGTGACAACTACCCCTACGGCCAGCCCCCGACCGGCCAGTCACCAGTATCGCTGCTGCTCGACGACCTTGCCGACGGCCTGCACACGGGACTGCGCTGTCTCAGTGGCGCCGGCCCGATGGGCCGCCTGCACCAGTATCACGAGTACCAGGCGAATCGCCTGCTGAACCTGTTCGAATCGGCACGGACCAAGACGTTTCAGTGCGTCGACGACGCGATGTTTGCGACCGCCGTCGCGACCGGTCCGGGCGAGCTGCAGGCCGACGACCCGCTGTACGCGCAGCTGCGGCAGGTCGACCACCCGGCGGTGATCCTCGACACCTACCGGCTCGGCGGCCTGCTCAGCCGGCGCCTCGACGACGAGACCTACCGCAAGGTCTTCCACCTCGACGAGGATCAGATCATCGAGCATCGCAGCGGCCAGCCGTTGCGCGGCTCGAACCTCCACCGCTACCGCGACCGCGCCGCCCTGCTGTTCCACGAGGCCGTGCACTGGCTGGGTCACGAGCACAGCGCGATCTACCCGGATCTGGCCCACCTCTACGATACCTGCTGCTTCGGCGGCAGCGACTACATCGACGACCCGGCCCGCAACCGGGCCCACCAGCAGACCGCCTGCAACATCCTCAAAGACGACACCCTGTGGGCCGCGGCGCACCATCCGTACCGCCAGATGCGGCTTTGGCGCTACCTGGGTTACGACGGCTTCAAGTCGGAAATGCGCGCCGACTACGCGCGCTGACGCCTCCCCCAGGTTCACGGGTTGGCTTGACCGACATCAAGCACTCGGGCTGGCGCGTGCCCTGTAGAATGCGACGGTTAAATGTCAGTTTCGTTGCATCCTCTCGCGCAGGACACCCTAGATGGAATTGCAGAACATAGCGCAGATCGAATACGCGACCCGATTCGGACGCCCGGAGATGTTCCGCTTCGGCGCGGCGCTGACCTTCATCATCCTGATCATGCTGGTCGCCGGCATGAGCCTCGGCGATCTGCCGCAGAGCTATATGCTGATCGCCGCGGCGATGATCGGCGGCTACATGGCGATGAACATCGGCGCCAACGACGTCGCCAACAATGTCGGCCCGGCGGTCGGCTCAAAGGCGCTGACCCTGGCCGGGGCGATCGCGATTGCGGCGATCTTCGAGGCCAGCGGCGCGCTGATCGCCGGCGGCGACGTCGTCAGCACGATCAAGAAAGGCATCATCAACCCCGAGGTGGTCGGCGATCCGCAGGTCTTCATCTGGCTGATGATGGCCGCGCTACTCGCCGGGGCACTGTGGCTGAACCTCGCGACCGCGCTCGGCGCGCCGGTCTCGACCACCCATTCGATCGTCGGCGGCGTGCTCGGCGCCGGTATCGCCGCCGGCGGATTCGGCATCGCCGACTGGGGCAAGATGGGTCAGATCGCTGCCAGCTGGGTGATCTCGCCGGTGCTCGGCGGCCTGATCGCGGCGTTCTTCCTGTACCTGATCAAGCGCACGATCACCTACCAGAGCGACATGAAGGTCGCCGCGCAAAAAATGGTGCCGCTGCTGGTCGCGATCATGGCCTGGGCGTTCTCGACCTACCTGATACTCAAGGGCCTGAAACGGCTGTGGAAACTCGAGTTCGGGGTCGCCGCGCTGCTCGGACTGGCGATCGCGATCGGCATCTACCTGCTGGTCCGGCCGATCCACCGCGCCGCCGAACGCCAGACCGCAGACAAGGCCGGGGTCAACAGGCTGTTCACGATCCCGCTGATCTTCGCCGCCGCGCTGCTCAGCTTCGCCCACGGCGCCAATGACGTCGCCAACGCCGTCGGTCCGCTGGCCGCGATCAACGACGCGATCCTGCACGGCGGCATCGCCGCGAAGGCGTCGATCCCGCTGTGGGTCATGATGGTGGGTGCGCTCGGTATCGCGATCGGCCTCGCGCTGTACGGCCCCAAGCTGATCCGCACGGTCGGCTCGGAGATCACCGAGCTCGACCAGATGCGTGCATTCTCGATCGCGATGGCGGCGGCGATCACGGTCATCATCGCCACCCAGCTCGGCCTGCCGGTGTCGTCGACCCACATCGCCGTCGGCGCGGTGTTCGGCGTCGGTTTCCTGCGCGAATATCTGAAGGCGAGCTATTCGAAGATGGTCGAGGAGATCAAGGTACACCACCGGGGCCAGGACGAGGCCGCGGTCGAGAAATTTCTCAACGACTTCCGCATCGCGACCGTCGCGACAAAGGCCGAGATGCTGCAGCAGCTCAAGGAACACGCCGCGCCGGCCGAGCTGAGCAAGAAGGAGCGCAAGGGCCTCAAGCGTGTCTACAAGACCGAGCTTGTCAAGCGCTCGGCGGTGCTGCGCATCGTCGCCGCGTGGCTGATCACGGTACCGGTATCCGGCCTGCTCGCGGCGCTGCTGTTCTTTACGATCCGCGGCATGATGCTGCCGTGAGACTGACAGACAGGTTGGCCACAGTCGCGCTATGCGCGCTGTTCGTCGCCGTCGTGGAGGCCGTCGGGCTTCCCGACCGGCGCCACATACTGGTCGTCGGCTCGTCGACGACCTATCCGATCATTGCCGCGGCGGCGGAGCGTATCGCCCGTGATCACGGCATGCTGACCCCGGTCATCGAGTCGACCGGCACCGGCGGCGGCATCAAGCTGTTCTGTGGCGGCCAGGGACTCGACATGCCCGACATCGCGATGGCGTCGCGGCCGATGAAGGACAGCGAACGCGACGCCTGTAAGCGCAACAAGGTGTTCGACGTCCGCGAGATCCGCATCGGTTACGACGGCATCGTGCTCGCCAGCGGCAAGCACGCACCGCCGTTTCACCTCAGTCAGCACAACCTCTACCTGGCGTTGGCGCGCGAGGTCCCGGCCGCCGACGACGCCAACCGCCTGATCGCCAATCCGTATAGGAACTGGCGCGACATCGATCCCGCGCTGCCCGATTTACCGATCCGCATCCTTGGGCCGCCGCCAACGTCCGGGACCCGCGATATGCTCGTCGAACGCGTGCTGCAGCCGATTTGCGCCACGGTACCGGTCCTGCAGTCGATCCGCGACGCCGCACCGGAGCAGTTCACGGAACGCTGCCATGCACTGCGCGAGGACGGCGCATTCGTCGATTCCGGCGAGAACGACGCGCGCCTGGTGCGCAAACTGCTGACCGACGGCGATGCGCTGGCGATCCTCGGCTACAACTTTCTCGACCGCAATCCCGACCGCCTGCGCGCGGCGACGATCGACGGCATCGCACCGACGTTCGACAGCATAGAATCCGGAGAATACCCGCTGACACGGCCGCTGTACCTGTACGTCAAGCCGCAACATCGGCGCCTGGTCGGCGGTCTGGATCTGTTCATCTCGCGCCTGGTATCAGCCGACATCTCGGGGCCCGACGGCTTTCTCGCCGACCGCGGACTGATCCCGCTGAGCGCCGCCGAACGCGCCGCCAGCGGCGACCCGTGAGGAGCGACTGGCGCGTTACGCCGCGCGCTGGCTGAGGCGGCGCCAGGTTTCCTGCAGGATGCGTGCATCGCCGCTGGCACGGTGGCGCTGCAACCCGAGATCGTCGGTGACCTGCAGTTTGGTCGCGTGCCAGTTCAGCCGCTGGTCCTCGGTCATCAGCTCGGTGATGTCGGCGATGCGGAACGCCTGCCGCATGTTCGCGGCATCGTACAGCCTGCCCAACCACGACATGTCGTAGGACCACGCATCGCTGTATGCGGTGCGTCGATGCAGTAGCTCGTTGAGGCGCCATGCGATGTCGGCGATCGGCCGGCCGTAGGTCAGCAAGGTGTCGCGCGTGATGCCGTGCATCAGTTCGGCACGCTCGTCCCAGTGCTTCCAGCTGCGCGCCGGCGACACCAGGTAGCAGTGCCGCGAACCGTCGGCGAGCGCGACGCCCACCTCGATCGGGTAGCTGCCGCTACCGAAACCCGATGCCTCGACGTCGATGATGATCGGTGTGTGGATACTCGCCATGTCCCGTTCCTTCCTTGTTGTCGTTGGCGGCCTGGCGGGAGCCCGCCGCCGCCCTCTTGGATCCGGTTAACGGCCGCTCGGCGGCGCGGTTGAGCCGCTTCTACCCGGCCTCGTCGAGATGATCGTCGTAGCGTTCCATCAGGTAACACAGGCAATCCTGGCGGATCACCATCGGATCACAAGTCAGCATCGACGGCATGACCGGGATGCGCGTGATCAGGCGGCCGTCCTCGAGGCGGAAGAAGCGCTCGGCGACCTCGCAGTCCTGCTCGTCACGCACATCGAGCGGCTGGCCGTATACGCCATTGGTCTCGGCGAGCAGCGTGCCTATCGGCAGCTCGCGAAAATTCATCGTATCCAGGTCGCGCGGGAACTGGATCGCCGCCGTGTCGGCACCGAACGTGAAGCTGGTCTGCTCCGGCACGCGCACGATCGCGACCGTGTGATAGAGGTCGACATCGTGCCGCGCCACCGGGTGCGTCGGGATCGTCGACAGGTGCAGACAGGCATCGAGAAAATCGATCGCGTGATCGACGCCGTGGCGGTGGCCGACCTTGCCGCACTCCAGCGTCACCGAAGGCCCGAGCGCCGCCATCGCCATCGACGCGACACCACGCGGCCGCACGAAGTAGACGACGGTGCGCCCGAACAACGCGGCCAGATGCAGCGACTGGTGCTCGAGTACGTTGACGCAGGCGTAGTGCGGATTGAGGCCGGTATTGTTGTGGATGTCGACCGACGCGAACATCTCGCGGTCGGCGACACGGTCCATGACCGCACGCATCAGGCCGTGCTCCGGCGTGCCGCCGGTGTCGCTGCCCGGCCACACGCGGTTGTAATCGGGCTGACCGTCGAGATGGCGCACGCCGACCTGCGCCGCCGCGGTGTTGCCGACGAACAGGCTCAGCGAACGCGGCAGATCGAACCCGTCGGACGTGACGAACTTGCGCAGCACCTCGCGGATCGCGTCCCACCCCGTGGTCTCGTTGCCGTGCA
>JAAUYD010122720.1_pt1 | contig 11063 bp, 8 predicted proteins | sample 7278101 | NCBI WGS metagenome assembly JAAUYD01 (sample SAMN14350128, study PRJNA611818) | marine sediment metagenome | isolation source: surface marine sediment (0.6m) | place: French Polynesia: Moorea | collected 2018-08
CTGCCACGGGTCGGCCTCGACCGCCCCGACAACGGCTATCGCCAGTTCCTGGCGCTGTGCAGCCACGAGTATTTCCATCTGTGGAACGTCAAACGTATCCGCCCCGCGGTGCTGGCCGATGCCGACCTGAGTCGCGAGGTCCATACCGAACTGCTGTGGGCCTTCGAGGGCATCACGTCTTACTACGACGAACTCGCGCTGGTGCGCAGCGGCGTGCTCGACGGCGACGAGTACCTCGACCTGCTGGCCGGCACCGTCACGCGCGTGATGCGCGGCGCCGGCCGCGCCCGCCAGTCGATCGCGGCGTCGAGTTTCGACGCCTGGACCAAGTTCTACAAGCAGGAAGAGAACGCCCCCAACGCGATCGTCAGCTACTACGCCAAGGGTGCGCTGGTCGCATTCGGACTCGACATCACGCTGCGCCAGCTCAGTGACGACCGCGTGTCCCTCGACGACCTGATGCGTGCACTCTGGCAACGCCACGGCCGCAGCGCTGTCGGCGTGCCCGAACGTGGGATCGAGCGGGTCGCCGCCGACCTGGTCGACGCGCCGCTCGACGACTTTTTCGCCAGCTACGTCTATGGCACCGTCGAACTGCCGCTGACGGCATGGTTTGCCGCTGTCGGTGTCGGTGTCCGCCTGCGCGCGCCACGGGCCGCCGACGACGTCGGCGGCCAGCGCCGTGATCCGCCGCCGCAGCCGGCCGCGCCGGCGCTCGGGGCGCGTTTCACGGCCCAGCCCGACGGCCTGCGTATCACCCACGTGCTCGCCGGTGGTGCGGCGCAATCCGCGGGACTGTGCGCCGGTGATCAGCTGATCGCGATCGCCGGTGAACGCGTCGACGGCGGCAATGTCGCCGCCGTTCTTGGCCGCGTCGCCGGCGATGCCGTCGACGTCCACTACTTCCGTCGTGGCCGACTCGTGGCGGCGGCGCTGCCGCTACGCCCGGCGGCCGACGATACCTGCGACCTGTGGCAACTGACGGCCGAAGAGTCGACGCCACAGGCGCTCGCGCGGCGTGCCGCGTGGTGGCGCTCGCGGCGCGCGCAGGACCACTGAATGACGCCCTACGTGCCGCCGCAGGAACTCCTCGCCCGCCTCGCCGACGGCCGCTTCCACTCCGGTCAGGCGCTGGCGACGGCGCTCGGTATCAGCCGCAGCGCGGTCTGGAAACAGGTGCAGCGCCTGCGGCGTGAACTCGGCGTCGACGTGCACGCGGTGCGCGGTCGCGGCTATCGGCTGGCCGCGGCGCTCGAGCTGCTCGATGTCGAACGCATCCGTGCGCACGTCGGCGCTCCGGCACGCGCGCGCCTGCGGGGCATCGACGTTCTGGCGGTCACGCCGTCGACCAACCTGGAGGCGGCCGCGACGCCGCTGGTGCACTGTGGCACCGGACACGCGTGGCTCGCCGAGCACCAGACCGCCGGTCGCGGGCGTCGCGGCCGCCACTGGGTCAGCGCCTTCGGGCGCAACCTCCACCTGTCGCTGGCCTGGCGGTTCGACCTGGCGATGTCCGAGCTGGCCGCGCTGAGCCTCGCGGCCGGCGTCGCGGTCGCCGAGGGCCTGCGCGATCTCGGCGTCGACGGGCACGTGCTCAAGTGGCCCAATGATCTGCTGGCCGACGGTCGCAAGCTCGCCGGCATCCTGGTCGAGGTGTCGGGCGAGGTCGAGGGTCCGGCCAGCGCGGTGATCGGCGTCGGCATCAATGTGCGCATGCCGGCCGCGCTCGGCACGCGGATCGACCAGCCGTGGACCGATCTGGCCGCGCTCGCCGGCGGCGAGGTGTCGCGCAATGCGCTGGCCGGTATGCTGATCGATCGCCTGGTCGACGCCTGCGGTACCTACGCCGAGCGCGGCCTCGAACCGTTTCGCGAACGCTGGCTGGCCTTCGACGACCTGCACGGCCGCGCGGTGCGCCTGCACAGCGGCCAGCGCACGATCGACGGACGCTATGCCGGTATCGCACCGAGCGGCGCGCTGATCCTCGAGACCGCCGACGGGCACAGCGAACACAGCGCCGGCGAGGTCAGCCTGCGCGGCGGTGGCCGGCCGTGAGCGCGCTGGTCGTCGATCTCGGCAACACGCGCTGGAAGCTGGCCGTGGCCCGGGATGGCCGCCTGGGGCCGGTAACCGGCGGTGATCACGGTGACGACGGTAAGCCGGCCGATGGCCTGCCAAAGCAGGCCGCCGGCGTCACGCGGCTGCTGGTCGCCAGCGTCGCCGATGCCGGCATTGCCGACCCGGTGATCGCCGGGCTCGAAGACGCGCTGGGTCTGACCGCGCGACGGATCAGCAACAGCGATCGCGTGCCGGGTGTCGTCGCCGGCTACCGCAAGCCGGAACAGCTCGGCGTCGATCGCCTGTTGGCGATGGTCGCGGCACGCGCCGTCAGTCGCGCGCCGCTGTGTGTCATCGATGCGGGGACTGCGCTGACGATCGATTTCGTCGACGCCGCCGGGCAGCACCTCGGCGGCTTCATCCTGCCCGGCAGCGCGCTGTTTCGCGACTGCCTGCTTGCCAACACGGCGATACCGCGCGACCCGGCCGTGCACGCCGGCGACGTGCTCGGCAGGGATACGCCGACGGCCGTCGCGCAGGGTGCCCGCCAGGCCGTTGCCGGCATCGTCGAGCGCTTCCTGACCGGGTCGCAGGCGCTGTTCGGCGAGCTGCAACCCGACCTCGTGATCGGCGGCGGGGACGCCGAGCTGTTCGCGCCACTGATGCCGGTGCGATGCATTAAACTTGAGCACTTGGTGTTGCGTGGTCTGGCCGTGATCGACGGCCACGGAGAGGGGTAGTGCGCTGGTTCGTGATATTTCTGCTGATCGCGAATATCGCGCTGTTCTTCTGGGTGCAGCAGAGCTCATTGAACCCGGCGTCGCACAGCGAGCTGCCGCCTCCCGAGATCGGCCAGCTGCAGCTGCGCAACGAGCCGCCGCCGGGCGACGCGCAGGTGCCGGCGGTCGGTGTCAGCGATGACGGCAGCGCCGCAGCGCCCGCCGACGCGGCGCCGGCAGCGGCCGATCCGGTGCCGGCGACAGCCGAGGCTGCCGCGCCGCCAGCTGCGGTCAGCGCGCCTCCGCCACCCGCGGTCATCGTCCCCCCGGCACCGCCGGCAGTGACCTCGCCGCCGGTTCCGGCTCGGCCGCAACCGACAGCGCCGGCGCAAACCCCGCCGCCGCCACTACCAGACCCGCCACGGCCAGCGCCGCCACAGCCGACGCCGCCGTCGGCAGCGCCACCGGCCGCGGTCTCTGATTCCGTCGACGACAGCGTGCCGGCGTCGCCGCTTGCTGGCGACGCCGCGACGACCGTGCAAGCCGACGCGCCGCCGACCGCCACAGCCGCGGTGCCGGCATCGCCCGCCGCCGGTGCCGCTGATCCGCCGGTTGTCGCGGCAGCGACCGACAGCGACCCTGGCAACACCGCACCAACTGCGGCCGCGCCGGAACCCGCGCCGGGCCCCACGCCTGCGGTCGCGACCTGTTCGCGCGTCGGCCCGCTCGCCGGCGATGCGGCGGACGCGTTGCGCAAGCGGCTGCCAGCGGCGATCGAGGTGCTCGCCGACAGCACCGAGGACACGTCGCAGGTCGACGGCTACTACGTGCTGGTACCGGCGTTGCCGACCCGCGCCGAAGGCCTGCAGATGCTGCAGAAACTCGGCGAGGCCGGGTTCGAGGATACCTGGCTGTTCCGCCGCGGCGCCTATCGCAACGCGATATCGCTGGGGTTGTTCCGCCGCGAAGCGGGTGCGCGACGCCATGCCGAACGGGTCGCGGCCAAGGGTTTCGCTGTCGAGGTGCGGGAGAGGACCTCGCGCGTCGAGCGGCGTTCGCTGCTGCTGCGCCATCGCGGCGACCTGACGGCGACCATCGGCGAGCTGCCCGACGGCGCCAGCGTCGCGACGGCGCCCTGCCCGTCGGACTGACCAGACGCGGTCTTGCCGACGACATCCCCGTGGCGGCATCGCCGCGAGATTGGCTGCGCGTCGAGGCCGCTCGGCAGGCGGGCCGCTGCCTGGCGGTCAGACCCGACACTCCTCACCGGGTGTTTTCCGCGGCACGGCCGTCGACGCGCATCGGGGGGCCGTGCGTCGTTCGGCCCTCGGTTGCGTTTCGGCGACGCCATCCTGACGACCACAGCGGTCGGCACCACCGCCGAAGCACGCGGCCGGACCCGGCGAACTCGTGGCCCGGCCGCCTGTCTCACGGTAGGTTCGTCGCCACGACGCTGCGGTCGGCCGCCGCCGACTCTATGATCGGCCCGGCCGCCAGAGCCCGGTCACACCGTTGAGAACGCCGATGCGATGCCAAGCCCTACCACTGTTGATCCTGCTGCTGTTCGCCGCCAGTGCGTCGGCCGACGTCGTCGACGAGTCGTTGCAGAGGGCCGATGCCTTGTGGGACAGGACCGTCGAATATGCCGGCTCCGCGTTGGACCGTGCGCGGCGCCTGTGGCGCGAGGAACACCCGCAGACCGCCGAACTCTGGGAACAACTGATCCCGCGGCTCGATGAGGTCATCGTGCTGCAGGACAGGCAGCGCGAGCTGCCCGAGAGCGCCTGGTTCGGTGAAGACCGGGGCTCGGCCGACGCCGAGATCGACCAGCTGCTCGACGAGGTGTCGGTCATCCTGGTCGGCGACAATGTGCTGCGCGAGCGCATGCGCGAACTGAGTTCGGCGATGGCCGGCAATCGCGCGGCGATCAGCGATCTCAAGCGACGTCGGCTGACCGCGCCGTCGGACTCGATGTGGCGCAAGACCGTCGCCGATATCGACGCCGAGATCGACGAGCGCGAGGCGCTGCTGCAGGAGCAGCAGGCCGCGCTCGATGAACTGCACGCCGAGATGGCGATCGCACTGCGCGTTATGGGCCTCGATATCGACGCCACCGGCCTGGAGTTCCTGATGTCGACCGTGGTTGGCGACGATGTCATCGACATGGCGCTGGCCTTCGAACAGGTGCGCGACCTGACCGAGCAGCTCGAGCTGCTGACCGCGGACAGTGATGAAGACGTCGCCGCTGCGCGTCGTTACTACGGCATGTACACGGTGCTGCTGCGGACGCTCGACCATATGCATGCCGGCCTGCTCGACGCCATCACGCAGGACTACCGGCCGCGCGTCGCGGCAATCGCCGAACGTGCCCGCGAGCTCCAGCACGAGACCCGCAGCCTGCTCGCGCTACGCGCCAACCCGGTGCTGTCGGCAAACCTCGAGGCACAACAGCTGACGATCGCGGCAGCGGCCCGCTACGGTGACTACCTGAACGGCCAGCAGCGCCAGGTCGAGCTGTCACGCAGGCAGCTGGCCCGCGACATCGCGATCGCCCGCAATACCTATGAGACGGTCAAGATGTCCGGCGATCTGGTCGCGCTGATGCAGAACAGCCGTCAGTTGCTCGACCGGCTGTTCCGGCTGCAGGTGCCGCCGCTGCGCGCGTTCGAGAACCTCGAGATGAAACGCGAGTTCCAGCGCCTGACCTCTTCACTGCGCGGCGAAGCGGCCTGACAGGGATCACTGCGGCGATCGCGGGTCGACGCAGCGGCAGCGCGGCAGGAGATCCCTACAGAGTCGCGACCTGCTGTCCAGCTAGGTGTTGTTTCCGGCATCGTCGAGCGGTCGCAACGACTGCAGCAATGTCGGCAGCAACTCGGATACCGTCGGGTGGATGTGCACGGCCTGTGACACGACCGTGTAGGGCTGGTTGGCATACATCATGTCCAGCAGTCCGTGTACGACCTCGTCGCCGCTGAGGCCGAGTACCGCGGCGCCGAGGATCCGCTTGCTGTCGGCATCGACGAGTACCTTCATGAGACCCCGCGTCTCGCCGAACTCGCGGGCCCGCCCAACCTCCGTCATGTCGCGTGTTGCGATCAGTATACGACGTCCGGACGCGCGCGCGTCGCGCTCGCCGATACCGACCCGGCCGAGCGGCGGATCGATGAACAGCCCGTAGCACGGGATGCGATCGGACACGCGGCGCGCTGCGTCGTCGAACAGGTCCGCGGCGATGATCTCGTAATCGTTGTAGCTGGTATGCGTGAACGCACCACGGCCGTTGACCTCGCCGAGTGCCCAGACGCCGTCGACACCGGTGCGGAGCCGGTCATCGACCTCGATGTAGCCGCGGTCGTCGACGGCGATCCCGGCCCTGTCGAGGCCGAGATCGTCGGTATTCGGTGTCCGACCCACGGCGAGCAGCACGTGACTGCCGTCGATTGGCGTCGAGTCCTCGTCGCAATCGATGTTCATGCGCACGCCCTGTGGACCACGCTCGAAGCCGAGACACTCGGCCTTGAGCCTGACCGTGACGCCCTCGTCGACGAGGAACTCGCGCACTGCATCGGAAACGTCGTCGTCTTCGCGTGCGATCAGCCGATCGTTCTGCTCGATCACGGTGACACGGGCACCGAAGCGGCGGTACATCTGCGCGAACTCCAGGCCGATGTAGCTGCCGCCGACGATCAGCAGGTGGTCGGGCATGGCATCGATCTCCATCATGCCGGAATTGGTCAGGTAGTCGATATCGGCCAGCCCGGGGAAATCGGGGACCCGCGCCCGTGCGCCGACGTTGATGAAGATCCGCTCGGCCGTCAGCCGGTCAGCGCCGACGGTGACCGAGTGTGGGCCGTCGAAACGCGCGTGGCCGCGAATCAACGTGACGTTGTCCATCCCTTCGATCCAGTCGGTAACGCCGTCGTTGGATTGCGCGACTATCCGGTCCTTACGGGCCTTGACCTGTCGCATGTCGACATCGATCCGGCCGCCGATCGTGACGCCGAACTCGGCCGCGCGCCGGGCGAGGTGCGCGACCCGGGCGCTCGCGACCAGGGTCTTGGTCGGGATGCAGCCGGTGTTGACGCAGGTCCCACCCATCAGGTGCCGCTCGATCAGCGCGGTCTTGAGGCCCTGCGCGTCGAGCCGGCCAGCGAGTGCCGGCCCGGCCTGCCCGGCGCCGATTACGATCGCATCGAAGTTCGTGGTCACCGCATGACCTCCCGCTCCGCGTCGACGAGTCCTCGTCTAAGCCTAGCCTGCATGTTGCATAGGCATTCGGAGCGCCTGCGGCTTTCGCAGCCGGTGTGGCGCCGGCTTGGAGCGAAAGTCATAGCCGTCGCTATGGCTTGAGCGAAAGCCAAGCCACAGCGAGCGAGAAATCGCAGGAATCCGAATAGGACAGCGCCGGGTACCAACGGCAACATCCGGTATTTCCCAGGAGCTGGCGGAAACCGCCTTAACATCAGATACCTGCAGGATTGGCGCTGTTCGGCTCTTGCAACATGCTGGCTAGATGCCGCGGCGCCGCTGTACCGCGTCGCGGCGGACCGGCCGATATCGTCGACATCGACGGTGAAGGCCCGTGCCCGGCACCATCGGAGACGACCGGGTCGTCGCCGCTGCACGCCGCCGGCGCTGTTGTTAGCATGCGGATCACCGCCGCAATCAACGGAAACACTGGCGAACCGTGACCGCCGATCTCGTATACGAGCGACTTGGGGCGCAGCGGCCGTGAGCGCCTGCGACCACCGGCCGCGCTGGATCGGGCATGCCGACGTCGATGCCTTCTACGCCAGCGTCGAACAGCGCGACAATCCGGCCTATCGCGGTCGACCGGTCGTGGTCGGCGCGATGCCTGGCCAGCGCGGCGTCGTCGCGGCCGCCAGCTACGAGGCACGCGCCTTCGGCATCCGTTCGGCGATGCCGGTCGCCGAGGCCTACCGGCGGTGTCCAGACGCCGTCTACATCCGCCCCGACATGCACAAGTACCGACAGGTGTCGCGGCAGATCTTCGCGATCCTCGGCACGGTCACACCGCTCGTCGAGCCGGTCTCGGTCGACGAGGCCTACCTCGACCTCAGCGGCCTCGAGCGCCTGCTCGGCCCGCCCGATAGCGTGGGCCGCGCGATCAAGCAGCGCGTGCTCGATGGCGTCGGTCTGACGGTGTCGGTCGGTATCGGCCCGAACCGCTTGATCGCCAAGCTCGGCTCGGAGCATCGCAAGCCCGATGGCCTGACCGTCTTGGCGGCGAACGACATCGCCGATTTCCTCGCGCCGCTGCCGGTAACGAAACTGCGCGGCCTCGGCCGCCAGACCGAGAAGGTGTTCGCGCGGCTCGGCATCGAGACCGTGCAGCAGCTCCGCACCATACCGCCGCGCTACCTCGAGGAGCATATCGGGCGACACGCGGCCGCCAAGTTCGTCGCCCAGGCCCACGGCATCGGCGCCGACCGGATCCGGCCCGACCGCCAACGCAAGAGCATCTCGAAGGAGACCACGTTCGCGGCCGACCTCGCCGAACCGGCCACACTGCGCGACGTGCTCAGACGGCTCGCCGCCGACGTCGCGGCGACCGCGCGCCGCGAGGGCCTGTCCGGCTCGGTCGTGACGCTGAAGGTCCGCTACCGCGGATTCGAGACGCACACCCGCCAGCGCCAGTTGGCAGCACCGACCCACGACGAGCGCGTGCTGCTGCGCGAGGCCTGGTCGCTGTTCACCGGCGGTCGGCTGCCCGACGGCCCGCTGCGCCTGATCGGCATAGGCATCAGCGGTTGGGGAACGCAACGCGTGTCACAGGCGGACCTGTTCCGAAGCGATTGCGCGGCGCAACAGGACGAACGCGTGCTGCAGACCCTGGACGATGCAGCGGATCGCTTCGGGCAGGGTGCGCTGCAGCTCGGCATGCCGTCGAGGCCGACGCGACGCGAGCCGCGATGAGTGACGGACCCCGTGGCGGTGAGGCAGTGGCAGGTGCCCGCGCGCGGCCATCGGCCGATGTGCAGCGCGCACGCGTGGCCGCGGCCGCCGGTGCAGCGGACGACACCAGCCGGGCACCTGGTGCACAACCGTCGCCTCGCGATCGGCAGCGATGGCCGATTGACGGTGGAAAGGATCGACCGGGGTCATGGGCCAGGTGCGCGCACGCTCGCTTCCTGCGAGGCCTGTCCGTTGGTCACAGCGTCGATCGCCGGACCTTCCCTCGCCCCGCGGACAGGGAGATCGGGCCGACGGTTCTGTCTGACTTGCCGGCGAACTGCTAGAATCGCGCGGGCCCGAGTCGCCCTATCGGGCGCGTTTCGTCACGCTGGCGTAGCTCAGTAGGTAGAGCAGCTGATTTGTAATCAGCCGGTCGCGGGTTCGATTCCTGTCGCCAGCTCCAGTTTCCCGGCCTTCGGGTTTCTCCAACCCTGCTTTCTTCGCGGGGTTTGCTGCGCCTTCGCTCCTATCATGCGGCTATCGCAGCCCGCGGGCTGCCAGCGAACGAAAAAACGGAGCGACAGTAATGAACACGCAAATACCGGAGCGGGATGGCGACGGCTATCTGTTGAGCATGGCCGACTGGACCCCGGAGATCGGCCGCGCGATGGCCGAGGCCGACGGCGTCGAGCTCGACGACGTCAAATGGGACCAGATCATGAAGGCGCGCGAGTACTACGACGAAGAGAATGTCGTTCCGCCGATCCGCAAATTTGCCAAATACGTCGGCCAGGATCAGAAGGCGATCTTCAAGATGTGGAAGACCGGCCCGATGAAGCCGATCACCAAGTACGGCGGCCTGCCGAAGCCGACCGGCTGCGTCTGAACCCTCGTCAGTAATGCCGGCCCGCGTCAGCGGGTGCGGCATCCCGCCGCTGGTGCGTCGCGCGGCTGCCCGTGGTACGCGCCGCGGTACCGCGCCAAAGGCCTTTTCTGTCGTCGGCACGCGGCTGCCGGCAGGCCAATGCCCCGTTAAAGAATCCCCTGCCCACGTCGATACGCTCCTCGAACCTCATCTGCCGTCGTCACGAGGCCTGTTACGGCGACGCCAGGTGCGCGACCGCAGCTGATTTCGCGGCGCCGGCCTGGGCGCCGAACAAGCCGCAAAACAAGGAGTTACAACGATGGCAGCAAGTATCCTGGCCGTAGACGATTCGGCATCGATGCGTCAAATGGTGTCGTTCACGCTGAAGGGGGCGGGCTATGACGTCGTCGAGGCCGCCGACGGCGTGCAGGCGCTGAACATCGCCAAGACCCGTGCGGTGAACCTGGTCATCACCGACGTCAACATGCCCAACATGGACGGCATCGCCCTGATCCGCGAGCTGCGCGCCCTGTCCAGCTACAAGTTCACGCCGCTGCTGATGCTGACCACCGAATCCAGCCCGGAAAAGAAGCAACAGGGCAAGGCCGCTGGTGCGACCGGCTGGATCGTCAAACCGTTCAATCCCGAGCAGCTGCTGAACACGGTGAAAAAGGTCCTTAGCTGAAGCGCCGTCCGCGCGGCCGAACCCGGAGGCCTGCATGAGCTTCGATATGGCGCAGTTCCACCAGGTGTTCTTCGAGGAGAGCTTCGAGGGCCTGGACATCATGGAGTCGGGACTGCTCGACATGGACCCCGGCGCCGCGGACGCCGAAGCGATCAACGCGATCTTCCGCGCCGCGCATTCGATCAAGGGTGGCAGCGGCACGTTCGGCTTCATGAACGTGTCGGAGTTCACGCACGTCATGGAGACGCTGCTCGACGAGATGCGCGACGGCCGCCGGCAGGTCACCGGCGATGCGGTCAACGTGCTGCTGCAGTCGGTCGACGTGCTGCGCGACATGCTGACCGCGGCACGTGACGGCGGCGAGCCCGACGAGGAGCGCGTGACCGCGCAGCGTGCCGACCTCGACCGTGTACTGGCCGATCGCGACGCCGGCGTACCTGTCGGTGACGCACCCGAGGTCGAGGGATCAACGTCGGCGGAATCTCCGGGCGATGTCCAGCCGATCGGCTGGAGGATCGTGTTCCGGCCGCACCAACACCTGATGCGCACCGGCAACGACCCGCTGCGCATCATCCGCGAACTCGGTTCGCTGGCCGAGATGAGCGCCGAGTGCGACATCGCCGAGCTGCCAGACCTCGAATCGCTCGAACCCGAAGACAGCTACCTGTCGTGGAACCTGCGCCTGCACGAACCGATCGACAAGGCGCAGATCGACGACGTGTTCGAGTGGGTCGAGGACGACTGCGACTTTGCCGTGATCCCGGTCATGCCGGACAGTTACGATCCGGCCGCCACCGCGCAGCCTGCCGAGCCCGAC
>JAAUYD010145858.1_pt1 | contig 11063 bp, 10 predicted proteins | sample 7278101 | NCBI WGS metagenome assembly JAAUYD01 (sample SAMN14350128, study PRJNA611818) | marine sediment metagenome | isolation source: surface marine sediment (0.6m) | place: French Polynesia: Moorea | collected 2018-08
CTTCGGACAACCTGACTTTGTTCGGCCGGGATTGGCCGGTCGACTCCCCCAAAGGGCTCGTATGCCTGGTTCATGGCTATGGGGAACATATCGGCCGCTACGATCACGTTGCCACCGCCTTTAACAAAGCCGGTCTGACCGTGACCGCCTACGATCAGCGCGGCCACGGCCGATCAGAAGGGGCGCGCGGATACACCCCCTCTTATCAGCAGTCGCTGGCCGATATCGCCACTTTTTTAAAATTGAGTCGGGAAAAATTTCCCAACCTGCCCACTGTTCTGTACGGCCACAGCATGGGTGGCAATATGTCGCTCAACTTCGTGCTGCGCTCCAAACCCGCACTCAACGGGGCGATTATCTCCAGCCCCTGGCTGGCGCTGACCAATCCCCCTCCTCCAGTGTTGACCTCCATCTCGCGCATAATCGGTGCAGTTTACGACAAGTTCAGCATTACCCAGGCCCCTTATGGCGGGGGGGTCTTAAGCCGCGACCCGAAATTTGACAAAGCCTTTGAACCAGATCCGCTCACCCATGGCGTCATGTCAAACAATCTCTTTGAGGGGGTCAACAAAGCCGGCGCCTGGGCGATTGCCAACGCCAACCAGTTAACGATCCCTACCCTGCTGATGCACGGCACCGGAGATCAGTTGACGCTTTTTGATGCCTCCAAACAGTTTGCCGCTGCCGCCCCAAATTCGCTGCTGACCTTTCGCAGCTGGCCCGACTACTATCATGAAATGCACAATGATCTGGGGAAAGAAGCGGTGATCGAAGCAATGATCAACTGGACCATGCAATTGACGATTGACGATTAACGAATCGTGTCACTCAGAAAGCAATCTCTAATCAAAAATCTAAAATCGTAAATTTCATGTCCAACTTCTCCCTCATCTTTTTCCTCGACGGCGTCGGCCTGGGCGGACCAGATCCGGAAATTAATCCGTTTGTCACCGCCAGTCTGCCCAATTTAAACACCCTCTTCGGCCCCCAGTGGTACCTCAACAATCGCGGACCCATTACAACTGAGCGAGCTACCCTGGTCCAAACCGATGCCGGTTTGGGGGTCCCCGGCCGGCCGCAAAGCGCCACCGGTCAGGCGGTGATTTTGTCCGGCCGCAACGTGCCCCAGGCGATCGGTGAACATTATGGCCCCAAACCCAACCAGGCGGTGCGCGATGAAATTAACAAGGGCACCCTTTTTCAGGACGTCGTCAGCAGCGGCCGGTCAGCGGCCCTCCTCTCTCCCTACCCCCAAGGTTACTTCGATGCGATTAACAGCGGCAAACGGCTCTACTCTTCCGTTCCCTATGCCGCCGTACAGGCCGGCCTGTCGCTGATGACGGCCGCTGATTTGCGCGCCGGTCGAGCGGTCTCTCCGGGATTTACCGGCGAAGGGTGGACCACTTACCTTGGCTACAAAGACATCCCCCATTACACCCCGCGGGCAGCCGGTCAAAAGATAGCTGAAATCGCCCGTCACCATACCTTCAGCTTTTTTGAGCACTGGCCCAGCGATCGGTTGGGTCATCGCGGGACGCTGGTGGAAGCCAGAACCCATCTCGAACTGCTCGATAAGGTCATAGGCGGACTCATCGACGGCTGGCCGCAAAATGAACCGGAAGGTTTATTGATCATCACCAGCGATCACGGTAATATCGAAGACAAAAGTCGTCGAACCCACACTGAAAACCCGGTGCCAACGATTGTGGTAGGGCAAAACCACGACGCCATCGCGGCCGGCATTCACACCCTGCTCGATATCGCCCCGGTGGTCAGAAAGTGGCTTGACCTACGCTAATTGTTTTTTGGGCTTTTTGTGTTTTTGTGGTTATAAATTTAGATTATGAAAGAATCTCCCGACTGGTTTTGGTGGATCGCTGGCTGTTTGGGTATGCTGGTCGCTCTTCTGTGCCTGGCGCTGGCCAGCGGCGTTGCCTATGTTTACTTCACAGGAGAAACCGTTTCACTCCCACAGCCGGCGTTGACGATTCCTACGCCGCCTACGGCCGTTGAGATCGCTCCCCTACCGCCAGATCTTGCTCCCACCGTGACTCTATCGACCGATGTGGCCACTGTTATTGGGGTCACCCCAATTCCCACAGTAAATAATCTGCCGGTTTTAAGCGGCTCGGCCGCTGTCGAGGTCGGGCGGGCGTCCGGAAACATACTAGTTGACGGCCAGCTCAACGAATGGGGTGCAGCCCCGGCGATACCGCTAGAACATCGCGTTTTTGCCCGCAGCAGCTGGGACGGCACCAATGATCTGACGGCCGCTTATCGCCTGCTTTGGGATGATACCTACCTGTATGTGGCCGTTGAAATTCAGGACGATACTCACTTCCAAAATGAATCCGGCCGCACCTCGTATCAGGGGGACAGCCTGGAAATGCAGTTTGATACCGAACGAGCCGCGGATTACGGCCGCAGCCTCAGCCCCGACGATTTCCAGCTGGTGCTCTCTCCCGGAAATTTCAGCACCCTCAGTCCAGAAGCGTATCGCTTTCGCGGCACAACCGGTGGTCAGATGGATGATTTTGTCGGTCATCAAATTGCCGTCGGAGCCGCCCAAACGGCCGATGGCTATACGCTGGAAGCACGCATCCCGTGGCGTGACCTTTCCCTGACCCCTCAGGCCGGTTTGCAAATCGGGGCGTGCCTCAACGCCAACGATAACGATCTAGGCGATTCAGCCGGCCAGGAGATCATGCTATCCAACGTTTCGACCCGCACATTTCGCGATCCAACCACCTGGGGGACAATCGTACTAAAGTAAATAAAATTTATTTTCTATATTTTTACCTTGCAAAGGCACCTGATCTGCAACAATAGAGTACGCGGAGCATCATTCGATTTGCAACAAAGTTAGCAAAATCGATCCGCGAGCCTTATTTTCATTTTTCTATCACAACTGTGCAGGTGTCTTTTGAATCTTCAAGCAGTATTCAAGTATCGATGGTTTCTACTAGGTGGTCTGGTCTACGCAGCCGCGATCGCCTTTACAGCAATTGGCTTTGCCATGGGCTGGCTCCCTTTTAACGGTGAGACCGTCATTGAACGGCCGCCAACGCGGCAAATTACTTTGCCCACTCAGGCCGCAATCGCCGTTGTGCCCACGTCCACCCCCACCGAGGTTCCGCCGACAGCAACCGCCACATTTGTCAGTCCAAGATCCACGGCCACACCAGAGCCCACGGTCACCGAACCGGCGGCTCCTTCTTCTCCTCCGACCATTACACCACAATCGGTTCCCATCGGACCGCCCACCATTACGCCGATTGCCACGTCCGCAGTGGAGCAGGCCTCGCCCACAGCTGAGCCCACCGCAGTGGAAACCGCCACGTCAGCGCCCAGCGCCACACCAGAAGCGACGTCTACACCGGCGGCCACCGCCACATCAGCGGCCACGGCGACGGCAGCAGCAACCGCGACGCAGCAAGCAACCGCAACACCAGCAGCGACGGCCACACAGCTGCCAACTTCAACCCCACTTCCGACGGCCACACCGCTGCCGACAGCCACCGCCGTGCCGCCTGTGGCGGCCGATGTATCGGCTTTCCGCCTAGGCACCCCACCAACCATTGATGGGCAGCTGGCCGATTGGACAAACGCCAGCATCACGGCATCGCAATATCAGGTGTTTTCGCGATCCGGTTGGGATGGCTCAGCTGATATTCAGGCCGACTGGCAGGTTGGTTGGGACGCCAGCTATTTGTATGTGGCGGTCCAGGTGACCGACGACCGGCATTACCAACCGTATACCGGCCGGTTCTCCTTCCGGGGAGACAGCATTGAGCTGCAGCTGGATCTCAATCGCCGCGGAGATTTTGGCCAATATTTGAGCTATGATGATTTCCAAATCATTCTGTCTCCCGGTGATTTTGGCTCCCGTGCCCCGGAAGCGTATCGTTTTCGCGGCAATGACATCGGCCAGATGGTCGACGCCACCGGTCATCAAATTTCTGTTGCGGCCGTGCAGACGGGTGATGGGTATAACCTGGAAGCCCGTATTCCCTGGTCCGATCTGGGCACCACCGCTCAGGCCAACATGATCATTGGGGCGGCGCTAAACGCCAACGACAACGATTTTGGCGCGCTTTCCGGCCAGGAAGTGATGATTTCTAACGTCCAAACCCGAGCATACGCTGATCCCACCACCTGGGGGACGATGGTGTTAGCTCCCTGAGAGTTCAAAAGTCTTTCGGGTCTCGTAAACCAGATAGCTAGACTTTTGAACTCTTTTACAGACTAACGTTGAGTGGCCCCTGAGAGTTCAAAAGTCTTTCGGGTCTCGTAAATTGGATAATACTTGCCAGACTTTTGAACTCTTTTAACAGACTAACGATGAGTGGCCCCTGAGGGTTCAAAGTCTTCAGCTCACCGTCCACGACAATTTCCTCAGACTTTTAAACTCGTATTAACAAAGAGTATGTGTACGATTGACACATACTCTTTTTTGTGCTATAATTAGTGTATGTTTGACACTAATACAATCAATCTCGACCGGGCGCTTATTCGTCTGGCTTTAGAAGAAGATATCGGAGCTGGCGATATAACCAGCACCTCGATCTTTCCGGCCGCCCAACAGGCCAGCGGCCGGCTGGCCGCCAAAGCTGATGGGGTCATCGCCGGTTTGGCCGTGGCTGAAGCGGTTTTCCAAGCGGTTGACCCAACCATTACCTTTGATCCCGCAATTTCTGATGGGCAGCAAGTCAAAGCAGGCACCACAATCGCCCGCTTTGCCGGACCGGTGCGCGGGCTGCTGGCTGGTGAGCGGCTCGCCCTTAATTTTTTGCAGCGCATGTCTGGCATTGCTACCCTTACCCGGCATTACGTCGAAGCGGTGGCCGGAACCGGAGCAGTCATTTTAGACACTCGCAAAACGGTGCCCGGTCTGCGCCATTTTGACAAAACCGCCGTTGTTCTCGGCGGGGGGCAAAACCACCGCATGGGTCTATACGATATGGCCCTCATCAAAGAAAATCACATTCGCGCGGCCGGGGGGATCACCGCCGCGGTGAACCGCGTTCGAGAAAAATCGGCTGTGCCTATCGAAGTGGAAGTAACCACTCTTGAGGAGCTGCGCGAAGCGCTTAATCTCAACCTCGACCGTATTATGCTCGACAACATGAGCCTGCCGATGATGCGCGAGGCGGTGGCCATCACCAACGGCCGCACGCCGCTGGAAGCGTCCGGCAATGTCACCTTACAAACCGTACGAGCCATCGCCAAAACCGGCGTGGACTTTATTTCATCCGGCAGCCTGACCCATTCGGTCAAGGCTCTGGATATATCGATGTTGTTTGATCAATAATAAACCATTATACCAATATACGAAATTTATTAGCCTCATTAGCTAATATAGGAGATACCCATGCAATCGGTAGAGCAAATCTACGACCATTTAAAAGCAAAACTCGGCAACTTTAACGCCGATTTTGAGCTGTGGCACAAAGCACAGCTCGCTTACCAAATCAACGAGCTCAAAGCGGAGCGCAACGCGGTCATTCTGGGCCACAATTACATGGAACCGGCTCTCTTTCACTCCGTGCCCGATTTTGTGGGTGACTCGCTCGAGCTCAGCCGGAAAGCGGCCGAAACCGATAAAGACATCATCGTCTTTTGCGGGGTCGAGTTTATGGCTGAAACCGCCAAAATCTTAAATCCGGATAAAACGGTGCTGATTCCCTCCTCCAAGGCGGGTTGTTCACTGGCAGCCAGCATCACGGCCGCAGACGTGCGCCAGCTCAAGCGCCAGTACCCCGGGGTGCCGGTTGTTGGCTACATCAACACCTATGCCGACGTCAAAGCGGAACTCGACGTGTGCTGCACATCCGGCAATGCCGCGGCCGTGGTGGAATCATTTGGCAGCGACACGATCATCTTTTTGCCCGATGAGTACCTGGCCCGCAATGTGGCCGAAGAAACCGGCAAACACATCGTCTTCCCGACCATGAATCCCCAAAATACCGTTGCCACCGACACAACCCTCGATTACCAGCTAATCGGTTGGCACGGCCGGTGTGAGGTCCACGACAAATTTACCGTGGAAGATATCGAGAACATTCGCACCGAATACCCGGAAGTCGTTATTCTGGCCCACCCGGAATGCAGCCCGGAAGTGGTGTCCGCCTCCGACTTCTCCGGCAGCACTTCAGCCATGATCCGCTACGTGCGCCACATTCAGGCCCCCCACTATCTGCTGCTGACCGAGTGCGCCATGGGTGACAACATCGCCGCCGAAAATCCCAACGCCGAAATGCTGCGCCTGTGCAGCGTGCGCTGCCCCCATATGAATCAAATTCAGCTGGAAGATACGCTGAACGCCCTCAAACACACCCAATATGTGGTGGATGTCCCGGAAGACATTCGGGTAAGAGCCTTGGGCGCAGTTGAGCGGATGCTCGCCATAGGATAAAGACTACAGACCACAGACTACAGACTGCAGAGGAGGTTTCAGAGCAAACCTCTGTGGTCTGATGTCTGAAGTCTGAAATCTCTCAACAACATGGAACACATAACCACCAACGTCTTAATCATCGGCAGCGGCATTGCCGGCGGCACGGCCGCGCTGCAGCTGGCGGACGCCGGCGTGCCGGTCACCCTGGTCACCCGGGCGCGGGAGCCGCAGGATTCCAACACCCTGTGGGCGCAGGGGGGCATCATTTACACCAGCGACGAGGATTCCCCGGAGCTCCTCGTTGAGGATATTTTGCACGCCGGCGCAGGCCACAGCTATCCGCTGGCGGCTCGCATCCTGGCCGAAGAGGGGCCACGCCTGGTTGAAGAGATACTGCTCCAAAAAGCCAAAGTGCCGTTTGATCACAACGCCGCCGGGCAGCTCGAAGCGATCAAAGAGGCGGCCCATTCAGCGCCGCGGATCATTCACGTCAAAGATCGAACCGGCCGGGCGATTGAAATTGCTCTGCTCAATACCATCAAAGCGCACCCCAACATCACGCTGTTGACCGGTCATACGGCCGTCGATTTGATCACTACTTCACATCACGCTCTCAACCGCCTGGCGGTTTATGAGCCGCGCCGCTGCCTGGGAGCGTACCTGTTTGATCAGGAGACAAGCCAGGTCAAACGGATTCTGGCCAGAAAAACTGTGCTGGCCACCGGCGGTTTGGGACAGCTTTATTTGCGGTCGACCAATCCGAAAGGATCGCGAGGGGATGGTCTGGCCATGGCTTATCGTGCCGGGGCACGGGTCATCAATTTGGAGTACATTCAATTTCACCCGACGACGTTTCATCGCAACAGCGCCCCTCACTTCCTGATTTCAGAAGCGGTTCGCGGGGCCGGTGCGCGGCTGGTCCACAACGACGGCCGGCCGTTTATGGACAAATATGATCCTCAATGGAAAGATTTGGCCCCCCGCGACGTGGTTGCCCGCAGCATCCACCGCGAAATGATTGAAAATGATTTGCCCAACGTTTATCTCGACCTGCGATCGTACATCCCTAACAGCGACATCAAATCGCGTTTTCCGTCCATTGCCGCTGATTGTCAGAAATACGGGGTTGATATAGCACAGGATTTGGTTCCGGTCGTGCCCGGAGCGCACTATTCCTGTGGTGGGGTGTGGGTGGATGACCACGGCCGTTCAACCATCGATAGCCTTTATGCTGTAGGGGAAGTGGCCTGTACCGGGGTTCACGGGGCCAATCGCCTGGCCAGCACGTCGCTGCTTGAAGGGTTGGTATGGGGGGATCGAGCCGCCAAAGATATTGAGCGGAGCTTGTCTGATGGGGCCGCTCCGGACCCGGCCGCAACCCCAACGTGGCAGGATACCGGTCAATTTGATCCGGATCCGGTCTTGATCAGTCAGGATATGCGTTCGATTCAACAGCTTATGTGGAATTATGTCGGCCTGATGCGCAACAAATATCGCCTGGCGCGGGCGATGAGCGAACTCCGCCACCTTGAATCAGAAATCGAGGAGTTTTACCGGGTGGCCTATCTAACCGATGAATTAATCGGCCTGCGAAATGCGGTGCGAGCAGCGATCCTGGTTGCCACGGCCGCCTGGAGCAACAAAACGAGCATGGGGTGCCACTATCGGGAAAATTAATTGCTAATTGCCAGTGACTAAGCGCTAATAGCTAAAATTTAGCGATTAGCAATTGGCAATTAGTCATTAGCAATTATTTCCAGGTCGAGCGCCATCAAATATCCTCGCGCCCGCTCGGTCAATGGATAGCGGTTTACGAGCTCCCAGAAGTTGGCGCTGTGGTTTGGTTCTAGCAGATGGGCCAATTCGTGCACGATCACGTAATCGCGAACCCAGGCAGGCATGGTCGCCAGGCGGTGGCTGAGACGAATGGTGCCGTTGGCTGGGGTGCAGCTCCCATAACGCTTGTTTTGATTGGTGACATAGCGGATCGATTGCCAACGCAAGGCCCCGTCAAAATACGCCTTGTTTAACTCCTGGGCCCGCTTCTCCAGCTCATCATCCGTTTGCGGCACCGGCTGAATTTTACGCTTGAGTCGGGTTTGCAGCTTCTTAATGATGGGGGCTAAATCACCATCGCTTAAATGGGCCGGAGCCTGTACCACGAGAACACCATTGCGAATTTTGGCGTTGACCGTCTTGCGCCGCCGCTCGCTGCGCACGATTTCTACTGGCCAGGCATCTTGAGGGTGAGGTGAATCGGCCATAGGCGCTGTCTGAGCTTACAGCTCATTTCCTTCATCGGGGACCATCCCCCGACGACGGGCGTCTTCGAGCGACAGACGCGAATCACCGGAATCATCTGCGGCGGCCAGATCGGTGACCGCAGCATCCCAAAAGGCGTCGAGATCGTCTTCATCCGCCCCTGAATCGTCATCAATTTCGAGCAAATCCAGGTCAAAATCCGCATCAAGGGCGCTTGATTCCCCCCCTGATTCACCAGCAACCCCGTCTGCGTCATCCTCAGCAGCCAGGCCCATCAGCAAGGCCAGGTCATCATCAGCATCCGGTTCCAAGTCGCCAAAGAGGTCAAATTCTTCTTCTGAGTCATCCTCAGCCATAGAAAAATTATCGGGAAGCAGCCCTTGGGCCAATGCTTCTTCCAGCGTTAAGGGATCTCCCAGGGGAACATCAACCTCAACCGATGGTTCAGGCTCCTCTTCTTTTTCTTCAAGAGCCGGGGCCACGGCGGGCGACACAACGTCAGGTCGGGCGGTCGTTGTCCAGCGCTTAACCTCTGTTTGTACTTCTTCAATTTCCGGTAACGCTTGAGCCAGCTCCCGAATTGCTGCCTGTAAAAAGCCCCAAACGGTTCCGATGCGGTTTTCCTGGCTATCGGCCTCAAAAGCCAGAGCCAAGAAGTAATTTTGACCGGCATTGGCAAAGTAATATTCATGTTCAGCGGTTGCAAAAAATTGGATCGCCTGCACCTCATCGGTGGCTAAATGACGGGCTACCGTTAACCCATTTTGTATACTCGCCCCGATTTTGGCCAGCAGGTCGACGTCGAGCAGATTCAGGTCATCGCCGCTCTCGAAAAGGTGTTTGCCCCCAAGCGATGCCAGCACGAGCTGTCTGGCGGCCGTATCAACCTGAAGACGCTCCAGACGCTCTCTTTCATCTGCTGACAGGAGATCTTTAGCCCCGACAATTTCCAGGTGCGGTTTCCCGTAGAGTACTTCACTAACGATCTCCAACAGCTTATCGGTATCGAGCGGTTTTTCCAACAAACGATATACCGTGAGACCGGCCGTGGCCTGCTTCATTATTTCCATGTCAAAACCGGAAATGACAATCACCGGCAGATCTGGGTGGCGTTTTTGCACCCGACCCATCAGCTCCGACCCGTCAATGCCCGGCAGGCGCAGGTCGACCAACATCAAATCGGCTTTTTCACGCAGCAGTTCAAGCCACGCTTCTTCCGCTGATGGGACCCCAACCGTCGACACCTCACCTTCTAAAAGGCTGAGGGCGTTTTCAAGATAATCAATGATTTCATAATTGTCATCAACAATGATAACGCGTTTGGGATCACTCATGATCGGCTTTCCTGTTTGCTACTACAACAAAAGTGGTTGGGGCCATTATAAATCGCAAATGGTGAATCGCAACCCAAATTAGAAAAATCTCCTAGTACGCATGGTTTATTTTAACGTGTAATTTAATTTGAGGTGAAACGCACGCAACAATTATCGTCGAGATAGGCTAGATTGATTAATCTTCTGTCAAATCAAGCAGCTCAGATGATTGCAAAATATAGGCCATGACGTCAGCCAATTTTTCAATGGTCATAGTCCTCCCAAAATTGACGGGCATTTCAGAAGGTGGTCCGGAACAAGGACCGGTTGGACAATCATCTGAGATATAGGCGCTTGGATCAACTATTGACTCGAGAAGGTAGTCTGCCGGGGTATATCCGGCAACCGGCGGGAGGTAATCCGGTTGGCTCATTTGCCCTAGCCATGGCCCAACGCGAGCTGTATTTGCGTCGTCTAAATTACCATGACACACTTCACAACGATAGGTGTTATACAAGTTTTCTCCATTTTCGATATCACCAATCGTGTTCCGCAAATCTGCCGTGGGGGTTGGCGGCACTGGCTCTGGCGTGGGTTCGCAACTAGGAATCAGTGGTTTATACCAATTAATTACATATGCCGTAACCGCCCTTCTTTCAGCCCCTGTCAGCTCGGTAAAAATCTCGTGACTGGCTATCTCATCGGCTGTATTTCCCCTGGATACAAATGTTCTATCTATAAACTGTCCCATTGTGGGTCCTTCAGTTTGGGAATAACGACAATAAAATTCTTGAGAGTATAATGGTGATCCCATACATTCATTTAATGTTCCTGTCCCGGCATTGTAGCAAAACTCACTTCGCCCAAATCTTCCATGGCAGCTGGCACAGTGGCTGTCGTAGACGGTCGCTCCGTCTTCGATCTGTTTGGCTGCCGCTATTTCTATTCGGGCGGGGGCATTCGAGACCCAATCAAAGGCAGCCCAGGCCAGTATCATCAAGGCTAAAATACCGGCCGCGGTAGCGATCAACAGGCGTGTTTCCGTCCCTCGCATGAACTATCTCCTGCAATTTTATTTGCGTTTCCCTTAA
>JAAUYD010106823.1_pt1 | contig 11062 bp, 8 predicted proteins | sample 7278101 | NCBI WGS metagenome assembly JAAUYD01 (sample SAMN14350128, study PRJNA611818) | marine sediment metagenome | isolation source: surface marine sediment (0.6m) | place: French Polynesia: Moorea | collected 2018-08
AGGAACTCGTTCGGCACGTTGGTGAAGGCGGGCCACAGCGAATGACCGTCAGGGCCGTCGCCCATGGGCTTGCCGGGGATGCCGCCGAAGCCGATCTGATACAGCTGATACCACTCGCCGTCCGGCTTATAGCCCGAGTACATGAAGTGGGGGCTGTCCGAGAATCCAGCGGCGCACAGGAAGTCCGGGTTGCCCTGGCCGAAGAGGCCGGAGATCACGTCGAAGATGCGACCCAAGGCATGCGTTCGGCAGGAGAGCGCTGCCGGGCGCTTCGGCTTGAGCAGCGTACCGTCCGGGATGCGCACTTCCATCAGGTCGTAGAAGCCGTCGTTGAACAGGATCTGCGGGTCGAAGACCATGATCATGAACACGCCGCAGAACATCTTGAACATCTCTTCGTTGAGATAGAAGTTGATGCTGCCGATGGACTGGGGGTCCGTGCCCTCGAAGTCGAAGATGACCTTGTCACCCTCGCGCCACATGGCACAACGGATCTTGTAGGGGCCCATGCCCATGCCGTCGTCGCAGATGTAGTCCTCGAAGTACTGCTTGGTCTCGGGGATCTGCGTGGTGATCAGGTGATGCATGGCGCGGTGGTTGCGATCGAGCAGCTCCTGCATGGCGCTCACGATCGTGTCCTCACCGAAGCGCGTGGCCATCTCCTGGATGCGGCGGTCCGCCGTGCGGCAGGCGGCGAGGATGGCGTTGAAGTCCGAGAGGTTCCAGTGCGGCAGGCGGCAGTTGTGCAGGATCAGCTTGAGGATGTCCTCCTGCAGCTCGCCCTTCTTCACGATCTTCGTAGGCGGCACCACGATGCCTTCCTCGTAGATCTGCCGTGCGTCAGTGGGCAGGGAGCCAGGTACCTTGCCGCCGATGTCGGTCATGTGGCCGAACATGGCGGCCCAGGCGATCAGACGACCGCTGCAGAACACGGGACGCAGGACCAGCCAGTCGTTGGCGTGGGAGATGGCGCCGCGGCACTCATAGGGGTCCGTGGTGAGGATCACGTCGCCCTCTTCGAGGGTGCCGTCGTAGCCCTCCATGAAGCCGTGGATGAAGGAGCCGAACTGGCCGACGACCATCTTGCCGTCGGGGTTGGCGATCATCGGGAACTCGTCGTGCTGCTCGCGGATGCCCGGTGACATGGCCGTGCGGAACAGCACCGTATCCATCTCGTAGCGGGCGTTGCGCAGGGCGTTCTCGACGATGTCGAGGGTGATCGGGTCGACGTCCACCTTGGCGAACGGCGTCTGGTTGGTCTCTACGATCGTTGCTGGCATCGTGCTCTACCTTCTTAACCGTGGCGCCGTGCGCGTTACGCGCCCACCGGGCGGATGATGATGTTGCCGTACTCGTCGATGGTGCCGTTGTGGCCCGAGAGGATCAGGGAGGTCGAGTCCATCTCCACCACGATGGCGGGCCCCACCACCACGTTGCCGGCCTTGAGCTTCGAGCGGTCGAAGATCACCGCCTCCTGGTCCCTGTCGTCCATGTAGACCTGCTGCTTGCCGATGGCAGCTGCCGACGCGTCCGGACCGCCGCTCTCCATGCGCTCGGCGGTGACCGCCGTGCCGGCGCCCTCCACCACGGCGCGCAGGTTGACGATCTCCATCTCTACCGGCAGAGCGAAGGTGAACAGCTGCGTATGCAGGTGCTCGAACTGCTTGCCCACGGCATCGAGGCCGTCGCTGCGCAGGGCATCGAGGGTGGTGTCGATGGTGAGCTGGAAGCCCTGGCCGTGATAGCGCAGGTCCACCTGTACGCTGCGCTGCTGCTCCGAGCGCGGCACGTTCTCCGCATCCAGGGAGCCTGCCGCCTGCTCGCCGAGCTCCTCCAGGATATCCACCACTTCCTGCGCGGTGGTATCGGAGAAGCGGCGGATGAAGGTGCGGGAGGCTTCGTCGCGCACGCTGGTGGTGGCGTCGCCGTACGCGCAGAGTACGCCGGGTCCCGGCGGGATGATCACCGGCCAGGACGACATGAGCTTGCCCAGGGCGTTGGCGTGCAGGGGGCCAGCGCCGCCGAAGGCGACCAGGGCGTAGTCGCGCGGATCATGGCCCTGCTCCACGGACACCAGGCGCAGGGCACCGAACATGTTCTCGTTGACGATATCAATGATCCCGGCCGCTGCTTTCTTCAGCGGCAGGTCCAGGGCATCGGCCACCTTCTGCACGGCCTTCTCGGCCAGCTCGCGGCTGATCTCCATATCGCCACCCAGGCGTGAGTCACTCGGCAGGTAACCGAGCACCACGTTGGCGTCGGTGACCGTGGGGTCCTCGCCGCCCTTCTTGTACGCGGCTGGCCCGGGATCGGCGCCTGCCGAGGCGGGGCCCACGCGCAAGGCCTTGGTCAACTCCGGCACGTGGGCGATGGAGCCGCCGCCCGCGCCCACCGTGCGCACGTCCACGGACGAGGCGCGTACGGTCACGTCCGCCACGCTGGTCTCGCGGCGCAGCTGGGCGGCGCCATCGCTCACCAGGGCCACGTCCGTGGAGGTGCCCCCCATGTCGAGGGTGAGCAGGTTCTTGTAGCCCGCCTGGCCGGCGATCCACACCGCGCCGGTCACGCCACCGGCAGGGCCTGACATGAGCAGACTCACCGGCAGTTCCTGTGAGGCGTTGGCCGAGGCCAGACCGCCGTCGGAGCGCAGGATGTGCAGCTTCACGTCGTTCATCTGCTTGGCGAGCTCGTCGCTCAGGTTCTTGACGTAGGCCGCCACCTTGGGCCTGACGTAGCTGTTCGCCACCGTGGTGACCGTGCGCTCGTACTCCTGCATCTCCGGGATCACCTCGGCGGAGATGGAGACGGGGATGCCGGGCATCTCCTCGTGAGCGATCTCACGGATGCGTTGCTCGTGCGTGTCGTTGGAGAAGGAGTTGATCAGGGAGACGGTCAGCGCTTCGATCCCCTTATCCTTCAGTTCGCGCAGGGACTCGCGCAGGGAGTCCTCCTGCAGGGGATCAACGATCTCGCCGCTGGCCGAGGTGCGCTCATCCGCCTCGCGCGTGAGTTCCAGGGGCGCCAGGGGCTCGGGCTTGTTGAAGATCACCCAGCCGCCCAGGCCGCCCGGCACGTAGGAACGCGCGATCTGCAATACCTGACGATAGCCTTTGGTGGTGATCAGGCCGACCCGCGCGCCGGTGCGCGTGAGCACCGTGTTGGTGGCCACCGTGGTGCCGTGCATCACGTGCGAGATATCCGTCGGGTCCACGCCGGACTGCTGGCACACCTTATTGATGCCGTTGAGTACGCCGATGGAGGAATCAGCCGGTGTCGACGGCACCTTGGCCGTGTGGATCTGGCTGGAACGCTCGTCGATCAACAGCACGTCGGTGAAGGTCCCGCCGACGTCCACTCCCAACCGATAACTCATCGCGGTCTCCCTTGTAGTGCAGCCCGCGTTCGCACACGGGCGCGCGCGGCGAGCAGTTCGCCGCGCTGGAATGAATCCTGGCTCTGCCTGTCAGGCGGCCGGCGGCGCGGGGAACACCCCGGCGCGTGTGACCATGGCGGGCATCGGCGTCTCCAGAATGTCGCCCAGCCAACGGGTCGTGTCCATGACCGCCTGAATGTCTATCCCGGCATCGAAGCCCATGCGGTCGATCATGTACAGCACGTCTTCCGTGCCGATGTTACCTGTGGCCGCCGGGGCGAAGGGACAACCGCCCACGCCACCGCAGCTGGCATCCAGGGCGCGCACGCCCGCCTCGATGGCAGCGTAGGCGTTGGCCAGACCCGTGTTGCGCGTATTGTGGAAATGGCAACGAGGCGGTGCCGATCCGCTGCGCTCGAGCATGCCGAGGAGGCGACTGACATCGCTCGGTGCCGCCACGCCGATCGTGTCCGCCAACGCGATCTCCTGCACCCCGAAAGCCTCCAGGGCTTTGACCAGGTCCACCACGCGCTGCGGCGGCACCTCCCCCTCGAAGGGACAACCGAAGGCCGCGCCAACGGTCACCCCGCAGGTGATGCCGTCGCTTGCCGCCTTCTGCGCGATGCGACCGACCGCCTCCAGGCTCTCCTGGGTGGTCACGCGCTGATTGCGTTGGTTGAAGGTGTCGGTGGCAACCACCACGCAATTCACCTCATGAATCTGCGCGGCTAGCGCTCGTTCGTAGCCGCGTTCGTTCAACACCAGTCCGAGATAGCGTACGCCCGCGGGGCGCGGCAGACGGGCGAGGAGCTCGTCCACGTCTGCCATTTGCGGCACGCGTTTGGGATTGACGAAACTGGCGACCTCTATTCGGCGCAGGCCTGCGCCGATCAGCCGCTCCACGAACGTCAGTTTTTGTTCCGTGCTCAGCAGGGTGGGCTGGCTCTGGATGCCGTCCCGCGGCCCCACCTCCACGATCTCCACCCGCTCGCGCTGGGCACTTTCGCTGCTGCTCATACGCCCCCGTGCGTCGCCCCGGTCAGCTCCTTTTCAGGAAGAGGCGGCATCTCGTTGTATACGATCTGGGCAATTCGCGTCGAATAACCCGGTGTTCTGTCGCCGAGAGTGGCGAGGTTGGATACAATCCTGGCACATCCCCCGCCGATTAGCGACAGGAGACCTCCTATGTCGGACACCCCCGCCGCCCCTACCGGCCCCCTCGCCGGCCTGCGTGCCCTGGAGATGGGGCAGCTCCTCGCCGGACCCTTCTGTGGCCAGCTCCTGGGGGACTTCGGTGCCGAGGTGATCAAGATCGAGCAGCCCGGACGCGGCGACCCCATGCGTGACTGGGGACGGGAGAAGGCCAACGGCGAGTCCCTCTGGTGGCCCGTAGTTTCGCGCAACAAGAAGTGCATCACGCTCAATGCTCGCGAGAAGGCGGGACAGGAGCTGATCCTCTCCCTGGTGGAGAAGTCCGACTTCCTGGTGGAGAACTTCCGCCCCGGCACCCTCGAGCGCTGGAACCTGAGCTACGACGCATTGAAGGCCGTGAACCCCGGCCTGATCCTGGTGCGCGTGACGGGCTACGGCCAGACCGGCCCCTACGCCGCCCGCGCCGGTTACGGCGCCATCGGTGAGGCCATGGGCGGCCTACGCTATGTGGTAGGTAGTCCCGATCGCCCGCCGAGCCGCATGGGCATCAGCATCGGCGATACGCTTGCCGCCACCTTCGCCTGCGTCGGCGCCCTCTCCGCCCTGCACCACCGCCACGTGACCGGCGAGGGCCAGGTGGTCGACTCCGCCATCTATGAGGCCGTGCTCAACGTGATGGAGTCACTGGTCTCCGAGTTCGACGCCACCGGCTTCGTCCGCGAACGCACCGGCGCCATCCTGCCGAACGTGGCGCCGTCGAACGTCTACCCCACCAGCGACGGTGAGCACCTCATCGCGGCCAACCAGGATTCCGTGTTCACGCGCCTCTCCCAGGCCATGGGCCGTCCGGAACTGGCCCAGGACGAGCGCTACGTCTCGCACAACGCCCGCGGCGAGCATCAGGAAGAGCTGGACGCGCTGATCGGCGAGTGGACGCGCACGCTCGACGGCAAGTCCCTGGAAACCCTGCTCAACGAACACGGTGTACCGAACGGACGGATTTACCGTGCCCCGGAAATGCTGGAAGACGCGCACTTCAAGGCCCGCGAGGCCATCATCCGCCTCGCCCACCCGAGCTTCGGCGAGATCGCCATGCAGAACGTGGCGCCCAAGCTCTCGGCCACGCCGGGCGGTATCCGCTTCGCCGGCGCCGCCCTGGGCGAGCACAACGATGACATCTACGGCGGCCTCCTCGGCCTGGACGCCGACCAACGCACGAGCCTGCAAGACGCCGGCATCATCTAATTCCCGGAGGGTAGAGCCATGCCGAGCGTGCGCATCAACGACCACGACATGTACTACGAGATCCACGGCGAGGGTGAGCCAGCCATCTGCATGGGCGGCTGGGGCACCTATTGCCACGGCGCCACGGGCAACCTGGCGCGGGGCCTCACGGATCGCTACCAGACCCTGATCATCGACTATCGCGGCATCGGCGAGTCCTCCGACGACGCCACCGTGCCCGCCACCATGGCCCTGCACGGCGACGACGTGATCGGCCTCCTCGACCATCTCGGCTGGACGCGGGTGCACTTCGTCGGCCTGGTCGGCATGGGCGCGTGCATCGCCCAACACGTCGCCATCAAGCGGCCGGAACTGGTGCGTTCAATGGTGAACATGGGCTGCTGGGCCGCTGTGGACGATTACCTCGCCGATCAGTTGCGCATGTTCCTCGACGTGCACGTAAAGCAGGGCTTCGACGCCTTCCAGCGCTTCGTGTGCTTCATGTCCTTCCTGCCCGAGTTCTACAACGAGAACCGCCATCGCCTGCTCGGCCCCCAGGGCCCGTGGAGCGAGCTGAGGGGTCGAGAGCTCACGCACTCCCGCCTCATCGATGCCTGCCTGTCCCACGACGTGCGCGAGGAGCTTCCGTCCGTGACCGCGCCGACCTTGGTGATCCACGCGGCGCGCGACATGGTCACGAGCCCTCGCTACACGCGGCAGATCGAAGAGCTGCTGCCCAACGCCGAGGGCGTGACCATGGAAGAAGTGGCCCACGTGGTGGCAGGGCGCGAGCAGAAGATCGCCTTCTGCGACATCCTGTTCGACTTCCTGGCGAAGCACTGAGGGGGACGGGTCGACTTCGGATTTCCGGTTGGCGTTTACGCGCGCAGCCCGCAAACTGGCGGGCTTTCGTGTCCGTCTTCGGAGATCCACGTGCCCCGTTTCCTGCGCTGCCTGTCCGCCCTTCTATTTGTGATCGTCGCGGCCCTCGGCCTCGGCGCCTGCTCCAGCGAAGTCACGGCGCCACCGCCGCCCCAGCTGGGTGAAGCGCCGCCGGCCAGCGCGACGGACGTGCACAGCGCGGCGTCCACCACTCCCTTCGTCACTCGCCATCTCGGCCTCGACCTGACCGTCGACTTCCCGCGCAAGGTGCTCGAGGGTACGGCCACCCTGCACCTGCAGCGCACGGGCGACGGCGACACGCTGGTGCTCGACACGCGCGACCTGGCGATCGCCGGCGTTCGCGCGGGCAGCGAGCAATCCACCATGACGGCCGTGCCCTACGAACTCGGCCAGTTCGATGAGATCACCGGTGCGCCACTGACGATCACGGTGCCTGCCGATGCGGATCAGGTCGAGATCGCCTATCGCACCTCGCCCAGCGCCTCGGGCCTGCAGTGGTTGGAGCCGCGCCAGACCGCGGGCAAGCGTCACCCGTTCCTGTTCAGCCAGGCCCAGGCCATCCACGCCCGCAGCTTCGTGCCCTTGCAGGATACGCCGGCGATCCGCTTCACCTACCAGGCCACCGTCCGCGTACCGCCGGGCCTGCGCGCGGTGATGAGCGCCGATAACACGCCCGAGCTGGCCGATGACGGTGTCTACGAGTTCGAGATGCCCCAGCGCATCCCGTCCTATCTGCTGGCCATCGCCGCCGGCGACCTCGGCTACCGGGCCATGGGCAAGCGCACGGCCGTGTACGCCGAGGCGGAGTTGCTGGAAGCGGCCGCCTACGAGTTCGCCGACACGGAGCGCATGCTGGAGATCGCCGAGCAGGCCTACGGTCCCTACCGCTGGGGGCGCTACGACCTGCTGATCCTGCCGCCGAGCTTTCCCTTCGGCGGCATGGAGAACCCGCGCCTGTCCTTCATCACGCCCACGGTGATCGCCGGCGATCGCAGTCTGGTAGCCCTGATCGCCCATGAACTCGCCCATTCCTGGTCCGGCAACCTGGTCACCAACGCCAGCTGGCAGCACCTGTGGCTGAACGAGGGCTTCACCACCTATCTCACCAATCGCATCATGGAGCGCGTCTACGGCACGCGCCGCTATCGCATGGAGATGGCCCTGGGCTACGCGGACCTGCAGCGCTCCCTGGCCACCATGGAGCCCGACGCCACCCGCCTGGTCTCCCCCGTCGACGGCGCCGACCCGGACGCCGTGTTCTCGGACATCCCCTACGAGAAGGGCGCCCTGTTCCTCTACGAACTCGAGCAACGCCTGGGCCGCGCCACCTTCGACGCCTTCCTTCTCGACTACTTCGACCGCTTCGCCTTCGACAGCATCGACACGGACACCTTCCTCGCCCACCTCGACAGCACCCTGCTGGCCGAGCACGGCGAGGCCCTCGACGCCGAACGCATCCGCGAGTGGATCTACGAGGCAGGCCTGCCGGCGGATGCCCCCGTGCCAACCTCAGACGCCTTCACCCTGATCGACGCCGTGCGCGAGGAATGGCTGGGCGGCGATATCCCGGCCGCGGATATCGCCACCACCCAGTGGACCTATCACGAATGGAAGGCATTCCTCGACGGTATGCCGGAGCAGTTGTCCCCCGCTCAGCTCACGGAGCTGGACCAGGCCTTCGGCCTTACGGCCGCAAGCAACAACGAAATCGCCTTCTCCTGGCTGATGATCGCGATCCGCAACGGCTACGCCGACGCCGACGGGCGTCTGGAGGAGTTCCTCATCGGCGTGGGGCGGAACAAGTTCCTCAAGCCGCTCTACCAGGCCCTGGTGGACGCGGGTCGCCGCGAGGAAGCGCAGCGGATCTTCGAGGCGGCGTCGCTGGGTTATCACCCGCTCACCGTGAAGGTTAACGCGGCGGTGGTGTACGAAGACGGCTGATAGGGGCTGGGAACGGCTGCGCAGGCACCGGCCACCCATCGGCCGCTGACGGTCTATCCGCCGACGATCCATCGTCCTACACTGGAACCCTATGCTGGATGGCGCACTCGCGTAGCGCTGCCGTCTTTCGTCGGGGAGGGATCACCTGTGACGGGCACAATGCGGGCGATGGTGTTGGAGCAGCCGAAACACGGACTGCTGGAGCGGTCCCTGCCGATCCCGAGACCAGGGCCCCATCAGGTCCTCTTGCGCGTGCTTGCCTGCGGCGTTTGCCGCACGGACCTGCACATCGCCGACGGTGAGCTGACCGATCCCAGCCTGCCGCTGATCCTCGGCCACGAGATCGTCGGCGAGGTCGTACGCATCGGCCGGGCCGTGCAGGGAATGGCCGTCGGCGAGCGTATGGGCGTGCCCTGGCTGGCAAGTACCTGCGGCCACTGCCCGTACTGTCGCATGGACCGCGAGAACCTCTGCGATACGCCGCTGTTCACGGGCTACACGACCAACGGTGGTTACGCGGAGTACACGGTAGCGGATGCCACCTACTGCTTTCCTTTACCGCAGACGCTGCCGGCGGCTCAAGCCGCCCCGCTCCTGTGTGCGGGGCTCATCGGTTACCGTACCTACCGGCTGGCGGACCTCTCCAGCGAGCGACCGGGGCACATCGGCATCTTCGGCTTCGGCGCCGCCGCCCACCTGGTGGCGCCGGTCGCCCTGCACGCCGGTCACCAGGTCTACGCCTTCACGCGCCCCGGCGACGAGGACGCGCAGCACTTCGCCCGCAGCCTGGGCGCATGCTGGGCCGGTGATGCCGATGCGGATCCACCGCACGCTCTCGATGCGGCACTGATCTTCGCTCCGGCCGGTGAGCTGGTACCCCGCGCCCTCTCCCTGGTGCGCAAGGGTGGGCGCGTGGTCTGCGGGGGCATCCACATGAGCGACATCCCGTCCTTTCCCTACGAGTGGTTGTGGGAGGAACGCGAGATCCGCTCGGTGGCCAACCTCACGCGGCGTGACGGTGAGGAGTTTCTGCCTCTAGCCGGCGAGATCGGCATTGCACCGAAGGTGCACGCCTACCCGCTGGAATCGGCTAACGAGGCCCTGGACGACCTGCGCGCGGGGCGTTTCACGGGCGCCGCCGTGTTGATCCCGTGACCACGGGTCGCAATCAACGACTACTGCGCGTCCGCATCTCATCCAAGCTGCATATCTGTCATAAGGGGGCCGCGGCGGCTACTGATCGCCCGGATCGCTCTCCGTCGCGCTATCGAGCCGCTCCAACGCCTCCAGCATCTGCTCGGCGTCCGTGGTGGTCGTGGCACAGGCCTGGATGGGCGTGCGGAACGCGTTGTCGGCGCGATTGTGCCAGCAGGCACCGTTGATCGAGCAGTAGCAGATCTGAATGTCCAGCTTGGCCACCAGCGCCGCCATCTCGCGTCCCACCTGCTCGCCCTCGAACCTGAAGGCGTTGAGCGTCTCGCCGACGGACAGCACCGAATCGATCACCGACGAGGTGCTGGTGGTCCGTACACGGTCCCGCACCTCGGCCAGGTGCATCAGATCGACCGCGTCCAACTCGCCCTCATCCTGGTGCACGAGGCGGAACTCGTGGATCAGGGCCGGGCCCATGCCCTTGTTCGACAGGTCCAGGGAGAACTCGTCGCCGTTCAGGGAGATCGTGAGGTCAACGTAGGGCCAGACGCTGGCATCGAGCTGGCGATCCGAAGACCGCAGCTCCATGAAGGCGAAGATCATCGCCAGCGCCGACATGACCAGGGCGGCCGCGGAGAGCGTGTAGTGGTTGCGATCGTGTTGATCCACGGAAGGTGGTTGTTGCCCGAAACGTCCCTGTTGCCCCCATTCTAGCGCGCAACGTGCCGCTAACGTTGGGCCTCCTGGCTCACGAAGTCCGCCACGACCCGGACCAGCTCCGGCGCGACGGGTAGCGTGGGATCGCTGTAGCTCGCTGCCTGGGCTGCGCCGTCCCCTGCCACCAGCTTGAGCACGTGATTCATCCCGTCGATGATCTCCAGCTGCGCGCGAAGTTGCGCCTCGATCGTGTCCGCCGGATGGCGTCCCGGCCCCGCCAGCACGACGATTGCGCGCGCCACACTGCTGCGCTCGGCGGCGGTGATGGCGATATGGCCACCCTCGCTGTGTCCGATGAGAAACACCGGATCACCTACACGTTCCTTGAGGTAACGCGCGACGGCGATGGCATCGTCCACGTAGTGATCGAAGCGCAGATCACTCTCGCGCTGGCCCGCACTGCGACTGGCGCCGATCATGCGCTTGTTGTACCTCAAAGCACTGATCTGCTCACGCGCGAGCGCTTCCGCCAGGTACTTCAAGCTGTTGTTCATTCAGGGCAGCATGGCCGTGTTGCCATCGCGATCGGTTGGGCCGGAGCCACTGATGAGAACGGCGCTGGCCACGGCCCCCGGTGCCTGCAGCAACGTGCCGTGCAGG
>JAAUYD010231180.1_pt1 | contig 11062 bp, 8 predicted proteins | sample 7278101 | NCBI WGS metagenome assembly JAAUYD01 (sample SAMN14350128, study PRJNA611818) | marine sediment metagenome | isolation source: surface marine sediment (0.6m) | place: French Polynesia: Moorea | collected 2018-08
CCGGAAGCTAGGTGGATCCGCCGCTGATCAATCCGATTCCGGCAACGATGCGTGACCCATGCGGTCAGTTCTCCTTCGGTGTTAAAGTCTGATTTCCAGCAGGCCGGCGATAGATACGTAAATATCCTAGTTCGTCGGCTTAGTCGTCATACCCCGTACACAACCACGCCCGGGCGGTTTCTGCAGTCCTGAAGGCTTTTACCTTTATCGGCAAGTCGGCTATTTCAGAAAAGGTGCTGAACATTCGGGCAAGCCCCAAGTCAACGCTGCCCTGGGCCACAATGGCGGCTCTCTTTACACTGAGCCGACTAATTTGGCGTCCGATGATTTTGACAATATCTTCAATTTCGCGGTTTGTCAGATCTGCGACGGTTGCCCGCCTAAAATCACACAAAACACGGGATGGAAAGCCGGCCAAAGCAAAATCACCCACCTTGGATCGAATTTCTGGAAACGTCAGTCTTCCCTTAGCCTTCAAAACGGTAATCCGGCTATCAATGTTTCGGTTGTTTGAAATCATGAGATATCTCCGTTGCGCAATGCGACTTGTTCATAGGCAATTCAGAGACAAATCCGTTATTTTGTTGGGCAGGATGATTATCAGAGTTAAGGATAGGCGTTCGTCTTAGATATGGCAACCGAACGTGTTTGTCAATAAGTTAAACACATGTTTTCCAGCAACCGGCCCAAAGGCCATGGTTCTGAATCAACACTACAAGGCTATGCGTTTATGGACGGAATCTTGAACTGCAGAATATCTAACATGGAATGTCGAATGTAGAATTGTGGGATCGCTGCGCTCTTCCATCATAACATATAAAAGACAGAATACCTTACTTCGGCATTCTGCGGTTCCTTGTTCGATATTCCACATTTCATTCCACCTTATGATCTTCCGGTATTGGCGAGACGTAAACTATTGGTGACAACGGTTACACTGCTCAACGACATTGCCAATGCCGCCAATATGGGATGCAGTTGTCGAAGTATGACGGGCAACTGCTCAAAGGGGCTTAGCACGCCGGCAGCCAAAGGGATCAAGAAGATATTGTAAGCAAAGGCCCAAAACAAATTTTGTCGAATGGTGCGCATGGTTTTTCGACTGATGCCGATGGCTTCTACTACACCTTTTAAACTCGATCTGGACAGGATTACGCCCGCGGTTTCAATGGCCACATCAGTTCCGCTGCCGATTGCAACGCCGACATCTGCTTGGGCAAGTGCCGGCGCATCATTAATGCCGTCTCCGACCATGGCGACCTTGCGCTGGTCTTTCTGAAGGATCTTCACCTGTCCGGCCTTGTCTTCCGGTTTTACGTTGGCCATTACCCGCTGAATGCCGACGTTTCCGGCAATGGACCTGGCCGCTTCATGATGATCACCGGTCATCATGATGACATCCAGGCCCAAGTTGTCTAATCCCGCAATGGCGTCTTTTGAGTCTTCCCTCAACGCATCGGCCACTGCAATGATACCTGCCGCGTCATCATTTTTAAATACCACCATGGCGGTTTTGCCCTCCTGCTGGAGTCGGGCAATTTTGACCGCAAGATCTTCGCTTAGCCCTCCAAATGCTTCAAACCAGTCGGGTTTTCCCACGCGCCATGTGTGATGTTCATAATCAGCCTGAACTCCTGCACCGCCATGAGCCTTAAATCCTTCGGTTACCCACAAAGATAAGTCTCGCTCTTTGGCCGCCCGGACGATGGATTTGCCTAACGGATGCTCCGACCCCTGCTCTACCGATGCAGCCGCCAGCAGTAAACTGTCAGGATCCAACTGCTGGCCGTCAGCCACTACAATATCCGTCACCACCGGCTTTCCTTGGGTGATGGTGCCGGTCTTGTCCAATGCGATGGCGCCGATGGCGGAAAGCGCCTGTAAAGATTCGCTGTTTTTAAATAGAATGCCGCGCTGGGCTCCCCAGCCGGTACCGGCCATAATAGCGGTTGGCGTCGCAAGCCCCAGCGCACAGGGACAAGCAATAACAAGAACAGCCACCAATCGTATCAGGGCTTGTACGCCATCACCCGTGGCCAACCACCAAACACCAAATGTCAGCAGCGCGACGAGGATCACGGCAGGCACAAAAACGGCTGCGACCTGGTCGGCCAACGCCTGTATCGGCGCCTTGCTTCCCTGGGCCTGTTGAACCAGGCGTATAATTTGGAATAGTGCGGTCTCCTTGCCCACCCGGGTGGCCTCAAATTTTATTTGACCAAACTGATTGAGGGTGCCGCCGGTAACCTGATCCCCAACCTGTTTGTCTACCGGAAGAGACTCACCGGTCAGCATCGATTCATCCACGGCAGACTCGCCCTGGGCAACGACACCATCCACCGGGATACTCTGCCCGGGCCTGACCACCAGCATATCGCCCTTGCGAACCTGGGCCAAGGGGATCTCTTCTTCTACATCTCCGCGGATCACCACCGCAGTTTTGGGGCTTAAATCCATCAGTTTTCGAATGGCCGCGCCTGTGCGGCCTTTGTTCACCGCTTCGAGCATCTTTCCTAGTTTTATCAAGGTGATGATGACGGCAGAAGTCTCGAAATAGACATGCCCCTCCAGATCAAAGAGCACAATGGCCAACGAATAGAAATAGGCCACCGAGGAACCCAGGGCGACCAGCACATCCATATTGGCGGTCAGATTCCGCAAGCTTTTATAGGCCCCTTTATAGAAATCATAACCGGTATAGAATTGCACCGGGGTAGCCAATGCCCAGAAGAGCCAATTGACCCAGGACGCATGGCTCCAAGCACCGGTCAAGCCGAAATCACGGGCCATGCTCAAAACAAACAGGGGTGCAGACATCGCCACGCCGACCCAAAATCTGCGCTTTTGGACGCGGATCTCCTGACTGCGGGCCGCCTTCTCCGTATCCTGCACAGAGAGTTCGTCCTCGGGAATGCTGGCGGTAAAACCAGCCTTATCGATGGCAGCCACCATCTCCTCGATGGTAGTTGAACCTGAGAGGTAGGTCACCGTCGCGCGTTCGCTCGCAAAGTTCACTGCAGCGCTCAAAACGCCGGGGACTTTTTTGTTCAGTGTGCGCTCGATGTTCATGGCGCAATTGGCGCAGGTCATGCCGCCGATGACCAACTCGACGGTATGGGTGGACACGGTGAATCCGCTCTGTTGAATTCGAGCGATGATATCTCCAGGTGTCAACAGCGACGGGTCATAGGCCACGGTGGCTTCTTCGGCCGCAAAGTTGACATTGACGTCGGAGATGCCGTCCAATTTCTTGATGCCACGTTCGATATTCATGGCACAGTTGGCACATGTCATCCCCCCAACAGGCGCTTGAAAAATCTGCTCATTCATTACCACACCACATTGGCCTTTGATTTATTGGGCGGCCGGGTAGTTGATCTCTTTGAGGGTGTCAAGAATCTTCTCTTGGGTTACAGGCGTCTGCCACTGGACGGTCACCGTCTTTTCAGCAATGTTGCTCTGTACATCCATGATACCATCGACCTCCTTGAGCTCATTCTCAATAGCTGAAGTGCAGTGCCCGCAGGATATGTTGGGAATATGAAACGTATGTTGATCCATTTATCGCCTCCATTGGTGAATTATATGCTGCCGGCCCATTGGGCGACGGCAATCAAAATGATCCAATAATTTACGGCCTTTTAGAATAATCACCATTTTCAGCGCTGTCGATGACCCGGGCCAACCTAGCGATGGCATCTTCCAATCGCGCTTCGTCACACATGGTGAAATTGAGCCGCATGGTCGACCTTCCAGCACCGGCCATGGCATAAAAGTACGTCCCGGGACCAAAAGCAACGTCTTGTTTAATGGATTGCCGGTAAATGTCCACCATATCCAATCTTTGGGGCCCCTGAGCCCAGATAAACATACCGCCTTCGGGTGATGACCACGTAAAGTCTGACGGGAAATGGCGTTCCAAGGCCTTCAAAATTGCTTCCCGGCGGGGTTTATAGATCTCTATGATCTTGGGCAGATGGGTTTGCAAATAACCGCCTGAAAGGTATTCAGAGGCCAATGCTTGGTTCAAAGTGCTGGTGTGCAGGTCCACCCCTTGCTTGACAATCACCAGCCATTTTTGCAAGGGCTCAGGAGCGACACAGAACCCGATGCGCAACCCTGGCGCAAACACTTTGGAAAGAGTGCTGACGTAAACCACATGCTCCGGTGCCATGCTTTTAATTGTCGGCAGGGTGTGGCCGTGATATCGCAACGCGCTGTACGGGTCATCTTCGATCAGCAAGGCATCATACGACACCAAGAGTCGGGCCACAGCCTCCCGCCTCTCCAGAGACAGTGTTCTACCGGTGGGATTCTGGAATGTCGGCACCAGGTATATAAATTTGATCACCCGGGTACGCAAGGCCTCCTCCAATGCCTCTGGAATAAGTCCTTGATCGTCAGCCTCCAATCCAACGTATTGCGGCTCGTACGGCGCAAAGGCTTGCAAGGCCCCGATATAGGTTGGAGATTCCACCGCAACCGTATCGCCTTTGGAGATCAATATCATTCCCAAAGCATCCAGCACACCTTGGGACCCGCTGGCGATCAAAATATCCCGGTATTGCGCTGAGATCTGTTTATCCGAGAGGTAATCCACCAAAGCCTCCCGCAGCGGACCAAAGCCTTCGGAGGGATCGTACTGCAAGGCGGCAGCACCATATTTTTCCAATACCTGCTCAGTGAGATGCTGCATCAATCCGAGGGGAAAAGTTTCGGGAGATGGAATGCCGCCTGCCAGCGAGATCATACCGGGTTGGCAGGCGACCTTGAGAATCTCTCGAATGGCATTGGTTCCCATGTGATGTGTACGTTCCGCTAACTTGGGGGTCAGGTTCATTGTGCCGCCTCCCTATGGGTTATGATCTAAATACTTTGATGAATTACAATTGCCCGATGGCGATGGACGATAAAATTGCCACGAGCGTCCACAGCCCACATTTCAGCAGGCCGACTGCTCGATTGCAGCGGATCAGTTGAGTTGGCGGGCGTCCTCCGGGGGCCGTGTCCTCGGGCAGAAATAGTTCCTGCCATCTGAAGGCTTGCGGTATTTGACTGTTTCTTTCGCACATGGTTCTGCCTAAAATCCGGAGGTGGTATGATGCCGATTGCTTGCCAAACCATATCAAAGCTGCTACATAATAACAGATACAGTTTTTTATTTTTATTTACATAACAGATCAACTATTGAATTGAAGCCACTGAATTAGATCGGTCCCCGCATAAGGAGGTCTTATGGAATCCGCAACCGGCTTTCGCTATGCCAAACTTGCAGACCAGCTGGAATCTCAGATTCTGGACGGTACTTTCCGGGCCGGCGATAAACTACCGTCCATTCGTAACCTGCGCACCCAGACAGGGCTGAGCATTTCAACGATTTACCAGAGCTTCATCGAGTTGGAGAAGCGCGGCAGGGTCGAACCACGGCAAAAATCGGGTTATTTCGTAAAACCGCAATTAAAGGACCTACTGCCGGCACCCAGGTTTTCAGGATCCCAGCCGGCCCCTCAAAAAATCGACATCAACAACCTTGCTTTTACGCTGATCGAAGCCATGGGCAATCCGGACATCCTGCAGCTGGGCGGTGCTCTGGTTTCCAATGAGCTGTTGCCGTTAAAAGAGATTTCATCCATTGTCAAAAGCGCACCCATCAAATTTTTAAAAGAGAACATGGCGGCTTATGAGCACTATCTGGGATATGGCGAACTTCGGCGACAAATCGCCCAGCGCATGGCGCCTTACGGAATGGATGTCTCTCCGGAGGCCACGGTCATCACCAATGGTTGCATCGAAGCCGTTACCTTATGCCTGCAATCCGTCACTCAGCCCGGTGACACAGTATTAGTTGAATCCCCGACCTTTCCGTGGTTTTTGCAACTGATGGAAGACTTGGAGCTGCACGCATTGGAAGTCCCCGCCCACCCCCAAAAAGGTGTGGATCTTCAATCCATTGAGCGCGCAGTGGAAAAACACAATGTAAAGGCCTGCATCTTCATACCCAACTTCAACAACCCCTTGGGTTTTCTAATGCCAAAGCATACGAAGAAAGCCCTGGTAGAATTTCTTTCGGCCAAAGAGATCCCTATCATTGAAGATGATATTTATGGCGAACTTTACTTCACGGCGTCACGCCCGATACCGCTCAAAGCGTATGACAAAAAGGGATTGGTGCTCTATTGCACCTCTTTTTCGAAAAATCTCTCGCCCGGCCTTAGAATCGGATGGGCGCTGCCGGGCCGATATCTGGAACGCGTCAAACGCCTCAAGTTGAACAGGGCCATCAGCGGGCCGGGCCTGACCCAATGGGCCGTGGCCCAATTCTTACAAAAAGGCAATTATGAGCGCCATCTGCGGAAACTGAGAACCCGGCTCAAAAACCAAGTCGGCAACACCGCCCTGGCAGTGGCCAGATACTTTCCAGCGGGCACCAAAATCAGTGCACCCCAGGGCGGACTGGCCCTGTGGGTCCAACTTGAAGAAAATGTGGACAGCCTGGAACTCTTCCGGGAAGCAATTGCCCAGAACATCGCGGTACTGCCGGGTATCATGTGCGCCAGCGGCGACACTTTCAACAACTGTATACGCATCAGTTGCGGCTTGCCATATACCGATACCATCGACCAAGGGTTGCAAATCTTGGCCAATATTGTCAATAAATTAGCGGCGTATATACCAAAATAAGGCCCTGATGTTTTACGTATAAACTTTGCTCTTTAAACTTTCTGGTGGTCGATATCGGCCACCGACACATCACTCAGGATGCCCAATGAAAATAAAAGAGATCGGCGGAGAATTCGCACTCATAGACCAACTGTCGACCATCATCCCAATGGACCACGCAGACCTGATTGCCGGCATCGGAGACGATGCCGCCGTCATTCGCACCTTGCCTGAGCCTGCGCCGTATCAGCTGGTAACAACAGACATATTGGTGGATGGTCGTCACTTCAACCGCCGGTGGGCAACAGCTGAGCAGATCGGCATCAAGTCAGCCGAATGCAATATCAGCGATATCGCCGCCATGGGCGGCCGTCCGACATGGATGTTCATCTCTCTGGTATTAACACAAGAGACCGAAGTGGAGTGGGCCCAAAACCTCTATAAGGGGATCGGCCAATCCTGCAGCCGCAATGGCATCGTTGTCGCCGGTGGTGATACGACCCAGGGACCGGTCAACACGGTGAATATCACCTTGTTGGGGACTGTCTCGCCAGACAATCTGTGTCTGCGCAGCCATGCGCGTCCAGGAGATATTCTCATGGCCACTGGCGCACTGGGCGCTTCTGCGGCGGCCTTGGAGCTATTAAATCAGGACAAGAAACCAACCGTCCGATTGCTTGAAAAACACTTGGCTCACACATGTCGCATGGACATCTCCCCTGCAATCGCACCATTGGCCAATGCCATGATCGATATCAGCGACGGTCTGGCATCGGAGGTTCGCCACATCTGCAAACAAAGCAAGGTCGGCGCCGAAATTTATGCTGACGCAATCCCGATCCATGAAGATGTCAAAATCATGAGTGACCATTTAGGTAGAGACCCAGTAGATTTCGCTCTCTGTGGAGGTGAGGACTACGAGCTTCTCTTCTCCATACCAGAAGACAAAATTCCCACTCTAAAGGAAACCGGTTATTCCTTCTACAAAATTGGGAAAGTAACAAAGGCCGAAAAGGGGCTTCATTTGGTCAGCGCCGATGGGAAGCGAATGCTTCCAGGAGGCTACGATCATTTCAAATAGATATAAGGGTAAAAAGCATAGTTCCGGCCCAATCACACCAAAACATCACGCAAACGCAGTATTGGCAAGTATCATAAAATTTAGGTGGTTTTAAAACATTGTGGTTTCCCAAAGAAACCGACAATAGGTCAGAATTTGTATGAAGGTATTAATACCCTACTAACAAGCTACCGGGTTGATTTTCTTCAAGGATTCATATATGGCCGATAATATCGATAAAATGGTACCAAAAACACAGGATGAGTATATCAAGGCCCTGATGAAAATCAGCCAGGCCATTACCTCGGATCTATATCTTGAGGACCTGCTCAAGTTGATAGTCATGGTGACTGCCAATGTCACCGGCGTTGCCATCTGCTCCCTCTGGCTAATCGATGAAAATGAGAGCCCACCGAAAATAAAGCTGAAAGCCACCCAGTCGATTGATCCTGAATATATCAAAGACCGCTCGCTGGAACTCAATGAAGGCGTAGTGGGGCACGTGGTCAGCATCAAGCGCCCGCTGATCATTAAGGACGTCATCAAAAACAAGCGTTTCAAAGAAAAAGAGATGGCCAAACGGCTTGATCTATCGTCCATGGTGGGCGTTCCCCTTCAACTTAATGATGAAAAAGTAATTGGGGCCCTGAACTGCTTTACCACAACCCCTCACAATTTTACCCGAACGGATATCAACCTACTGTGCGCGGTGGCCAATCAGGCGGCTGTGGCAATATTGAACACGGAATTGATGGTCAAAACCCAAGTTATCCAGGAAGAACTGGAAACCCATAAACTGGTTGAGCGCGCCAAGGAAATCCTCATGACCCGGAACAAATTAACCGGGAGGCAGGCTCATCGCTGGATCCAGAAAAAAAGCATGGATTCACGAGTAAAGGTTACCCAGGTGGCTGAAGCCATTGTCCTATCCGAGGAACTTGAATTGTAGCTGCGGCGCATCAGGAGCCGCACCCCAGCCTTCTAAGTTTCGTCATACTGAATATCACTCAAAAAATACACTTGCTATACACCCTGACCGGACGGGTCCAATCTCCCAACGACCTATATTTAGCTTATACATCAGTATATTCGAATTCGTTTGTCAGGATGAAACCTCTTTATTTTAGCTTATTTCTTGACATAAATCATGAGTTTTGCTTAATTAATCGTGACTTTTTAAGCATATAGGGGTTAGCCATACAATGGCGTAGGGCTTCAACCCTGAACGAATTTAGACAAAGGCGTCTTTTGCTAATTGGGGCAAAGAGGCCTTTTTTTATTTTAAAGGCCCCTGATTCCGGGAAAAAACCATTTAAAAGGAGAGTTATTGTGGAGAGAATTCTAAAAAGTAATGACGCTTTGGGAACTACAAACCGGGGAAACCCATGTGAATCAGGCCTTTGCACCCTTTGCCGGGCCGATTGCAAGGGTAAATGCGAAACGTGGCTTTCCAGCCTCGTTGGTCGTAAGCTGCTGTACCCCCGCAGTTTCGGCATCGTCACCTCCGGCGCAAACAATACCTATCACGTAGGCGTTTCCTACAATTCCCTGCGCATCCAGGGCTATGCTTACGGATCGCACGGTCTGCAAGAGGGTTTGAGCAAAGATCCGGACGACTGTATCTTTCCAAACGTCTCCCTGGAGACTGAATTCGGTCAGGAAATAAAAACCAAGGCCCGCATTCCGTTGATGACCGGTGCGTTGGGATCCACCTTCGTGGCCCAGAAATACTGGGATTCTTTTGCTGTCGGGGCAGCCCTGGTAGGCATCCCGGTGGTTATCGGTGAAAACGTGGTCGGCGTGGATCTCAAATCGGAAATCGGTCCGGGTGAGGAGCGCAAAGGAAAAATTAAGACCGCCCCGGAGCTGGAGCGCCGCATCGACGGCTACCTGCGCTACTACGACGGCTACGGTGCCATCATCGTCCAGCTCAACGTCGAAGACACCCGCAACGGCGTTGCGGAATTCGTGGCTGAAAAATACGGCGACAAGGTCGTCATCGAGCTCAAATGGGGTCAGGGCGCCAAGGACATCGGCGGCGAGATCCAGGTCACCAGCCTCGACTACGCTCTGTTTTTAAAAAACCGCGGATACGTGGTAGACCCGGATCCGTCCCTGCCCGAAGTCCAGGAAGCCTTTGAAAACGGCGCCATTCGGTCGTTTGCCCGCCACAGCCGCCTGGGCAGCACCAACCTCGACACCGTCGATGCTGTCCGTTCCGATTTCATGAGCTCGGTGGAATACCTGCGTAGCCTCGGCTTTAAACGCGTCACCCTGAAAACCGGTTCCTACGGCATGGAGGAGCTGGCCATGGCCATCAAATTTGCTACAGACGCCAAGCTGGACCTGCTGACCATAGACGGCTCCGGCGGCGGCACCGGCATGAGCCCCTGGAACATGATGCAAAGCTGGGGGGTTCCCTCCATCGACCTGCATTCCAAAGCCTATCAATACGCCAGTATCCTGGCCGCCAAGGGGGACCGTGTCGTCGACATGTCTTTTGCCGGCGGATTCAACCTCGAAGACAGCATCTTCAAGGCCCTGGCCCTGGGCGCCCCATTTACCAAGCTAGTCTGTATGGGCCGTGCCATCATGATCCCGGGCTTCCTGGGATGCAATATCTACGGCGCCCTGAAACCCGAAGAGCGGGGTGATGTCAACGGTCATTGGAACGAACTGCCCAAGACTGTCCGGGCCGTGGGCCGCGACGCCAAGGAAATCTTCGCCGGCTACTTCGACGTGGAAAAGAAGGTCGGCAAAGATGAAATGAAGAACATCCCCTACGGCGCTATCGCCTTCTGGACCATGGCCGACAAACTCTCATGCGGCCTGCAGCAACTGCTGGCAGGAGCCCGGAAGTTCTCCATCACCAAGCTTACCCGGAACGAAATCTTCTCCGGCAACCGGGAAACCGCTCGCGAAACGGGTATCCCGCATGTGACCGATGTAAATGACGAAAGCGCAAGAAAAATACTCGATTCATAACCAAGTGCAGTAGAAAACTAAAAAGGCCTGCGGGAGCAAACCTCCGGCGGGCCTTTTTAGTTATTATTATTACTTAACAATAGCCGACACCCAAAGTTAAACATCCAAATGGAGTAGCACTTCGCGCAAGAAGGTCAGGTGAGGCAATTCATGCGACACCATACCTGTATATAGCTAGAAGGAATTGGCAATCTAATCTTTATAATTAATTGCAGATACATCGAACCTGGTACGTTTCCGAGTGACAGATGTTGCAGATCTTGCGACCTAATTTTTGATGTAGTTTGCTTAAGCTACCTGAATATAGTAAAGATGCAAAATTCACCAATCTCTCAAATCGCTGATAGCACAATCAAG
>JAAUYD010104817.1_pt1 | contig 11061 bp, 2 predicted proteins | sample 7278101 | NCBI WGS metagenome assembly JAAUYD01 (sample SAMN14350128, study PRJNA611818) | marine sediment metagenome | isolation source: surface marine sediment (0.6m) | place: French Polynesia: Moorea | collected 2018-08
CGAAGACGACCGCCTGCCGCTCGTGTCGGTGGGCCTCACGTTCAAGCGCGGCGCCGCCATCGAGTCGCAGGACGAGGCCGGGCTCGCCCGCTTCACGGCCGAGCTCATGAACCGCGGCGCCGGCGACCTCGATGCGACGGCGCTGGCCGAGCGCGTCGACGCCCTCGGCGCGACGCTCACCGTCACGGCCGACTGGGACTCGATGTCGGTGGGGCTCTCGGGCCTCTCGCGCGACACCGATGCGTTGCTCGAGATCCTCGACGACGTGGCGCGCCGACCGCGCTTCGACGAGGCGGAGGCCGAGGCGACGCGCGACGAGCAGCTCGCCGAGCTGCGAAGCCAGGAGGACGATCCCGCGACCCTGGTGAGCCGCAGCGCGATGGCCACGCTCTACGACGGTCATCGCTACGGCACGTCGACCGACGGCACCCTCGAGTCGGTGTCCAGGCTCGACGCCGACGCGGCACGCGGGCTGCACGGCCGGGTCTTCCTGCCGAACAACGCGATCTTCTACGCGGTGGGCGACTTCGAGGCCGGCCTGCTCGAGGATCGCGTGCGCGCCCGCTTCGAGGGCTGGCGCAAGGGCGAGGTGCCCGAGCCCGTCGCGGCGCCCCCCGCGCCCACGCCGACGGCGCGCCGCATCGTCATCGCCGACAAGCCCGAGCTCGTGCAGGCGCGGATCATCCTCGCCCACGAGGGCATCATGCGCACCGACGAGCGCCGCATCGCAGCCGGCCTGCTCGACGACGTGCTCGGGGGCAGCGGCTTCTCGTCGCGCATGATGAAGGAGCTGCGCTCGGAAGAGGGCCTGACCTACGGCGTCTACTCGGGCTTCGCCCTGCGCCGACAGCCGGGGCCCTTCCTCGTCAGCACGTTCACCCGTGTGCCCGAGACGCGCCGCGCGGTCGACATCCTGCTCGCGCAGCTCGAGGCGATCCGCACGACCGCCCCGGTCACCGACGCCGAGCTCGCCCACGCCAAGAGCTACTCGGTCGGCCAGTTCGCCCTCGGTCTCGAGACCTCCGAGGCCGTGATGGGCTCGCTCGTGAACCTCGAGGTCTACGGCCTGCCCGAAGACTCCCTCGACACCTACCGGGCGCGCGTGAACGCCGTGACCACCGAAGAGGTCCACGCCCTCGCCGACGCGCTCCTCCACCCAGACCGCATCGCCATCATCCTCCTCGGCCCCGCCGAGGCCCTCGTCCCCCAGTTCGAAGACCTGGGCGGCATCGAGGTCGTCACGCCCTAGCGGGCGCTGACAATGCGGGGGCTGAGCGGATCGTCGTTGTCGACGACGATGGATGCGTAGCGGTCGGGCTGGACTTCCGTCAGGTAGAGGCGCTGACCCGGTACGTACCGCTGCTCGTAGCGGCTGCGCACGCCCTCGACCGATCCGAAGAGCTCCAGATCACGACGCTCCGCGCGCGCGACGGTGACGTCGAAGCCGGCACGAACGAAGATCGAGTAGTCCCAGAACGCGCGGAGCTCCAGACGGTGCAGGAACACGCCGTCGAAGAGCAGCACGGCGTCGCGCGCAGCCGACTCGGACGGCGCATCGATCGGAGCGTCGGAGCGGTAGTCGAAGACGGCTCGCCGGAATCGACCGCTGCCCCCCGGCCCCAATGGCGCGAGCAGGTCCTCGATCAGACTCGAGTGATTGAACGAGTCCCGGTAGTACCCCTCCGCCGACTCGAGCCCTCGCTGCAGTCGCACCGACGCCGGGTTGTGGAAGTCATCGACCGACGCACGGATCACGTCCCGCCCGCGCCCTTCGAGCACCTCCGCGAGCTCATCCGCAAGCGTCGTCTTTCCGGCCGCATCCACACCATCGATCGCCACACGCACCGGATGCGCCCGACGCACTCCGTCGACGCGACCCGCCAACACATCCAGCAATTCGTCCCGGGTCAACGTCCCCCCCTAAGACCTGGTGCGTCGGCGCGCCCCCATCCAAAGCGCACACGTTCGAGAGCCCACCGAGCCCCGCCCACCCCCGACCGCAACGTCGCGAAGCGACGAGCGCGTATCACCGCAGACTACCGGGCTGGCACCCGGCGTCCCGAACGAGCGTGCAGCTGAATGCCCCACCATCGGGATTTTCGGGTGGCGCCCGCAAGTTGGAGCGGGCGTCCAACATCACGCCGCGCGCCGAACCGAGCGAAAGCCTTCGCCCCCGTAAAGCCAGCCCGCGGAATCTGAGGACGACGCCCGAAAATCCCGACCCGAGCAACCAACCCACGCACACCCGCAGCCGACAGCACCCAAGTCAGTCCCCGAAGATCTCCAGAATGTCCGTCCCGCGCACGTACCGCGACGGATGCACCGCCTCGGCCAGCTCCGCCACCGTGATCCCCTCCGGCTGGATCTGCTCGAGCCACGCCGCCTGGATCGGCCTGTACTCGCCGGGCGTGAGCCCGAGCGCGCGGTGGTGGTCGAAGAGCGCGTCGAGATCTTCGAACACCTGGTATGCGTCGAAGAGCGAGCTCGGCCGGTTCTTCACGTAGCGGCGGAACTCGAAGCCGACGACGCGGCGGCTGCCGCTCGAGCGCTGGTAGCGATCGAGGGCATCGGCGAGGATCGCGCGCACGGCGGGGGCGCGGATGCCGTCCACGCCGAAGACCTGCTCGTAGAGCTCGATCGAGCGCTGGGCGTCCTGGGCGAGGAGGCGCGGCTGGGCGACGGTCACGAGGCCGTCGCGGCGGGGCGAGTCGGTGCCGATGTCGTCGATGATGCCCGCGCCCTGGAGGTAGCGGTGCCACTCCTCCACCGTGCGGTCGCGCGGGCGCACCGCGAGGTCGCGCAGTCGTCGCGCATCGGCGACGCGCCACTCGTCGGGCATCCAGGGCAGCGGCGGCGGCGTGATCTCGTCGCCGATGAGGGTGCGGCTGATGTCGTCCCGCGACGGGCCGAAGGCGTGGAGGGCGGGCAGGGCGTCCGGCGCATCCTCGAACTGCCAGGCGAAGTCGGCTGCCTCGAGCGCGCTGCCCTCGGCGTTGATGGCGGTCAGCGCGAAGCCCGCGAAGTTGCGGGTCTGCACGTCGTCGAGGTCGGTGGGGTCGTCGATCGCGAGCGAGGGGCCGCGACCGCTGCCGACGAGCTCGGGCGTCACGTTCATGTGGAAGTCGTTCGAGACGAACGACACGCCGGCGTCGGTCAGGCGCCGGCCGTCGGGCGCGATGTAGGCGCTGGCCCGCCGCCGAGCGATCTCGATCACACCCCGGGTCTCGTCGACGTCGAGCTCGATGGCGAGCGCGGCGATGTCGCCGACGGTCACCTGCTGCTGGGAGTGCGCCGCGAAGTCGCCCTGCACCGAGATCTTCTCGCCCTCGCCCATGCGGAAGCGGTCGCGGGTGTAGAACGCGAGGCGCTCGGCGACGCCGTCGTCGGGCATCGAGTCGGTCTTGTAGACGCTCGCGATCTCGGGGATCTGCGTGACCTCGAACTCGAGCGTCTCGAAGTCCTCGGAGGGCGAGATCGCGAAGATCTCGGCGTCGATCGCGAGCACCGCCTGGTCGCCCGCGCCCGTGAACGCGACGGCGTCGTGCCCCTCGGCGTCGGCGTCGAAGCGCACGCGGAACCGGTCGAACCAGTGGCGCGTGATCTCGTCCTGAGCGGCCTGGTCGAGGTCGTCCCAGGCGCTCCAGTCGGGACCCGGGTCGGTCGGGTCGTTCGCGTAGCTCTTGATGCCCTGGCACGTCGCGCCGTCGAGCGCGCAGCCCACGTCGCCGCCGAACGAGATCGTGCCCCGGGTGATGAAGTCGAGGCCCGAGATCTCGCCGAGCGCGCTCGAGGCGTTCAGTACGTCGTCCGTGAACGTGATGTCCTCGCCGCGCAGCTCGACGTTGCCGTCGATCACGACGACGCCTTCGTAGCGCTGGTGCTCGGCCGTCTCGATCAGCGTCGCGACCGCGTCGGGGTCGGTATCGGGGATCGGGTCGAAGACGCGGCCGATCTCGATCGTGAGGCCGTCGTTGTCGTCGACCTCGCGCACGTCGAGGCTCGTGAGGACGAGGCCCTGCAGGAGCACCTCGGGCACGTCGATCTGCACCGTGTCGAGCGCCTCGAGCACGAGGCTCGCGCCGCGGAGCTTGTCGGCCGAGTCGCTGCCGATCTGGATCTTCGCCGTGGGGTCGCTCCCCTCGCGCAGGCGCAACGTGTACTCGACGCCGACGAGCCCGTTCGTGAACTGGAAGAAGTCGGGGAGGTTCTGCGAGCCGAGCCCGCCCGTGGCCTCGGGCTCGTAGTCGATGAACGAGCGGTCCTGCTCGATCGTGAAGGCGAGCGGCGGTGCGCCGTCGCCCGAGTTCGGGGCGTAGAAGACGTCTCCGCTCGCGTTGACGATGCCGTCGTTACCTGCGATCAGCCGGATCTCGTCACCGATCAACGCGGCGCGATCGATGCCGACCGCACCGAAGTCGACGTCGACGAGCGACGAAGTCGCGGCCGCGTGGTCGATCTCGATCAGCCCCGGGCGATCCACCGTGTCGGGGTCGTCGTCGTAGACCCCGGTGGTGTTGGCGAGCAGCAGCACGCGGCTCGCGGCGAGGGTCGGCAGGTCGTCGATGTAGACGCCGCGGCGGTTCGACTGGAGCGTGTACGCGAAGAGCTCGCCGGGGGCACCCGAGCCTTCGTCGACGAGGCCGGCGTTCACGATCTGCAGTCCCGCGTCCGGCAGCGTGAACTCGACCGCGCTCGCCTCCCGGTCGCGATTGCTGTTGATCCAGCCGTCCTGGATGATCGTGAAGCGGTCGTCGTTCGAATCCTGTCGGATCGAGTCGGGGAAGTCGGTGATCGTGTCGGGCTGCAGGAAGTCGAAGATCGGCAGGTTGGTGCGCGCATCGACGATCGGCAGGAGGAGGTTCGACGAGCCGCGCGTCGACACCCCGATCGCCGCGAGCTGGATGATCTCGGACTGCAGCCGGACGCCGGGGTGGAACGTCAGGTCGCCGATCCCCGAGCCGCCCGCCTGCAGCGAGATGTAGTCGGCGGCCTGGATCGTCACGCTCTGGCCCGGCTCGCCGACCTGCCAGCCGTAGTCGGAGATCGCGTCGAACGACTCGGTGAAGTAGACCGGATTGGTGCCCTCGAAGCGGATGAAGCGCGCCGACTTCTGGCTGTTCTGCGGGTCGTCCTGGATCGACGACGGGATGTCGAGGACGATGTCGCCGCCGAAGACGCGCTCGGGCACGATCTCGATGTCGCCCAGGAAGCTCGTCAGCGCGAGGGTCGTGCGGCGGCGGCGATCGTCGTCGTCGCAGCCCGTCCCGGGCGAGCCGCTCGTCCCGCGGCCGAAGCCGCACCCCGAGCCCGAGCGCTCGAGCTCGAGCAGGTCGCTGGTGACGACGCCCGCGTCGTCGCTGCTCTCGAAGGTGGCATCCTGGACGATGGCGAATTGCAGGGGGATCGTCTGGTTGGGCTCGGCGAGCTCGCTCTGGATCTCGAGGTCGAGCGGGTCGGGCACGGGCGCGATCGAGCCGATCTCGATCTCCTGCTCGCCGAAGCCGTAGACGTAGAGCCCCTGGCCGTCGGTGTCGCCGAAGATCACCTTCGCGTGCTCGTGACCGGGCTCGGGCACCTCGAACTCGCCGGTGTCGGTATCGACGACGTTGAACGCCTCGTTCTCGGCGCGCAGCGCGATCTGGTCGGAGCGGATCTCGACGAGCGTCGCAGCGCCGTCGGCCGAGAAGAGCTGCTCGAGATCGAGGTGCTCGCCGTCGGTGCGCGTCACGACCACGGTCGGGGCGGTGAGGATCGTGCGCTCGGTGGCGACGGGGAGGGCGCCGGCGTCGGCGACGGGGTCGAGCTCGTCGATGATGATCGAGAGGGTGCCGCCGTCGCTCTGCACGGCGTAGACGCCCGGCGCATACAGAGGCGGATTCTCGGCGGGCGAGTCGATCGTGAAGTAGGTCGCGACGTCGGGGAGCGGCGAGGCCACGTCGTCCTCGCCGACCAGGATCTGGATCGGCTGATCCTGGCGGAAGACGAAGCGCTCGACGGGCGCGTCGCCGCCCGAGAAGCGCAGCCGATCGTGCACGACGACGCGTGACCCGGTGCCCGAGCCGCCGGCCCCGTCGCTCGCGACGAGCCGGATCTCCTTGGCCCGGATCGTGGTCAGCGCCTCTTCGACGGGCTGGTCCTCCTCGAGCGGGAAGCGCTCGAAGGTGAGGTCGCCGAGCTCGGTGACGCCGGCGCGGAAGGTGACGGCGACCGGGCTCGCGCCGCCGACCTCGCCCGGCCCGACGAACGCGAACTGGTCGATCAGCTGCTGCGTCACCTCGAAGGCGCCGGTGCCACCGACGTCGACGGTCCGCACCTCGAGGGTGCGCGGCACCTCGACCTCGCCGACCTGCTCGACGCCCATGTCCACGTTCACGCCGTCGAAGGCGAGCAGCTTCAGGTTGGTGCGCTGCACCTTCTGGCCGCCCTCGAAGCCGAGCGTGATGTCGCCCGAGTCGGAGCGCAGCGCGTAGTCGATGAGCCCGATCTCGTCGGGGTCGGTGCTGCCGTCGACGATGAACTGGTCGACGTCGGGCAGGTCGTCGTCGCCGATGGCGGCCTCCTGCCTCAGGCTGAAGCTGCGGAAGTCTTCGTCGGCCAGGTCGTCGTCGGTGCCGAGCTCGAACTCGACGCGGGTCGCCGAGTCGGCCGAGGCGAGAACCCGATTGTCCTTGGAGAAGCCCTCGATGATGCCGCCGACGCCCGAGCCGGCCCAGAGCCGCAGGTCGCTCGAGACGAGGCGGATCGGGCTGCCGTCGCCGCCCTCCTCGGTGCCGAAGACGAGGTCGCCCTGGTAGCTGCCCTCGCTCGCAGCGTGCAGCTCGAGCCGCTCGGATGCCTCGAGGGTCACGCCATCCTCGATGCGCAACGGCGCCGCGCTCCCGTCGTCGGTGAAGCGGCGCCCCGAGGTGATGACCAGGTCGTCGGTCGCGAGGCTCGCGTTGCGCGCGAGATCGACCCCCACGGTGAAGCCCTGGTTGACGTTCAGGTCGAGGCTCTGGAGGTTCGCGTCCGCCCAGGTGCCGGTCGCCGGGTCCTCGAGCACGATGGCCCGCCGGCCGTCCTCCGCGTCGGCCTCCGCCCGCAGGTCGAGGAGCACGCCGTAGTCTTCGCGGCCCTTGTCCGGGTCGTAGCCCGGGTCGCCGGGCTGCGGGACGGCGTTGCCGGCCACCTTCGTGGGATCGTCGAGGGTCACGGTGCCCGTGATCGACTGGATCACGTAGATCATGCCGTCGAGGGCATCGCGGGCCGCGGCGGCGTCGCCGTTCGTCTCGACGAAGTGCACGTCGGCGGCCAGCACGTCGCTCGCCTCGATCGACGCGTTCTGGGCCCAGCCCAGCGAGCGGATGCCCTCGGCGTCGGGATCGCTGGTCGGCCCATCGACGCCGAACAGCTTCACGTCGCCGGCGACGATGCGCGACTCGGTCTCGGAGGAGCCGATGGTCGAGAACGTGCCCGCGCTGACCTCGATGTCGCGCGCGTGGATCTGCGGCCCCTCTCCGCTGCCGTTCGACACGAACTCGAGATCGCCGCGTGCGCTGCCGGGGAGGGGTGAGCGGTTGGCGGAGCGCAGCGTCACCGCGCGGCCGCGCAGCGTGACGGGGCTGCCATCCGCACCGTTGTTCTCGATGACGAGCGAGCCGGCCGAGTCGAGCGCCACGATGCCGAACGAGGCGTTCTCGAGCGCGATGTCGAGCTCGGCGCCGGGCGCGACGCCCGCGTCGATGCTCGCTGCCACGGTCGTCTTCGCGTAGGAGGGACCGGCGGGAAGGCCGTCTTCGCCGACCGGGTCGAAGTTCACCTCGACGGAGCCGCCGCCGGTGGTGATCAGCGCGGTGGTCGGCGCGACGCGCTCGTCGATGATCTCGACGAGCCCCGTCGGATCGGCCTCGCTGCGGCCGTGCGCGTTCATCACGACGTTGCCGCCGATCGTGTCCACCCGGCCGTCGCCGTCGCGGTCGGCCTCCTCGGGCGTGGTGTCGATGACCCCGTTGATGACGACCCGGTTGTCCTTGTCCTCGCTGGTCGAGACGCCGCCGATCTCGCTCGCCGCCTCGAAGTCGACATCGCCGCCCCGCGTCGTGATCGAGCCGGTGCTCGCGAGCGTGACGTGGCCGCCGCGCTCGTTCGCGGTCGGATCGAGGCTCACGTCCTCCGAGACCCGGATCGCGAGGAACTCGAGGTTGCCGCCGGTGGTGGTGATGTCGCCGCCGATCGTGACGTGGCCGCCGGCCGCCTCGGCGTCGAGCGCCACGGCCTCGTCGTCGTGGGCGCCGAGCTCGATGTCGCCCGCGAGGACGATGTCGCCCCCCTCTCGGCGTGTCTGGCTCGTTCCGTTGACGCGCACGTCGCCGTACTGGGCGCGCAGCGTCATGCGGCCGCCGGGCAGCGCGTCGCCGCGCTCGTCCACGCGGCTGCTCGACGTGTCGATGTGGCCGTAGATGTCGAGGTTGCCGCCGCCCGACGGGATGCCGGTGTTGCGGTCGATCGAGCCGATGGCCGCGATGAGCAGGTCCCCGCCTTCGGTCTCGATGGCGAGCTCCTGCTCGGGCGTGTCCGTGTCGTCGACGTCGTTGATGACGACGTTCTTGCCCTGGATCAGCACGTCGGAGCGGTTCGAGCGGATCGTGCCGTTCAGGACGACGTCGCCGACGAACTCGTTCTCGTCCTGGCCCGGATCGGCCGGGAGCTCGGGCTGGGTCGCGCCGTCGTTGGCGAGCAGCTGGACCGCGAGGTTCAGGTTCTCGTACTTCGGGTCGCTGCCGCCGCCGATGTCGGCATTGATGTAGATGTGGTTCGCGGCGCGCAGCTGCAGGGTGACCGAGGTGTTCTCGTCGGCCGTCTCGCCGGGCAGGATGTCGGAGACCACCGTGATGTCGCCGCCCTCGGAGCCGATGTCGGGGTTCTCGAGGTTGTCGGCGTCGATCGTCTCGGTGGTGATCGTGACGTTGCTGCCGGCGTCGAGCGCCTCGGACACGACCGAGGCGTTGAGCAGCGACTGCTCGGCGGCCGCGAAGAGGATCGGGTCGCTGACGAAGAAGAGGTCGTCGAGGTCGATGCCGTTGTCGAGGCAGCGCGGGTCGGCCTCGCACTCCTCGGGCGTGTAGTCGAAGGTGCCGATCGTGATGTCGTACGGATCGATCAGCCAGGTGCCGCTGGGGTCGACCGCGCGGCGCACGCGCGCCGACGCATCGGCGGGGCGGGTCACGTCGAGGTAGGCCTTGCCCGACGTCTCGATGAAGCCGCCGTCGCCCGCGTACTCGCCGCCCCGGGCCGTCACGGCGCCGTGGATGTACGCGTGGCCGTCCGACCAGAGGATCACCTCGCCGCCGTCGCCGGCGTACTCGGCATCGGCGTGGATCTCGGCCGTCTCGCTCACGAAGAGCAGCATGGCCTTCTGCATGTCGCCCGAGCCCTGCAGGTCGCCGCCGATGCGGATCCGGCCGCCGCCCTCGCTGCCCGACGCGTCGATGCGGGCATCGTCGGCCACGACGATGCGCTCGCCGAAGACGTCGATGTCGCCGCCCCGGGCGTTCTTGCCGTCGCGCGTCGCGTCGAGGGTGCCGCCGATCTCGACGCCGCTGCCTTCGCCCCCCACGATCTCGATGGTGCCCGCCCGGATCACGCCCGAGTCGGGGGGCGGCGCGCCGGCCTCCTGCGCGATGCGCTGGACCACCTTGTTGCGGATCGCGTAGGCGAGCCCGTCGGCGGCCGCGAGCCGCACGCTGCCGTGCTCGCCCGCGTCGATGACGCCGGTGTTCTCGATGGCGACCGTCTCGGCCGAGCCGCCGTACTCCGACTCCTCGGTCGGGACCTTGACGACGATCGGGCTGCCGAACTCGCGGATCCAGACCTCGTCGCCGGCGAGCATCAGCAGCTTGCCGTCCTCGACGTAGATGTCGCCGTGGTTCGCGACGCGCTCGCCGATCAGCGCGACCTCGAACGCCTCGATCTTGCCCTCGTTCGTGACGACGCCGTTCACGTCGCCGAAGCGCATGGTGCCGGCGAGGAAGTCGTCGTGATCCATTCGAGCGGCAGCCGCGACCAGGTTGTAGACCTGCACCGACGAGCCGTCGGCGAAGTGCACGCCGGCCTCGTTGGCGAAGATGACCGTGCCGTTGCTCTTGACCGCGCCGAAGAACTGGAACGGGTTCTGGCCCTTGCCCTGGTTGAGCGCCGCGGCGTTCGGGCCCGACTGGTCGAACTGCAGCGTGTGGTCGGCGGGCTGGTGGATGCCGTCCCACTCGTAGACCACGCGCCCCTGGCTCGTGAGCGTCGTCTGCGTCTGCTCGTTGACCGTGACGGCGCCCTGACCGTGCAGGACCTCGACCTGGCCGATCGACGTCTGCTCCTGCGCCGAGGCGGCCGACGTCAGGAGGCAGAGCCAGAGGCCGGGCGCGAGGGCACCGAGCAGCCCGCGCACGCGCGACGGCGCGCGGCGCGGCGCGCTGCGGTGGGGCTCGGTCGTGTCGCTGGTCATCGGCTTCAAGCGGTCTGGCTCACACTCAGTAGGACAGGCTGAACAGGAAGTGGAAGGTGCCCTTCGGATCGATGCTCTCGTCTGGGCCGGCGCAGGAGGTGTCGGGCCCCCGGCAGTCCCAGCTGTTGTAGAGACCCCGCCCCCAGTCGACTCGTGCCCGGACATAGCGCCCGACCAGCAGCTCGAGGCCGACTCCGGTGCCCACCAGGGTCTGGTTCAGCTCGTCGATGGGATTGTTGAGCCTTCGGTTCCGAATCGTCGCACCCGCGTCCACGAATCCCCGCAGAATCAGGTCCCAGTCGGGCCGGCCGTACACCTGCTGCGGCGCGACGCGGAAGTCGCCGATCCAGGGCAGCTGCATCGGTCGTGGCCGCACGCCGAGCGCGCGCGGGATGTGGAAGCGGTACTCGACGCTGCCCACGTAGGTCGAGTCGCCAGCGGCGAGGCTGTTCTCGAAGCCCCGCACGCAGTAGAGCCCGCCGATAACCTGGGCCGCCTGGGGTATCAGCCGGTAGTCGAAGGCGTACTGACCGCGGAACCCGATCGAGAGCTCGTGGGCGAGGGTCGAGCTCCACTCGGTGGCG
>JAAUYD010167608.1_pt1 | contig 11061 bp, 9 predicted proteins | sample 7278101 | NCBI WGS metagenome assembly JAAUYD01 (sample SAMN14350128, study PRJNA611818) | marine sediment metagenome | isolation source: surface marine sediment (0.6m) | place: French Polynesia: Moorea | collected 2018-08
CAACGCCTGGTGCTGCGTGAGGCCGATATCCCGGCGGTCAACCCCAAGGACTTCAGCCAGCTTCACTTCACGCACCGCAAATACTACGAAGTCTGCACCAGCCCCACGCTCTACAAAGCCACCAAGCACTTGCTATAGGGTCTTTTTGATCGCCAAGCCGATTTTTTCGAGGGTATAGGGTTTTTTCAGATATTCGTGGACGCCCAGTCGCTGCAACGATTTGACCTGCGCGCTCTCCGAAAAACCACTGGCAATGATCGCCTTCTGCCCGGGTTTGAAGGCGGTCACCCGACGATAGGTTTCCAGGCCATCAATGCCCGGGTCCATGATCATGTCAAGGATCATGAGATCCACCGAATGGCGCTTGAGATGGTCCACGGCGGCCTCTCCACTGGAAACGGCGGCAACGGTGTACCCCAGCCGTTTCAACATGGCGGTCACAATCTGGCGCTGCTCCGGCATATCGTCCACCACCAGTATCGATTGGCCGTTGCCCATGATGGCCTCGACCGCAGACTTTTCAGATCGATCGGGCAACGCCTCCCGGGTGATTGGAAAGTAAAGCGTTACCGTGGTTCCCTCCCCTTCGACACTCTTCAAATCGATATGGCCCTGGTGGTCCTTGACCGTACCCCACACCACGGCCATACCCAGTCCGGTGCCGCTTCTGCCCATGACTTTTTTGGTATAGAAGGGCTCGAAGATCAGTTCCATGTCTTTGGAAGACATGCCGACGCCGGTATCTGACACCGTCAAGGTGGCGTATTCGCCTTCAATGACTTCATCATGCCCCTCCAGACACCCTTCCACGTAACGGTTTTCTGTGGCGATGGTTATCCGCCCGCCTTCCGGCATGGCCTCGGCGGCGTTGGAAACCAGGTTCATGATCGTTTTGGACAGGTGGACCGGGGACCCGGATACATTGAGCAGGTCGTCGGAAAGTCGGTGCTCCACTGTCACCCGGGGATGAAAGGAGGCAAGTTTGCTGAATTCGGGGCTTTCCAGGTAGTCGGCCACGGTTTGATTGAAATCGACGGGCACCATGGTGGCCACACCGCGTCGCGCCAGGGTCAACAAATCCTGAACGATGGCTGCCGCCCGTTCGCCAGATTTCTGGATCGTTAAAATGGGCCCTTTCAACGGGCTGTCGTCAGGCAGATCCATGAGCAGCAGTTCCGGATAACTCACGATGCCGGAAAGGATGTTGTTGAGATCATGCGCAACCCCGCCGGCCAGTGCACCGATGGCTTCCATCTTTTTGGACTGCTGCAGTTTTTCGGCCATTTTTTCCCGCTCTTGCTCGGCCATTTTGCGTTCGGTAATGTCTTTGACGGTTCCGATGGTCACCACGCGTTTGTGGTAGTTGATGATGCCGACGTTGATGTTGACGGTTAACCGGGTTTGCCCATCTTTGTGCAGCAGACGACATTCATAATTGCGCGCCACCGCTTCGCCCGCCTGTCGCCGGCGATAATGGTCGACAACCTTTGTAACATCTTCCGGGGCAATCACCCGGCTGAAATTCATACCGATCAGTTCCGCGACGCCATAACCGGCAATGCGGGCCATGGCTTCGTTGACGAAAAGGAAGCGGTTCTTCTCGATAAGGATTACGCCGTCCTGGATGTTGTCGATGAGCGTGCGGTACTTCTCCTCGGATTCCTTGAGGACCTTTTGGGACTTTGCCTGTCGGGTGATGTCCGCATAGGTGACAAAGTGTTTGCCGTTTTCCATGATCACGGTGCGGAAACTGATGGTTTTCTTCAAACCGTCCTTGCAGCATATATCCCGTGTGATTGGTTTGACTTCACCGATCTTCTCGGTGCCGCGGCCATAGGTTTCCCATCTTGAAATCACCCGTTGCCGGTAGACTTTGTCCGGATAGGCTTTCATAAACCAGGCATTTTTGTCCGGAATGTCTTTTATGGTGTAGCCGAACATTTCCGTAAAGGTGCGATTGATAAACGAGAATGTCCGATCCGGTTTCATGATGGTGATGCCGATGGGGGCATTTTCCGCAAAGGTGCGAAAGCGCTCCTCACTCACCTTCAGATCCCGTGTCACTTGCCGGCGGCGGTCGATCTCCTCCTTGACACTGCCGATCATCTGGTTGGTGACGCGCTTGAGGGATTCCAAGAGCTCGACATCCGATTCTCCGTGGACCCGGGCATTCAGGTCGCCGGTACCGACTCGGTGCAGGACATCGAAATGCTCGGCCAGTCCCATGGCGAACTCATGGGTCATATCGACCATCTCATCCATGTGCACGGCGGTCCGGTTGACCATCTGCTTGAGTTTGGCGATCAGTTCGAGACTGGAACGTTCATTAATCCGAACCTGGGGATCACCGCTGGCGATCTTTTTTAGGGCTTCGAAGGTTTCGGAGAGGCCGATGGCCATCTCCATGCTGATCGACTCCAGTTCCCGGTCTCTTGCCTGAAGCGCCTTGCGGGCCTCGGTAAACTGATTGGCCAGCATCGCAAAAGAGGACGCCATGGTCGCTTGATCCATGTTGGCCTTGAACACCGGACAAGCCAGGCACAGTTCGACCTTGGCCAGTGAATTATCACGTTCACCCTCCCGGCATCGGGTGTCTTCGATCAGCCAGCAGCTTGTATTTTCCGATCCATGCGCCGGGCAATCAAATTCCCTGCAGTCAAAAAAATGGTGGCATTTGATTTTGTCGCTCATGCGTTCTGTCTTTATCGGTCAATGGGGTGAAGGATGCTATCGATCATCCCATTGACGATCAAGGCGGCCTGTGCCCGTGCGATGTCATCGCAATGCAAGCACCTTGTTGTTCATCATTCAAACATGATCTGGATTCGCTTCTTGCCGGCCCCCTCATCCAAGATGGAGAGGAAGGTTTTTTTAAGCCGCTGGCACCACACCCGCACATCCCGCTCAAAGGTCGGGCAGTCGCCAACCACTTCAAGGATGTCGCCGGGATTCATCTCAGTTGCTTTCACGGCGATTTTCAGCACCGGTTGCGGGCATTTCATGCCCACCATATCCAAAATTTCTACAGCCATATGCCGATCTCCTTTTCACTCCTGATCGATAGAACGACGACCCGTCAAATCTAAGTCCACGGGGTACCCCGCTCTTTCATCCATTGTCCAATGGTCCACAAAGAAATAGGTCTCAGTGGGTGGCACAGGCCAGGCAGGGGTCATAGGCCCGGTAGGCCATCTCCACCTGGTTCAATAGATTATCGGTCACATGCCCCCTTTTGATAAGGGCCCGGGCCACTTTTTCCACGGAAAGGCATATGGCACCCGCATTATTCTGGGTGGCCACCAGCAGGTTGAGCCGTTTGACGATGGCTCGGTCATCGGTCTGATAGTGGTGAATCAGGGTTCCCCGGGGGGCCTCGCACACCCCGACACCCTGTGAGGGTGTCCCGTCGGGCAGATTCCTCACCTGCGGGTCGGTGAGATCGCGGCTGTGGGCCAGTTCCACCATCCGCTCGGCGGCATACAGCACTTCAATCAAACGGGCCCAGTGGTAGAGCATGGTGTTGTGGGCCGGTTTTTGGCCGACGGCATCGTAAAGACGCTCATATTCGCGCTGCGCCAGCGGTGTCGCCATGCCCTTGGCGGCATTGAGACGTGCCAGCGGACCCACCCGGTATAATCCGTTATCCACCCCATCCGCATAGCCATGCCAACCCAGGGCTTTCAGAAAAAGAATTTTCATGTAGTTCCGGTTGGCGGTCCGCTCCTGCAGGTGGTCCAAATAGGCGTCGGCGGGGAAGTGGGCGAAGGCCTCACCCTGGGGGCCGACGACCCTAAGCGTTCCGTCATAAAAATTGACGCGGCAGGCCTTGTCGACGAGACCCATGTAGTAGGTTTCAAGAGAGAAGATGCTGCTTCGGGCCATGTCCCTGAAGCGCTTTTGTTTCAGCACCTTTTGGTGAAACAGGACCAATACCTGACGCGCAAACACCAGGGCCTCTGCTGCGGTTTTGGCGATGGTCGCCCGGGCCGATTCGACGACCGCCTTTGACACCCCGCCGGGAAGCCCGCAGACCGGATACAAGGCGCTGCCGCTGACCATGCCATTGAGTGCCCGGACTTTTTTGCGGATCTGGATGGCGCGTTTGCCCAACGCTTCTCCCACCGCCTGAAGGGCGCCGAACACATTTTGCCTGCCGCGGTGAACGTTGTCGCCCACCAGGATATCGGGGCCGCCGAGATAGAAAAAGTGAAGCAGGTGGTCCTCGAGAAAAAATGCCGTATGCATCAGTTCTCGGATCGCCAGGGCCGCCGGCGGCGGCGCGACGTCGAATAGATTATCCAGCGCCTTGGTGGAGGCTATGTGGTGCGCCGTGGGGCATACCCCGCAGATCTTTTGGGTCAGAATCGGCATTTCTTCTGCGGCACGCCCTTCGCAGAATTTCTCAAATCCCTTGAAATCAGGTACCTGAAAGAAAGCACGCGCCACATTGCCGGCATCATCCAGGCAAATATCGATGCGGCCATGACCCTCCAGGCGGGTTACCGGATCGATGAGAATTCGGCGGGTCATGGGGCCCGCCCTGTGCCGAGAACCGAAGTGGCCAGGCAATAGCGGTAGAACAGGCCGGCGGGGTCGGCGATGCTGTCAACCACTTGGGCCAGTTCAGCTTCATTGGTTCCGGCCATCATGGCGGCCATACATGCAATTGCACCGGCACCGAAGTCATCCACCCGCTCCGTGGGGCCAAAGCAGCCCCGGCAGGGCATGTTGGCGCCAATGCACTGGGCATTGCAGCCGCCCCGCGTTGCCGGACCCAGGCAGATCAACCCTTGGGGTAAAAAACAGACATCCGGATCCCAATTGGTCTGGTGAAGCCGCTTGAAACGGGAGATTTCAACATTTTCGGGTCTGGAATCCAATCTCGGACACTGATGGCAGAGGGCCTTGCGATGGGCGAAGACGGTTTTCTCTGCCGGCAGCCGCCCATACATGGCATCATCGATCACCCGTGCCATGGCCGCGGCTGGCGGCGGGCATCCCGGAATGATTGCGTCCACCGCCACCACCTGATCGAGCGCCCTCACCGATGTCAGCAGTTCGGGCAGTGGCGGCCCATTTTGACCTTCGCCGGGTAGCGGCCCCGCGTTATCCACCATGCTGGGCACCTGCCGGTAGGCGCATTCCAGCAGCTGCCGGGCGGTGAACAGGTTGGCCAGGCCGATCACCCCGCCCATGTGGGCGCAGCTGCCGTGGGCGATGACGCGCTTGGATTTTTGGCGCAGCAGGCGCGCCATGCGAACGTGGTCGTCCAAACGGATGGCGCCGTTGATGAAGGTCACGTCGATTTCCGCATCATCCATGGCCGCCACATCCCGATAGCGGGCATCCAGGGCAACCGGCCAGAAGACGATCTCCGCGCTTTCGGCAACGGTCAGCAGGTCCTCGGCCAGGTCGATGACCGACTCTTCACAGCCGCCGCAGCTGGCACACCAATACAAGGCGATTTTCGGTCTATCCCCCATGCGCCATCCCCCCCGCCGGCGAATTGCCGGCGGCAAATGGCCCCAATGCCCTGATCGTTTCAACCATCTCTTTGACCACCTGGGCATAGCGCGGCCCCTGACCGGCGGAAACCCAGTCCAATAACAGTCGCTGTGGATCGACCGGGGTGAGCTTGAGTACCGAACGGAGCAGAGCGATGCGCTTCAGGGCGTGAAGGTTTCCCGCCTTATAGTGACAATCCCCCGGTTGGCAGCCCAGCACCATCACACCGTCCGCCCCGGTTGCAAAGGCTTTGAGAACCATGTCGGGGCCGACTTGGCCGCTGCACATGACGCGGACCTCCCGGACGTGCTCCGAAAGATCCAGCCGTGCCCTGCCGGCGGCATCGGCACCGTCATAAGCGCACCAGTTGCATAGCAAAGCGATGATCCTCGGCTCAAAGATGGTCATGGGGCATCAATTTCCATCGGGTTTCAACAGTCCGTCGATCTCTGCGTAAACGGCGTCAAGGGAATAGTGACACACACCGATGGCGCCGCTTGGGCAGGCGGCGGCGCAGATCCCGCAGCCTCGGCAGAGCGTCTCTTCGGTTGTCATGCAGGCATCGTTTTCATCCCTGACGAGGGCGTCAAATGGGCAAAGGGCCTCACAGGTTCGGCACCCGGAGCAAAGGTCCGGATCCACCCGGGCGACGATCGGGTTCAAGGCCACTTTGCCGCCGGGAATCAGTTCCTGCAGAATCCTGCCGGCAGCGGCCTGTCCCTGGCCGATGGCGGCGGGAATGTCCTTGGGTCCCTGGCAGCAGCCGGCGAGATAAAATCCTTGCCGGGACGCGGCCACCGAATCGACAACGGGGTGGGCTTCCTTGAAGAAGCCGTCATCGTCGAGACCCAGATCAAGGATTCGATCCATCTCAGGCGTGTCCCCCGGTGCCTCCATCGCTGTGGCCAGGACAACCAGCTGGGCCTCGACCTGCCGGACGCCCCCCGATGCATCGGTGCCGCGGACGATGGTGCGGCCGTTTTCAGCGTTGATTTGAATGGCGTCGGGGTGCGCGATGCGGTGCAGGGTGACACCGTCCATGGTGCGAATGCGGTCCAAAAAGCGTTGGCCGGTTTTGCCGGGAAGACAAAGATCGGCGAAAAAATGGTGAATGGCGGCTTCTGGCAGCTGTTTTTTGACCTGCTGGGCGTGCTTGAATGCACTCAGGCAGCAGACGCCGGAACAGAATCGGTTGAACGCCTCGGTGCGCGAGCCGACGCAGTGTACGAATGCCACCGTATCCGGCGCCTTGCCATCGACCGTGATGATGTTGCCCCCGGTGGGACCGGTGGTGTTCACCATGCGCTCAAAGGCGAAGGCCGTGATGACACCGTCCGCGCGGCCATAGCCGTATCGGCTGCTGCGACCGGGATCGAAGCCCTGAAAACCGGTGGCCACGACCACGGCGCCCACCTCCAGGTTGTGCACGGTGGCGACCGCCGCATGGTCGACGGCATCGAACGGGCAGGCCTTTTTGCATGCTTGGCACGCTTCACCCTTGAACCGCAGGCAATGCGCTTGATCGATAACGGCCACATGCGGCAGCGCTCCCGGGTAAGGAATGTAAACGGCGCGCCGGGTATCCAGGCGGGCATTGAACGCATTGGGAACCGTGACCGGGCAGGCCTCGATGCAGGCCGCGCAGCCGATGCACCGATGGGGATCGATGTGACGGGCCGCCTGTTTTACCGCAACCGTGAAGTTGCCCGGGGTGCCGCGTATCGACAACACCTCGCTGGTGGTGAGCACCTCGATCCGCGCATCGTGAAGCACCTCGTCCAGGTGTGGTTCGATCAGACAGGCCGCACAGTTGAAATCCGGGTACAGGTCTTCGTAGAGGGCCGCCATGCCGCCAATGCACGCCAAACGCTCCACCAGAAATACCCGCCGGTCGTTTTGACTGAGGGTCCGGGCCGCACTGATGCCGGCCACACCGGCGCCAATTACCAGAACGTCGGGCCGGCAGTCGATCTCTTTGATGGTAATGGGGGCGTGATGCCGCACGCGCTGAACCGCTGCAAGGATCAGCCCTTTGGCCTTGCGGGTGGCGCGATCGCGATCGTGGATCACCCAGGCGCACTGCTCACGGATGTTGACCATCTGCATCATGAACGGGTTGCGCCCGGCATCTTCGAGCACACTGCGCAAGCTCTGTTCATGCTCCCCGGGCGAGCAGCCGGCGAACACCACATGGCTGATCTGGTGGTGTCGGATGGTATCGGCCGCTTTTTTGCGCGCATCCGGTGTGCACAGCAGCCCGACCGGTTCAGCCAGCACGACACCTTCCAGTTGCCCGGCAAAGCGCACCAGCAGCGGGATGTCCATGGCATCCTTGATGTTCGGTCCGCACTCGCAGATGAACACACCAATCCGATCCATTACCCGACGTCCTTTGTCAAAAGGATGATGTTGGCCAAAGCAGCCAAGATATCGCCCGAATCAATTATCACATCCACCTATCTAAAGAAACCGTTTGCCAACGCCATGCACCGATCCGCAAATTATGATCGACGCGCAATCGGCATTGCCGGTTTAGGATGAAGCCGACAGCGGCGTCTCATCGTTTAAATCGATTATCGGTCATACCGAGAGGAAAATGAAGGTCGGTGTCGCGGGCGGCAGTTGCGCGCTGCAGGCTGAGGGTGAATTTCCAGGCAGTTTTTACACCACGCAAGCGGCCGGTTGCGGCAAGAACGGACAACCGGTCGCTGCGGCGGTCGATCGGTTTAAACGCCAAGTTTCTCGCTAAGCGCCTTGCCGTAATCATGACACGCCTTCATTCCTTCACCGCTTTGGACCATGGCTTCGGTCAGGTTCAGGGGACCCAGGTCGGTCATATCCATCTTGAAAACGTGCTGCATGGTGTCGAAAATCATGGGTGCACTTTCACCGCTATGGGTGTGAGAACCGAAAGCGCCGCCGATTTTGCCCACCAGGTTGGCTTTTTCCGCCTTGAACAGGAACTGTTTCATCCCGCCGGTAACATCCTTGTGATAGGTGGGGCAGCCGAATACATAGCCGTCGTACCCGGTAATGCCTTTCTCATTCGCGATGGCGGTGATTTTTTTAACATCCACCTCCTGTCCGCCGATTCTCAGACCTTCGGCGATGTAGTTGGCCATGGCTTCGGTTTTTCCCGTTCGGCTGACATAGGCGATCAGTACTTTTTTCATGGAACCTCCTTGGGCTGATGGGTTGTCGATGGGATGGATCGATGGAATAGCCCGGTCAAATGGGCTTGGCTTCAGGGATGATCAGAATGTCGATACGGCGATTGATGGCCCGGCCTGCGGGCGTGGCATTCGAGGCCAGGGGGCGCTCGGAGCCGTATCCCACCGCTGAGACGCTGTCCGGGGGCAGCGTCTGGTTGGCGATCATGTATTCGCGAACAGCCTCGGCCCGTTGCTGGGAGAGCAGCGTGTTGACTTCATCGGAACCGGTCGCGTCGGTGTGTCCCTCAACGATCACCCGGGGATCGTCGAAGGTGCGGATGGCCTTTTGGACCTTGCTGAGCAAGGCGTAGTTTTCCGGCATGATGATGCTTTTGCCCACGGGGAAACGCATGGCCTTGAGGCGCAGCACCAACTGGTTTTCCTGCTTGTAGACCTCGGCTTCATCCTTTTCGAAATAATCCTGTACGGCCACGTAAAGCTGATTGAATTTTCTTTCCGCTGCCAGGCGCTGTTCCACGGCCATGCGTTCCCTGGCCATCTGCTCCTTGGCCATCTGGTCTTCGCGGGTTTTGCCCTCTAAGGTGGCCACCCGCACATTCAGGGCGTCGATCTGGGCCTGGTAGTCTGCCTTGAGGGCCTCCATTTCCGCCTGCAGGGCCTGATTTTTTTCGGCCATGAACGTGCGGTCACTCTTAAGTGCGTTGATCGAACCGATGATGTTGTCCAACTGGGTCTGGTATTCCTGGTCGCGCATGTCCTGGGCGCCCAACGCGGCAGATATGGTGTGCAGGCGCGTTTCCATCATCAGGGCGATCGCCTCCGGTGGTATGGTCTTGATCCGATTGCTCTGTTCGGTGATCACCACCAACCGGTTGGCTTTAAAGAGCGCCTCGGCGGCCATGGCGTGCATCTTTTCCTTGGCATAGGGATTGGCCGAAATGAACGCGTCGGTGTCGTTGAGCTGTTCTACGGCCTGGTCGTAGGAGCGGGGTGCGATCTTTTGCGCATCAACCGCCTCGGCCCGGGCGATGAGCCCGCGAACCTCGCCAATGGTCTCTTTTTTGATGGCGCGCACTTCCAGTTCCCGATAGCGTTCGATGACCTTGCCGCGGTTGTTCTGGGCATAGCTGAGATTATCCCTTTCGATGGCCCGGGTCAGGTTCAAAAAGTCGTTTTCCACGCGACGGTATTCGTCTTCAAACTTGGTCGCCCCGGCACTGCGGGCCATTTCACGTGCCTTGAGGGTATCGGTCAGGGTCGTTCGTGCAATCTTGGCAATCTCTCGCGACTGCTGCAGGTAAGCGCGGGATGCCTTGACGGCCTTGCGTATATCGTTGATCTCGTTGCCCTTTTCAAGATCCTTCTGGGCGTCGAAAAAGGCGCTCTCCGACTTTTTGAATCCTCCGGGGGCCAGGATGTTGAGCTGGGCCATGCGTGCTTCGGCAATATCGCTGCTGAGCTGATTGACCATTTCCACCGGGTTTTCCATCATGGCCTTGTTCTCATCGATGGCAGCCGTGGAACCGTTCATCGGTGATTGGACACATCCGGCCAGTCCAAAACCGAAAAGAATCAGTGAAATCCAAATGGGATTTCTCACCAGATTGTTCATCTTTTCCTCCTTGGCGGAAACGATATTGCGGATTGGGTCTGTTTGCCGGGAACCGTCAATGGCAGGCCGCCATCGATGGCATGAATGATGCGCATATTTTTAATTTATGTCAACATTTCAGTACGACCAGCCAGTTTCTCCCGGCCAATACAAATGGGGAAAGGCGTTGCCTTTCCCATCAGAATGGATATGATGGCCGGACCACCCCTGTTTTCAACCAATGGGTTTGCGGTTGGCCATGATCAGCGACAAAAACGCCATCAGAATACAGTATTTCCTCTATTTCGGGGCCATGGGCGTATTTTTGCCCTACTTCAACCTCTATTGTCTCAGTATCGGATTGACCGGTTTTCAGATCGGCAGTTTATCGGCGGTTCGCGCAGCCGTGATGATCCTTTTTTCCATCTTCTGGGGCCTCCTGGCGGATCGCAAGGGCCTGCGTCGTCCCATCTACATCCTGTGCAGCTTTGCCAGCATGGCCTTGTGGTCGCTTTTTCTCTTCACCGCCGATTTCCGCTTTATGCTGGCCATCACTATAGTTTACGGTGCTTTTTACGCACCCATTATCTCCTTTCTCGAAGCCTTCGCCATGGATGTGCTGGGCAAAACCAAAAGTCGCTATGGCCGCACCCGTGCCTGGGGATCGGTTGCATTTATCGCCGTGGTATTGATCATGGGCAAACTAATCGACCGATTTGCCGTGGGCATCGTCATCGCCTTGGTGCTGGCCATCTCCGCCGCCCAGGCCATGGCTGCCACCCGCATGCCCCG
>JAAUYD010135715.1_pt1 | contig 11058 bp, 7 predicted proteins | sample 7278101 | NCBI WGS metagenome assembly JAAUYD01 (sample SAMN14350128, study PRJNA611818) | marine sediment metagenome | isolation source: surface marine sediment (0.6m) | place: French Polynesia: Moorea | collected 2018-08
CCTGGAATCGAGTTCTTTGCGAGGAATCCGGGCAGTTGGCGGTGGGGATACAGCATGAAGCTGTTCTGGTCATCGCGGTAGAGCGGGCTCGCCGAGAGGGCTTCGATCATGGACGGGATCTCGTCTGGATCCAGTAGACCCGAGCTGATGGTGGCCACTTGCCCTTCGAGCATCTCATAGAGGTGATCGACTGCAAGCTCCCGTCCTTCGTCCTCGATGCGGACGAGGTTGTAGGAGTGGAAGAGCCCAGACTCCACGCGGTTGGCACGGATGCTGTGGTCCGCGTACTCACGCCCAACCCGGCACAGCTCGGCCACGAGCGACGCTCGGACGATCGCCTTGCCGGAGAAACCGTGGTCATAAACCGCCGCCCTGTACTCGGAGAACGCCGAACCAAGCCGATCGAGTAGGCGTTTACGCCTTCGATCGCTGATCTCGGCCTGGTCGAGGCGATCCTCGTAGGCCGTGAGGATCGAAACGGTCTGTTCGAGCCAGGTTGCGACTTCCGTCGAGACGAGGAACTCCCGGCCCGTTTCGGCGGAGAAAAGGCGCTCACAGAAGTTCAGGTAGCGCCGAAGATAGGCAAGCGTCACCATGGAAGTGCCGTAGCCGACGAGGGCATTGTTGGCATCGTTCCACTCTGGTCGTTGCGTGTTCATCCATATCCCGCCATCGACAACCAGGTTGGCGAGCTTGGACAGCGCAGGCACTACGAGCTTCTCCGCCAGGGTCACGTGCAAGACCGTGCCATCGTGGCCGGTGACCAACTTCCCATCGCTGCCCAGGATGGACGAACGTTCTTCGAGCTCAGCGGACCGCCCGCGATCAAAATCGATCGTGTTCTTGCTGTCGCGCACGATGCTGTCGTACGGGCGAATCCGGTAGGGGACATCGGCATAGCTGAAGACCTCGCGGCCGAGCATCCGGCTCAAGGCGCCTGGGTCGAATGTGTTCAGCGCCTCGAGCAGGCGGAGGAGATAGATGATCTGATGGTCGCCCCAGTAGCCGATGTTGCTCCACGGGTTCTCCGGGTCTGGGGCCTCCCAATCGATCCCTTCCCGAGTGACCCGGTACGGGTTGTAGCCGTCAACCGTTGACGCATTGACGAACTTCGCAACGATGCTCTCGAGATAGTCCGGGAAGCTGTAGCAGAGCGCCTCCCAGTTCTGGAATATGTCGCGCCAGTTGCCCTGGTAGTCGAGGACCCGATCGCCGTTCGTGTCCTTGACCTTGATTGCGAACATGTTCCATGGCCTGCTGGGGTCGCCGTGTCTGCGGCTGAAAGTCAACGGCAGATATTCGTGACAGAGGCGTTCCAGATCGGGGTCGTTCCTCGCTTCTGCTTCGGCAAGCATCTGCCGTCGAGTGAGGCTGATCCCCAGCGAGTCCAACCAAGACGCGTGCGTTCGATGGACTGCACGATTTCGCTGCTCGATGAATTGCCCGAGGTCTTCGATCGGGACGCTACCGTTGTTGACGAACACACCTCCTCGCATGCTGTTGAACAGCGTGTTGGCGAAGTGGTGGGTTGTGGATAGACGATCGGCGGTCAGTTGCCAGCCGTCGGCCGAGGCGATGAGGCTCCGCAGCCGGTCCGAGCCCAAGTCGATGTCCGCGTCGATCTCGCCGTCGAGGTCATCGCCGCGCCGGAGGCGCGAGCGGATCAGCTGAGTACCGAGCTGTGTCTGGTGGACGTCTGCAACGATTCGCCATGACACCCTTGCGTCGCCGCCCATGACTATCGACGAGTGGAGCAGGTAGTGGGCGCGGGTCCCCTTGGTTAGGTACTTGTCCTTCGGGACGCGCTCGGCCCGGAAGTCCTTGATCTGATTCGAATCGAGCACTACAGCGGCACCGGGTAGCCCGGTCGACCAAACAATGTTGGCGTGAAGCGACTCAGCGGGTTCGGCTCTATCGCTGATCCGCGACTCGAGTGAGTAGATGGCCAGTCCGGTTGTGCGATCGACCTCGTTACGCCGGTAGGCCTCGACGAGCGTGCTGCTCGTCTGTTGCAGACCGAGCGGGACGTTAGCCGGGATGACGTTGCGGAGACCGTCCAGCAGGTCCACGCGCATCTCATCGGACTCGTTGTGTGAGATGAGGGTGCAGGTGCGTACGAACCCGAACTTGTCGGATGTGTCCCATCTGTAGCGGAACGTCATGCCCAGGTCCGCACGAGTCTCCTCGAAGATGATGCTGTCGCCCTCGACACCCTTGTACAGGTTTCTGTTGACAGCTGGCTGGATGTGCGGGTCGGTGAATGGTTCCCACAGGATGGGATCGCCCTCACCCTGCACCCTGAGCAAAGTGAACGGTCCTGTCGCGCCTCCTGCCCGGTAGATGCGGTCGTCGGTCTCGTATGGGAACAACGACTGCGAAGGCTCCACACGGCCTGCCGCCATACCGCCGGACGTGGATACGTACATCCAGTGGTCTGAGTCGCTGACAACGCTGACTAGGAACGGCGGCATCCGATCTACGTTCGTGATGCGGTACATGTCGACACCGTTGACGGACACAAAACCGCCGGTCACGGTGCTGTCGTGGTCCTGAGCTTCGTTCGAGGGATGCTGTGTTTGCTGCATGAATCTCTTCCTAACCGACGCATCGATCCAACGGGCCGTGCAACTGCCGACGAGGGAACGTTCCCACACTTCTACAACAGTTGTAGCACGAAACACCCTTGACATACAGGCCCTACGAGGACATGATGGGAACGTTCCCACGGTTATGCGGGAACGTTCCCATCGAATGGGCGGGAGAGAAGCACGGACGGGTTACTGGAGGAGGAACCCCGTGGCGAGCACACTCGAACGGATTGCGGAACTTTGTGGGGTCTCCAAGTCGACCGTTTCTCGAGTGGTGAACGACGATCCGAGGGTCAGCGAAGCGACCAGGGAACACGTGCTCAGCGTTGTGCGGAGGGAAGGCTACCGACCCAATCTTGCGGCGCGGGGTCTGGTTTCTGGAAAGACGAACGTCATCGCGGCAGTGTTGCCGGGCGCCGTGGACGACGTGCTGATCGATCCCTTCTTTGTCAGCCTTCTTCACGGTATGGCTGTAGCCGCTGATGAGCGTGACCACTTTGTGATGCTTTCACTGGGCGAGACCTCATTCCGGCATTCGGTCGACGAGGTTGCGCGCCAAGGCGTGGATGCCGGCATCGTGTTTGTCGCCGACCAGGTCGACGATCCCCTTCTGGAGCCACTTCTTGCTACCGAAACCCCGATGGTCAGTGTCGGCCGATCGGACGACGATCGTGTCAGCTACGTCGATGTGGACAACCGCGGCAGCGCACAGCAGATAACCAGTCACCTACTCCGGATGGGTCGGCGACGTGTTGCGTTCATCGGCGGTCCTTCGTTCGCTCCGGCTGCGATTGCTCGATTGGATGGGTATCGGTCGGCCCTCGAGGCATTCGACCAGCCCATCAACGATGACCTCATCGATGACGGCGACTTCTCCGAGGCGGGCGGGCGAGCAGCGATGAGGCGCTTGCTGGAGCACCAGCCGGATGCGGTCTTCGCTGCGAGCGATCGGATGGCCGCCGCAGCGCTCAACGAGATTCGGTCAGCAGGTCTTGCGGTTCCCGACGACATAGCCCTTGCTGGTTTTGATGACATGCCTTTGGCGGCCGAGATGGAACCTGCGCTCACCACGATCCGACAGCGACCTCAGAAGTTAGGTGCGGCTGCTCTGTCGCTCCTGCTCGACGTCATCGCGGAGCCAAAGGCTCCCGCGAAGCGAGTGATTCTTCCCACCGAGCTAGTAGTGCGAGCCTCGTGCGGCTCGCTCATGACAAGAGAGAAAGGCGAAAAGAGTGAAGAGATTAAGGGTAATTCTGACACTGCTGCTGGCGATGAGTCTCATCGTCGCGGCGTGCGGAGGTGGCGATGACGAAACGTCAGAGGACGGCGGCGCAACAACAGCTGCACCATCAGGTGACGCTGGGTCTGGTACGACCGCACCGCCATCCTCTGAGCCTGTCGAGCTGCGATGGTTCATTGGCATGGGAGCCGGGACGGATGCCCCAGTCATCCCACTGCAACAAGCCATCGTCGACGAGTTCAACGCTACCAGGCCGCTTGGCGCCAACATCTCCCTCAAGATGGAGGTCGTGGACGCCGACCAGGCCGCAACGATTCTCCAGACACAGATAGCCGGCGGCAACCCACCGGACATCGTTGGGCCAATGGGAGTGCGCAGCGCGGCCACGTTCTTTGGCGGCTGGCTTGACATCGCTCCTTACATTGAGTCGAACAACTACGACTTGAGCGACTTCGATTCGGCGTTCGTGGATTTCTGGAACATCGGTGGCGAGCAGATTGGTTTGCCGTTCGGTGCTTTCCCGTCGATGACTTGGTACAACTCGGCTCACTTCGATGAAGCCGGGCTGGCGTACCCGCCACAGGAGTTTGGCGCTCCCTACGTCGACGCAGATGGCAACGAGAAGCCATGGGACGTGAACACGCTCCGTGAAATCGCGATCGTGCTGTCCGTCGACGAAAATGGGCTCACGCCCGCTGACGACGGATTTGATCCCAATGCACAGGTGCAGTGGGGCTTCTGCGGCACAGTCCAGAACGAGTTCCGCGGTCTAGCGACCCTGTTTGGGGCGGGGAACTTCGTCGAAGACGATGGAACCACATTCGTGTTCCCGGACCATTGGCAGGACTTTGCCAAGTGGTATCACGACCTGATCTACGTGGACTATGTCGTTCCCACGCCGGACTTCCGCGAGAGTGAGATTCTGTCGAACCCGTCACCGCTCGGCTCGGGCAACTGCTCGATCATGATCACTCACACCTGGTTCCAGGGGTGGGGTACGGGCGAGTTGGCGTTCGACGAGTTTGACACTGCAGCCGTGCCTGCGGGACCGGATGGAACCACGACGGCCAAGCTTCACGCTGACACGTTCGCCATTCCGAAGGCGAGTGTGAATCCGAACGAGGCGTTCCAGGTGATCGGATGGATGTTGGGCCCGGAGATGGCACCGGAGCTAGCTGCTGTCTATGGAGCACTGCCGGCAAGGATCAGCGCACAGGACGCCTTTGTGAACGATCCCGCTAATGACGCTGGGTTCACCTGGCAGGTCGGTCTGGATGCGTTGAGCTATCCCGACATCCCGAGCCATGAGGCCTGGTGGCCTGCGTATATCGAGTCGATTGACGGCTTGGATAGCTGGTGGGACCCGATCGTCCGCAACCCCAACGCCGACCTCGACGCGGAGATTCCGCTGCTGGAGGGAATCCTGCAGCCCATCTTCGATCGAGCGTCCGGATAGCCAAGCGGCTGACTGCAGGGCGGGCCGGGAAGACCGAACCGGCCCGCCTGCGGTCCTGCGGAGGAGAGGGCAATGACATTTTCAGATGCAATTACTAAGGAGAGGGCGGGTCCAAGATTCAAACGCGGCAAGATGTCGGATGCAGAGAAGTATGAAGCAAAACTCGGTTTCGCCTTCATCTCTCCTTGGTTGGTCGGGTTCCTGCTCTTCTACCTGATTCCGCTGGGCGCGTCCTTTGTCATCTCGCTGTTCGACTACAACCTCGCAACGAACGAGGCCGAGTTCGCCGGGATCGACAACTGGACCCGGATGTTGTTCGACGACCCGAACACCTGGTCGTCACTGTGGGTCACTATGCGATTCGGGCTCATCATGCTGCCGGTGTCGCTGGTCTCGGCATTCATGTTGGCGGTCCTACTCAACTCGCTGAATCTGTGGGGTAGGAACCTGTTTCGGACGCTGTTCTTTGCGCCATCACTGATCCCGTTCGTTGCGGGAACCCTCATCTGGGGTCAGGTGTTGAACGCACAGACCGGCTGGCTCAACCGGATCATCGAGATCTTTGGCGTCAACGCCGTCGGAATCGACGGCATCAGATGGCTCGACGAACCGGGGCTGATTCCGGTCACGTACACGATGATTGGGATCTGGGGCATTGGCAACATGATCCTCATCTTCCTCGCCGGTCTGCAGGGAATCCCCACCGCGCTCCATGAGGCTGCGGAGATCGACGGGGCTGGTTGGTGGCGCCGGTTGCGAGCAATAAGCATCCCGATGGTCACTCCCGTGATCTTCTACAACCTTGTTCTCGGCGCAGTCGGTTTGCTCCAGTACTTCCTGCCTCCATTTGTGCTCAACGGCACAACGGGTTACCCGGAAGGAGCGACGAACTTCTTCATGATCTACTTCTACCAGCAGGCGTTCGATTTCTCACAAATGGGATACGGCGCCGCCCTCGCCTGGTTCCTGTTCTTCATCGGATTGGCGATAACGCTGCTCCTCTTTGGGACGCAGAAATACTGGGTCTACTACGCAGGGGGGGACTGACATGGCTACCCGAACGAGAAACCGGGCAGTAGAACCCGAGCTCGATTGGAAGGCGCAACAACGGCGCCGGACCATCTTGCTGAAGATGGGCACGACTGCGCTTGCGGCCGCGTTGCTAGCCATCTACCTGATGCCGATGGCGTATGCGTTCGTGACTTCTGCGAAGACCAGCGAGCAGTCATCGGATCCGGAGGCCCCCATACTTCCGTCCCAGCCAGCAACCTTCGAGTACGAAGGCAAGGAAGCAGACATTCTGTTGGTACCCATCGACGGAGAGTTGCAGGAGTTGGCCCTCGTTCAACCCGGACGCCAGGAGAGCGAGTTCGTTGACCCTGACAACCCGGAGGACGGGATCATCCTTTGGGAAGGGAACTGGAGACAACTCGATCTGGTTCGCGAGTCGGCATGGGCCTGGGGCAACTATCAGGATGCATGGGACTTCATCAACTTCCCGAGGATGTTGTTCTGGACTCTCGTGTACGCGTTTGTGACCCTGGTTGGTGCCGTTTCCGCATCGGCCCTAGTGGCGTATGGGTTCGCCCGGTTCAGGTTCCCGGGCCGATCGATACTGTTCATAGTGCTGATCGGGACGATCATTCTGCCGCCAGCCGTGGCACTGATCCCGAAGTACGCGTTCTTTACGCAGATCGGATGGACCGGCACCTGGTTGCCGTTGATAGTCCCGCTGATGTTCGGCAATGCCTACAACGTTTTCCTGCTGCGTCAGTACTTCCTGACCATCCCCAGGGAGATGGAGCAGGCGGCCTCGGTGGACGGGGCCGGACCGTTCCGCACTTTCCTCCAGGTGATCCTGCCCCAGGCTGTGCCAGCCTTGACAGCGGTGTCCTTGTTCCACTTCTTCTTTGCGTGGAACGACTTCTTTGACCCGCTGATCTACCTGGCAGGCAACCGCGAGATCGTCCCCATCTCGGTGGGGTTGAGCTTCTTCAACGGTACGTACCAACAGGAGCCGAACCTGATCATGGCGGCGGCGTTCATCACTCTGGTCATCCCGTTGGCGATCTTCTTCTTTTCGCAGAGGATCTTCCTGTCCGGGATTGTCGTGTCGGGGGCCGAGAAGTAGCGACCGCTCGGCGGACGCTCGGAGACGTGATCGAGGAATACGGAGCAGAAAGCGAGCGATCCTCCCGCTCAAATGCTGCGGGTTCTGGCGAAGCCCGGCCGGAACCCGCTGCTCCGGCAGTAGGTGATAAACAGTGAAGGAACAGTTCGTCGACCAGCTCATCGGCCGGATGACCCTTGCCGAGAAGATCGGCCAGATGACGCAGGCGGAGAAGTACAGCGTCACACCCACCGAAGTGGCGGAGTATGGAATCGGATCGGTCCTGTCCGGCGCCGGAGCCAACCCAATGCCCAATACGCCGGCCGCCTGGGCGGAGATGGTGCGTGAGTTCACGGCGGCGGCATCGCGGTCGCGTCTTGGGATCCCGCTTCTCTACGGAGTGGATGCTGTCCACGGTCACTCCAATGTTCGTGGGGCCACAGTCTTCCCCCACAACATCGGGTTGGGGGCGACGCACGACCCGGAACTTGTCGGCCGTGTCGGCAAGGTCACCGCACAGGAGCTGGTGGCCACAGGAGTGAAATGGGACTTCGCGCCACCGGTGAGCGTGCCCCTCGACATGCGGTGGGGCAGGACGCTCGAGGCCTATTCCGAAGACACCGACCTCGTCTCCGAGTTGGGAGTTGCGTTCCTGCGCGGTCTCCAGGATGGAGATGGATCGGGTCTGGCCAGTCCACTTGCGGTCCTCGGCTGTGTGAAACACTTTGTTGGCGACGGCGGGACCGGTTGGGGCACTGCTCAGCCGCCTCCATGGGCCAATGAGACAGGGGACGAGTCCGACCCCACCGTCGATCCCGACGACGAGCGCTGGCGGGTGGTCCACGACCACGACTCGCAGTTCGGATCGTTGTACGAGCACGGTGACTGGGGTCACCAGATCGACCAAGGCGATACCGATGTGGACGAAGAGGAGCTTCGTCAGGTACACCTCCCTCCATACGTAGCCGCGCTGGCCAACGGCACGCGCAGCATCATGGTTTCGCTGAGTAGCTGGCGGGGCTCGAGGCTCCACACTCACCGGCACCTGTTGACCGACGTCCTCAAGGGTGAACTGGGCTTCGATGGCTTCTTGGTTTCTGACTGGCTCGGGCTCGAGTACATCGGTGACGACTACTACGAGGCGGTCGTCATCGGCGTAAACGCCGGGCTCGACATGGTGATGGTTCCCCATGAATGGCGGCGGTTCATTGACACGCTGACGACCGCGGTCGAAGCGGGTGATGTGTCCATGGATCGCATAGATGACGCCGTACGGCGCATCCTGAGAGTCAAGGTCGAGTCAGGCCTTTTTGACGACCTTGGGCCGGTCAGCGGACTCCTTGATTCCGTCGGATCGCCTGAGCACCGACTGGTTGCCCGCGAGGCGGTCGCCAAGTCGATCGTTGTGCTGCGCAACGAAGGTGCGTTGCCTATCCGCAAGGACAGCGGCCTCATCTATCTCGCGGGTCGAGCGGCTGCTGACATCGGCCTGCAGTGTGGGGGGTGGACGATCGAGTGGCGAGGTTTGCCGGGTGGCGATATCCCGGGCACTTCCCTGGTCGACGCTGTGGCAAACACAGTCGAAGGCAAGTCAGGGATCGTTTACGACCGGGCCGCCCGGTTCAACCACGGGCAGGCAGACGTCGGCTTGGTTGTTGTTTCAGAGCCACCGTACGCCGAAATGACCGGCGATCGAGCGGACCTGACCCTCGATCCGTCCGACGTTGAGATAGTCCGGAGAATGCGTAAGAGCTGCGAAGTCCTCGTGGGCGTCGTCTACGCAGGACGCCCGCTGCTGCTTGCCGAGCACCTCGAGAGCTTTGATGCGTTGGTGATGGCATGGTTGCCGGGCACCGAGGGTGGCGGTGTTGCCGACGTTCTGTTTGGTGACGTGCCTGCCACGGGGACCCTCCCGATCGCTTGGCCAAGAGGTGCTGACCAGATTCCCTCGTCTGCGATGCGCCGTCATCCAGAGCCACCCCTATGGCCTCGCGGCTACGGACTCAGCCTGGATGGCGTAGAGATGAGCAGTTCTCGCCAACCTTGACAGAGGTTGGCGGGACTGCTCTACTCCGAGCTTCGCTGACGGCAGACGAGAGGAGAGCAATGGGAATCGCAGTGCCCAGCCCCAACGTTTCGTCGCGCTCAGCACTCTCCATGTGCATGCTCAGCTCTCGGGTGGCCCACCCGAGCGTGTAGCAGCGCTCCTAGAAAACGCCACCGCCCGAGAGGTTGGCCGGCGTTTCGATTCAAACCGCATCTAGGAGCAGACACATGACAAGCACAACGATCACACTGAGCCGCCTCGACCTCGCATCAGCCGGCGGTTTCGTCAGGGCAATACAAGCCAACCCGAGCAGACCCAACGCCACGTGGCGGGCCTCAGTCGGTTGGGATGGCGGCTTCAGGGCTTCGACAGTCGTGCGACGATTCGATCCCCGCCCCGAGCACGAAGCAGCGCCAAGCCCAACGAGTCAAGTGCTCAGCTTTCTCCGGGAGTGCATCTCGATTGGTCACGCTGCCAACTCGTCCGTGGCGGGGAGGTCGATCAACGAACTGAGACTTGACCTGGAGGGCGATCTGGATCTCACTCAGTTCCTCGGGCTACCGGATGACGGTGCGGGTGCGGTGCGGGCGAACGTGCGTCTCGACATCGACACCAACGAGGACACGATCGCCGAGCTTCACCGTAGGGAACGCCCCGAGCCGGGGTGAAGCTGCGAAGTAGGGTTGCGGCGAGACAGCGCCCAATCGCAGGAGACAGAGGTTGTTTGGCTTGATCGTGGTGTTCAGGAGTTTCGGTCGGATCGTGCGCCGCCTCTTCAAGGATCCAGAGTCGAGAGGTTTGGCGATCCTCGCACTCGGGTTGATCGGTGGCGGCACGTTGTTCTATCGGGCGGTCGAGGACTTCTCGTGGGTCGACAGCTTGTACTTCACGGTCGTAACCCTCACCACCGTCGGCTACGGCGACCTCAGCCCTGCGACAACCCTCGGCAAGGTATTCACCGTCGTCTACCTGCTTGTTGGCGTAGGTGTCCTCGTCGCGTTCCTCACGCTGACGGCGCGTCACATGGTCGCCCTTCGGGAGGAGCGCAAGGGAGCCGAGAGCTAGGCGTCAACTGGTTGCGCTGGTTTGCGTAGCGGTGAATTCTTGCGCAGTGACGCCACCAGCCACTTGTCGTCGTCGAAGATCACGACGACTCCCCGGCCGATCGTCGATATCCACGCATCGCCGCCTTTGAACCCCTTCTCGCTGAGTCGCACGATGTACGCGGCATGTCCGAAGTGCGCGGGCATGCAGTCCTGTGGGTACGCCTCCATCGTGTCGCCCTCATAGTCGCGGCGGACATAGGCCATCGGTCGTTTGCCCTCGAAGATCGTGACGTGAGCCCGTTGCCACCTCGCAGCATGGACGGCGCGTCTATGCACCATGTTCGTCCGATTGGCCATCCACGAGAACACAAGCATGAGAGCTACGACGCCCCCCGCCAGCCAAAGCAGCATGGGGTAGTTCCGAGACTCGGGAAGGCGTGCCATTCCCTCTTGTGTGGGGTCGAATAGAACCCAGACATCGCGTCCTCGGAGGTTTCGAGAGAAGGACGAGAAGAACCGCGATGTGATGTGGCGCTCGTAAGTCTCTCCGCCAGCGTCGAAGCTGACCAGG